>Ga0129313_1001516_pt1 | contig 14416 bp, 8 predicted proteins | sample O1105metagenome_FD_94436 | JGI IMG/M metagenome (GOLD analysis project Ga0129313, IMG submission 94436) | Orangutan group fecal microbial communities from fecal samples from Wisconsin, USA - O1105 metagenome | ecosystem: Host-associated > Mammals > Digestive system > Large intestine > Fecal... | reverse complement strand
CTCCAGGATCACGCTCACCCCGCCCATGAAGCAGCCCTGCCGCAGGATCTTTTTCAGCTGGGAGATGGCGTTCATGGTGGAGGCGCTGGCGCTGGCCCCCTCGAACCGCACCAGCAGCAGAGTGGAATCATTTTCCCCGTACAAAAAGTTCTTCAAATCGGAGGGGAGCATCTCGGGGGGCACCGAGGGGTCCAGCACATCGTTGAGCCAGAACACCTGGGTCACCCCCGGTACCGCCTCCATCTCTTCTTTCATTTCTTTGATCTGGGTGTAGGGCAGCCCCTCCACCGTGACCATGGCGGTGCTGGCAAGGCCGAAGTCTTCGTCCAGGCATTTTTCACCCACCATGGAATCCAGCTGGGGCGGCAGGTAGGACAGGATATCATAATTGATATAGGTGCCCACAGCCCCCAGCGCCGACGGGATCAGCAGCAGCACGGCCAGAACCAGGATAAAGACCCGGTGCCGGACCACTGCCCGCGCGATTTTTTCCAACTTTCTCATTTCCCCCTTTCCCGGCCAGGGCCGGTGTTTGCCCTCCGGCGGGGCGCTCTGGCCCCCCATGCCGGGGTACAGGAAGATTATAGTCAAAAGCTGACCAATGGTCAATATTAAAAATGACCGATAGTCAGTTTTTGAAAGGGGAGAAGTCTGTGCAAAAGGGCGAAAAAAGCCCCGGGCGCTTGCGGGCGGGCGGCGGGGGACGTATACTAAACAAGAAAAAAACGCGGCGGGGCGGGCAAAAAGAAAAGGAGAGAGATAGATGGGCAAGACGGTTCAGACCAAAAAGGAGGCCAAGCGCCAGCGGCTGCTGGATTCGGCCTATGAGCTGTTTTTGAAAAAGGGCGCCGGGGAGACCAGCATCCACGAGATCGCCCAGAACGCCCAGGTGGCCAAGGGTACCTTTTACCTCTATTTCCGCAATAAGGAGGAGGTGACCCAGGCCCTGATGCGCCGGGTGAGCCGCCGGGTGCTGAGCCAGGCCTGGGCTGCCCTGAAAGAAAACCGGCAGGAGAGCCTGGCCGAGAACACCATCTTCCTGGTGGACTGGATCATCGAGTATTTCAAGCGGGATACCCTGGTGCTGCGCCTGCTGGAGCGGAACTTCTCCTGGCCGGTGATCCAGGCCGAGATCGACAGCGGGCAGGACCCCCTCTACCAGGCCCTGATGAAGGACCTGGAGCAGAGCCCCGTCCTGCAGGGGCACAGCCGCCAGGAAGTATACAAATACATCTTTGCCTATCTGGAGATGGTGGGCTCGGTGTGCTATTCCTCCATCATCCAGCACACCCCCGGGGAGATCGACGAGATGAAGCCGGTGCTGTACGACATCATCCGCCGGGGCCTGGGCTGAAACAAGCAAAAAGCCCCTGCCGGCAAGCGGCAGGGGCTTTTTTGTGCGCCAAAAATGGACAGATACGCCCGAAGCGTATATAATCAGGGAGGAAGACGCCCGGGGGATTTTCTTCGCAGGGCAGGCAAAAAAGAAGAACAAATATGAAAAAGAAAACCATGAGGCTGGCTGTGGGCCTGGTATACCCGGGCCCTGGAGCTGGATGACAGCCGGGCCGACCTGTACGCCTTCCGGGCCGACGCCTATATCGCCCTGGATGACCAGGAAAGCGCCCGGGACGAAAAGTCCCGGGCGCTTTTGCCTTTTGGGGGGAAGGGTCAGACCCCTGCCCGGCGGCCCTTGAGGGCTTCCAGTTCGGCCAGGTCGTAGGGGGTGTTCTGGTACACATAGTAGTTGAGCCAGTTGGAATAGAGCAGATGGGCGTGGGCCCGCCAGCGGAAAAGGGGTTCCCGGGAGGGGTCGTCCCCCGGGTAGTAGTTGGCCGGCGGCTGGATGGGCAGGCCGTCGTCCAGGTCCCGCCGGTACTCCCCGTCCAGGGTGTACTTGTCGTATTCCGGGTGGCCGGTGACGAAGATCTGCCGGCCGTTCTCGGTGCTCATCAGGTAGACACCGGCCTCCTCGCTCTCGGCCAGCACCCGCAGCTCGCTGCAGGCGTCCACATCCTGGCGTACCACCCCGGAATGGCGGGAATGGGGGGCGTAGAACACCTCGTCGAAGCCCCGCACCAGGGGGTTGGCCGGCCGGGTGACCCGATGGGGGAAGACCCCGAACAACTTTTGGCTGAACAGCTCCTTGCGCACCCCGAAGTGGTAGTACAGGGCCGCCTGGGCCCCCCAGCAGACATGGAGGGTGGAGTAGACGCTGGTCTTGGAATATTCCATGATCTCGCACAGCTCGGGCCAGTAGTCCACATCCTCAAAGGGGATGGTCTCCACCGGGGCCCCGGTGATGATCATGCCGTCGAACCGCTCCTGCCGCACCTCCTCAAAGGTCTTGTAAAAGGCGTCCAGGTGTTCCGGCGAGACATGGGTGGCCGGGTGGCTGGCCGTCTGCAGCAGGGTGAACTGCACCTGCAGGGGGCTGTTGGCCAGAAGCCGGGCCAGCTGGGTCTCGGTGGTGATCTTGGTGGGCATCAGGTTCAGGATCAAAATCCGCAGGGGGCGGATCTGCTGGCGCACGGCCCGCTCACGGTGCATCACGAAGATGTTCTCGTCGCCCAGGGCCTGGTAGGCGGGCAGCTCTTTGGGGATGATCAGGGGCATGGCGGTTCTTCCTTCACTTTCCTTGTTTTTTGTGCGCAAAGCCGGCCCGGCCCCCAAACGGGGCCGGACCGGCAGGGTATTGAGAGATCAGACCTGATCCAGGGCCTGGCGCAGGTCGGCGATCAGATCCTCCTTATCCTCCAAACCGCAGGAAAAGCGGACCAGATCCGGGCTTACACCCGCTGCCACCAGCTGCTCGTCGTTCATCTGGCGGTGGGTGCTGCTGGCAGGGTGCAGGCAGCAGGTGCGGGCATCGGCCACATGGGTCTCGATGGTGGCCAGCTTCAGGTGCTTCATGAAGGTCTCGGCGGCCTTGCGCCCGCCCTTGACCCCAAAGCTCACCACGCCGCAGCTGCCATTGGGCAGGTACTTCTTGGCCTGCTCATGGTACTTGTCGCCGGGCAGGCCCGGGTAGGTGACCCAGGTCACGTTGGGGTGGCTCTGGAGGAACTCGGCCACGGCCTGGGCGTTTTCGCAGTGGCGGGCCATCCGCACATGCAGGCTTTCCAGCCCCAGGTTCAGGATAAAGGCGTGCTGGGGCGCCTGGATGCAGCCCAGATCCCGCATGAGCTGGACGGTGCACTTGGTGATGAAGGCGCCTGCCTGGCCGAACTTCTCGGCGTAGGTGACGCCGTGGTAGCTCTCGTCCGGGGTGCAGAGGCCGGGGAACTTGTCCGCATGGGCCATCCAGTCAAACTTGCCGCTGTCCACAATGGCGCCGCCCAAGCAGGCCGCGTGGCCGTCCATGTACTTGGTGGTGGAATGGGTGACGATGTCCACCCCCCACTCGATGGGCCGGCAGTTCACCGGGGTGGCGAAGGTGTTGTCCACGATCAGGGGAACCCCGTGGTCATGGGCCGCCTTGGCAAACTTTTCAATATCCAGCACGGTCAGGGCCGGGTTGGCGATGGTCTCGCCGAACACCGCCTTGGTGTTGGGGCGGAAGGCCGCCGCCAGCTCCTCCTCGGTGCAGTCGGGGGCCACAAAGGTGGCCTCGATGCCCATCTTGCGCATGGTCACATCGATCAGGTTAAAGGTGCCCCCATAGATGCTGCTGCTGCTGACAATGTGGTCGCCGCAGTTGCAGATGTTGAAAAGGGCGAAGAAGTTGGCCGCCTGGCCCGAAGAGGTGAGCATGGCCGCCGTGCCGCCTTCCAGTTCGGCGATCTTGGCCGCCACATAGTCGTTGGTGGGGTTCTGCAGCCGGGAGTAGAAGTAGCCGCTGGCCTCCAGGTCGAACAGCTTGCCTATATCCTCGCTGGTGGCGTATTTAAAAGTGGTGCTCTGCACAATGGGGATCTGGCGGGGCTCGCCGTTGCCGGGGGTGTAGCCGCCCTGTACGCAGATGGTGTTCAGTTTCATGGGGGTCTCTCCTTTTCTGTGATGATGAAGCGGCCCCGGCCCTTCCCAGGTGCGGGCCGAAAACCGCGGAATTTCTGGGAACAATATTACTATACCCCCTGGGCCGCCGAGGGTCAAGAGGATGGGCCGTTATGGGGCAAGACGGTTTTCTGAGAACCAGGTATGGGTAAAACCGATAACGCAAAAACCCGCCCCGCCGCCCTCCCGGGGGAAGGGCGGCAGAGCGGGGCAAAAAGGCTGTGGGCGAAGGGGGAAAAGAGCCTACCGGGCCCTTTATACCCGGGCCGCCGCCCGGCGGCGGGCACGAACCTCGGCCGCCGTAAGCACCCCGAAGGCCGCAAAGCCCAGAAGGCTGAGGGCCAGGCCGGGCAGAAGGCCCGGCGGGGTATAGCGGAAGGTGACCTGGTTGCCCCCCGTCGAAAGGGGAACCGCCATCAGGCCGCAGATGTTGAAGATCTCCACTTCCTGGCCGTTCACATAGGCGCGCCAGCCCTTATCCCAGGGCAGGCTGAAGAAGCCGCAGCAGGGCTGGGGCGCTTCCAGGAAGGCCGAGAAGCTCCGCCGGCCGTAGGTCTGGTCCCGGGCCGCCCAAAGGCTGCGCAGCTCCACCAGTTCGTCCAGCGAGTCGGTGGTGAGGTCTGCCGGCAGAAGGTTGGCGGGCTTGAGCAGGCCTTCCAGCCGGGGCAGGTCCTCCTGGCGCACCACCAGGGCGCTCAGCATGGCCAGGCCCCGCTGCTGGGGGTCCAGCTCTTCCACCTGGGCGCGGGTGATGTAGGTGTCATAACAAAAACCGATGGGCGGCACCACCCGGTCCCGATAGAGGTAGAGGGAGGCGTCCCCCAGGTGGGCTTCGCTGTCCGCGGTGCAGCCCTCCCAGGCCTGCATCTGGATGGAATAGCCCGCCGAGAGCAGGTTTTGCACACCGGGAATATCGCCGGCAGGGCTGTGCACGGTGCGGGAAAGGCCCAGGGCCTGGTAAAACTCAAAGATCGAGCCGCTCACCGTGCTGCTGAAGGTGCCGCTGTTCGGCAGGCCGGCGCTCACCATCCGGTGGTTCTCGTTGCTGGAGATCCGGTAGCCGGTGGGGATGGTGAGCTGGTCGAGGGCCTGCACTTCCTCCCAGTAATTTTCGGTGAGGGGCCGGTCCGTGGCGTACTGGCCTGCGGCGGAGGTGGTGGAAAGGACGCAGAACAGCCCCGCCAGGGCCAGCGCCCCCCGCCGGACCGGGCGCTTGGGCCGCAGCAGGAAAAGCAGGGCGGCCAGCCCCGCGCAGGACAAAGCCAGGTTCCAGCCAAAGAGCAGGGGCCGGTATACTTGGCCCCCTGCTGCCAGGGCAAGGCCGGTGCCCGCCGTGAGGGCCAGGCCCCCCAGCGCCGCCCCCCGGGCCGGGTATCGGTCCGGTTCTTCCAGCACCCGGGCCGCCGCCAGGCTGGCAAAAAGGCTGGGCATGTAGAACCAGCGCCGGTAACTGTCGGCGCTGCCCGCCATGAACAGGCTGTTGAGCAGGGGGAACAGGGCAAACAGAAGGCTCAGCCCCAGCAGCCGGCGCAGCCAGCAGCCCTTGGGGGCCTTGAGGCAATAGGCCGCCGCCAGGGCCAGCCCGCCCAGGGGCAGCCAGAAGGAACAGGAGTTCCAGTTGGGCGACCAGATGGAATCGCAGACATGCATATCGGAAGGGGGCAGCAGCAGGGAGCGCAGCAGGAAGAGATATTCATGCCAGGAATAGAACAGCCGGGCGCCCCCTGCCTGGATGCGGGGGTTGTTCAGCAAAAACAGCACCGAGGGCAGCAGCAGCCCCCCGGCCATGGCGCCCCCCAGCAGCCCGAGCCCCACCACCCCGGGCAGCCGGCGTAGGCCCGGCCGGGGCTGGGGCAGCACCCACCGCAGCAGGTAGTACAGGCCCAGGAAGAGCACTTGGCCTACAAAGAACACATAGTTGGTGGTCAGGTTGATGAATACCGCCAGGGCGAAGGGCCAGCGGCGCTTTTCCTCCACCCACAGATCCAGCCCCAGCAGAAGGAAGGGGAAAAGGGCCGTGACATCATGGAAATGGAAGAAAACCAGATTGATGGACTGGTAGCCGCAGAAGGCGTAAAGCAGCGCCCCCGTCAGGGCCCAGCGGTCCTGCCGCAGCTGGCGGCGCAGCCACAGGTAGGCGCCCAGGGCCGCCGCCATGTATTTCAGCAGGTAGACCCCCACCATCAGGTAAGGGTACCACAGGGCCGGGAAGAGCAGGGTAATCCAGAAAAAGGGGCTGCCCAGATTATAAAAGGAAAAAGCCCCGATGAAGTTGGTGCCCAGGTCGATGCCCGGCGCCCAGAACACATTGCCCGACTTGATGGCCCGGTTCATATAGATGCCGAAGGGGATCTGCTGCTCGGTAAAATCATGCAGGAACAGCAGCATCCCGTCGCCGTACACCGCCCAGGGCAGCAGGCTCAGGGCGGCGCAGAGGAAGGCGACCCACAGGCAGCGGCCCACGCCGGCGCGCAGGGGGCGGGAAAGGGAGGGTGACATGAAAGATCAGGCTCCTTTTTGGTAAGAAAATTTTCGTAAAAAAGGGATTTTTGTGGAATTTCCTCCATTATAGCCATTTCCCCGCAAAAAGGAAAGGCCGACTGGGGCAGCCCGGCCCTCTTTGTTCAAAAACTTTTCACCGGCGGGGTCTTGACAAAAGAAGAGAATAGGAATAGAATGTTAGCAGTCAAATGAAAAGAGTGCTAATAAGTCTCAAAACCTTGACGAATAGCCGGCCCGGGCAGGGCCGGGAGAAGGAAACAGCCGGAAGGCAGGGCCCAAAAGGCAAGGGCCCGGCCCCCCCCCTTGGGGTGGGCCGGGAGCGCTGCCCCAGGCCGGGCCGGCCGGAGAGTATAAGGAGGAGCGGCCGATGAAAAAGCGGAAAGATTCCTGGGCGGTGCCCGGCGCGGCCGGGCCCGGCATACAAACTTAGACAAGAACTTAGCAGATAAAAAGGTCAAGTGACAAAATAGACCCGACACGGTTCGGGAACCCCTAAAAGGAGGGAAGGTTATGAACGCGGAGCGTTTTACTCAGAAAAGCATCGAGGCCCTGAACGGGGCCCAGAAACTGGCGGTGGAATACGCCAACCAGAGCATGGAGCCGGAGCATCTGCTGGCGGCCCTGGCCGGCCAGCAGGATGGGCTGATCCCCCAGCTTTTGAAGAAGCTGGGCATCGAGCCCTCGGCCTTCCAGACGGCGGCAGTGGAAAAGGTGAGCGAGCTGCCCCATGTGAGCGGCCCGGGCCGTGATCCGGAAAAGCTCTATATCAGCGCTGCCACCGACGGGGCGCTGAACGCCGCCGAGGCGGCAGCCGGCCGGATGAAGGATGAATACATCAGTGTGGAACACCTCTTCCTGGGCCTGCTGGAAAAACCCAACAAGGCGGTGCAGGAGGTGCTGCGGGCCTTCAACCTGAACGAGAGCCGGTTCATGGAGGCTCTGGCCGGGGTGCGGGGCAACCAGCGGGTGACCAGCGACAACCCGGAGGACACCTATGACGCCCTGAAAAAGTACGGCCAGGACCTGGTGGAGATGGCCCGGGCCCAGAAGCTGGACCCGGTGATCGGCCGGGACCAGGAGATCCGGAACGTGATCCGGATCCTGAGCCGGAAGAGCAAGAACAACCCCTGCCTGATCGGTGAGGCCGGCGTGGGCAAGACCGCCATCGCCGAGGGCCTTGCCCAGCGGATCGTGCGGGGCGACGTGCCCGAAAACCTCAAGGGCCGCACCATTTTCAGCCTGGACATGGGGGCCCTGGTGGCCGGCGCCAAGTACCGGGGCGAATTTGAGGAACGGCTCAAGAGCGTGCTCAACGAGGTGAAAAAGAGCGAGGGGCAGATCATCCTCTTTATCGATGAGCTGCACACCATCGTGGGGGCCGGCAAGACCGACGGCGCCATGGACGCGGGCAACCTGCTCAAGCCCATGCTGGCCCGGGGTGAACTCCACTGCATCGGCGCCACCACCCTGGACGAGTACCGCAAATATATCGAAAAAGACCCCGCCCTGGAGCGCCGGTTCCAGCCGGTGCAGGTGGATCAGCCCTCGGTGGAGGACACCATCAGCATCCTGCGGGGCCTGAAAGAGCGGTACGAGGTCTTCCACGGGGTGAAGATCCAGGATTCGGCCCTCATCGCCGCCGCCACCCTCAGCGACCGGTATATCACCGACCGGTTCCTGCCCGATAAGGCTATCGACCTGGTGGACGAGGCCTGCGCCATGATCAAGACCGAGATGGAGAGCATGCCCGCCGAGATGGACGATCTGCGCCACAAGATCATGCAGCACGAGATCGAGGAGGCGGCCCTGAAGAAGGAGACCGACACCCTGAGCCGTGACCGGCTGGCTGCCATCCAGAAAGAGCTGGCCGAAATGCGGGACAGCTTCAACAAGATGAAGGCCCAGTGGGAAAACGAGAAGGGCGGCATCAACAAGGTGCAGAGCCTGCGGGCCGAGATCGAAAAGACCAACGCGGCCATCGAGAAGGCCGAGCGGGAATACGACCTGAACAAGGCCGCCGAGCTGAAATACGGCCGCCTGCCCCAGCTGCAGAAGGAGCTGGAAGAGCAGGAGAAGAAGGCCGAGAACGCCCCCGAAGCCCAGGCCAACCTGCTGCGGGACCGGGTGACCGACGAGGAGATCGCCCGGATCGTGGCCCGCTGGACCGGCATCCCGGTGGAAAAACTGGTGGAGGGCGAGCGGGAAAAGCTGCTGCGCCTGGAAGAGATCCTGCACAAGCGGGTCATCGGCCAGGACGAGGCGGTGCGCAAGGTGGCCGAGGCCATCCTGCGCAGCCGGGCCGGCATCGCCAACCCCGGCCGCCCCATCGGCAGCTTCCTCTTCCTGGGCCCCACCGGCGTGGGCAAGACCGAGCTGGCCAAGGCCCTGGCCGAAGCCCTCTTTGACGATGAGCGGAACATGATCCGGATCGATATGACCGAATATATGGAGAAGTTCAGCGTCAGCCGCCTCATCGGCGCCCCTCCGGGATATGTGGGCTATGAGGAGGGCGGCCAGCTCACCGAGGCTGTCCGCCGCAAACCCTACAGCGTGGTGCTGTTTGACGAGGTGGAAAAGGCCCACCCGGATGTCTTCAACATCCTGCTCCAGATCCTGGACGACGGCCGGATCACCGACAGCCAGGGCCGCACGGTGGACTTCAAGAACACCATCCTGATCCTCACCAGCAACCTGGGCAGCCAGATCATCCTGGAGGACCTGGAAAAGGCCCGGGCGAGCGGCGGCACCGAGCTTTCCGACGAGGCCCGGGGCCAGATCGACGCCCTGCTCAAGAGCCAGTTCCGGCCCGAGTTCCTCAACCGGCTGGACGAGATCGTCTATTACAAGAGCCTCACCAAGGAGGAAATCGGCGGCGTGGTGGATCTGCTGCTGAAAGACCTGGAAAAACGGGTGGGCACGAAACAGCTCAAGCTGGAAGTGACCCCCGCCGCCAAGGACTGGATCGTGGAGAGCGGTTACGACCCCATCTACGGCGCCCGGCCCCTCAAGCGGTTCATCCAGAGCCATGTGGAGACCCCCATTGCCCGGCAGATCCTGGCCGGCACCCACAAGGCGGGGGATACCCTCACCTTCGATGTGCGGGACGGCCAGCCCCTGCTGAGCTGAAACCAATAAAAAAAGCGGGAACGCGAAACATTGCGTTCCCGCTTTCTTTTTTATTTACAGGAAATAGAGGGGCACCAGAAAGACCAGGTTGCAAAGGGTGAAGGTGGCCAGGTACTGGCGCTTGAGGGCCGGGTACCGCCCCGCCACCTGCTTGTAGGAGATCAGGCTGGCCATGGAGGCGATGAGGGTGCCCAGGCCCCCGATGTTGGTGCCCACGATCAGCTCTTTCAGATCGCCGCTGTAGCCGGAAAGCAGCATGGCCGCCGGCACGTTGCTGATGATCTGGCTGGCCAGCACCCCCAGCAGCCGCTCATGCCCCTGCAGAAGGGTGAGCAGCAGGGTGTGCAGTCCGGAAAGCTGCTTTGCGTTGCCCACAAAAATAAAGAAAAAGACAAAGGTGAGCAGCAGGGGGTAATCCACCCCGGCCAGGGCCTTTCGGTCGGTGAAAAGCAGGGTCAGGGCCACCACCGCCAGCAGGGCCGGGTGGGGGATAGCGCCCGCCACCGTGGCCACGCAGAGGGCGAAAAGGGCCAGCAGCAGGCCCACATGGCCCCGGTTGGCCGGTAGGGGCGGGCGGACCGAGGGCGCGCCCGCACCGCCCTTCCGACGCCGGTAGCCAAAGAAGATGAAGGCCGCCAGCAGCCCCGCCGCCGCCAGGGTGTAGGGCAGGGTGAGAAGAAGGAAGCTGCCCAGCCCCAGCCCGGAAAGGGAGAAGAGGTAGAGGTTCTGGGGGTTGCCGATGGGGGTGAACATGCTGCCCAGGTTGGCGGCGATGGTCATGAGGGTGACGGTGTAGCACAGCCGATCGGACAGCCCCGCCATGGAGAGCACCAGGATGCCCAGGGGCACAAAGGTGATGAGGGCCACATCATTGGTGATGAACATGCTGCTCACAAAGCAGAGGAAAACCAGGGTGAAGACGATGCCCCGGCCGCTGCGCACATGGCCCAGCAGCCGCCCGCACACCCAGGGAAAGACCCCCTGGGCCCGCAGCCCCTCCATCACCGCCATCAGGCAGAACAGAAGGATGAGGGTGTCAAAGTCAATATAAGAAAGATAGCCGGGGCTGGGCGGGCAGAAAAAGCAGGAGAGCAGCGCCAGCGCCAGGGAGGCCGCCAGCACCGGGTCGGCCCGCAGGGCGGCAAGGATTTTTTGGGGAAGAGAGCGTAACATACCGGGCAGAAGCAAAACCAGGACCCTTTCCTTTCTGAAATACAGATCTGAAATACAAAACAGGTGTTTTGGGATACACCAAAAATATAAAACAGGCGTTCAAACGGATTTTATTATAGCACGCGGCCCCAAAAGGGGAAGAGGGAAGGGCCGGTTTGGGAAAATTTCGGATTTTTGCCGCAAAAATGCAATATTCCGGCCCGGTTTTTCGTTTTATAAGCAAAAGGACAGAAGGCCCCGGGCGGCAGACAGACGATAAGCGGCAGGAGCGAAAAGGAGACGGGCATGGAGCAGAATCGGAAAAGAAGCGGCAGAGGCCGGCGGACCCTGGGGGCCTTGGCGGCCCTGGCCGGGGTGCTGGCCCTGACCCTGGCGGGGGTACTGGCAGGCTGCGGGGCCGAAAGCCGGCAGAGCACCCGGCCCGCCCCCCTCCAGCCGGGCACCCAGGCCCCCCAGGTGAGCGGCCAGCAGCTGGAAGGCCGGCTCTTTTTCGTGAACTCGGCGGACGGCAGCCGCACCACCGTGCTGAACGGGCTGGAAGAGCTCTGGAGCCGGGAAAACACCGTGGCCCGCCCGGTGCGGGACGAGGCCCTGGGCCGGGCGGGGGGCTTTGCCGTCTGCCCCGCCGAGGGGGAGGGCCGGGACTGGACCCTCTACGACGCCGACGGTGAGCTGCTGATGCGCTGCGGCTCGGCCCGGCCCGAGAGCCTTCTGAACGGCTGGGCCCTGCTGAAAGAGGTGGAGACCGCCCGCTATGAGGCCAACCCCACCCTGAACGCCGGCGAAAACCGCTGGGTGAACCTGGAGACCGGGGCCGAGGCCTGGCCCGGCTGCCGGGGCATCCTGCCCCTGAGCGGGGGCGAGTACCTGCTCACCTTCCTGGACGGCTCGGCCCCGGTGCGGGTGAACGAGGAGCTGGAAGAATTGGGCCGGTACGAGGGGTACACCGGGGCCGAGGCCAGCCCTCTGGCCGGCCGGGTGCTGCTCACCCGCAGTGAGGATGGCAAACTCCGCCGCTACCTGAGCGGGGGCGAATACCGGGACGAGACCGGCCGGGATCTGCCCTTTGTGCGGAGCCTGGGGGAGGACCTGGGGCTTTTCGGCGAGGCAGGGCAGTACCGGGTGCTGCGCCTTTCGGACGGGCAGCTGATGGAAGAAGCCGGCGAACGGAGCTATTGGGCCTGGAGCCGGGATTGCCGCCTCTGGCAGGAGGGGGATGTCTGGCAGCTGGAACGGCGGCAGGGCCGGGCCATCCGGGGCATCCTGGGGGGCGTGTGGGGCGGCGGGCTCTACTTCCAGCAGAGCAGCGAGAGCCCCATCCTGCTGCTGGATGAGACCGGGGCCACCCTGCGCAGCCTTCCCGTGACCGGGATGCTGGCGGCGGGGGTCTTCCCCCTGGGCGAGGAACTGCTGGCCCTTTATTATCAGGGGGGCCAGGGCGGGGGGCTGCGGCTCTACCGCCCCGAGGGGCTGGTCTGCGCCCTGGCCGGCCAGGTGCCGGTGAGCTGGCAGACCACCCCGGACGGCTGGCTGGTGGCCAGCTATGCCGGGGGCACCGCCCGCCTGTTTGACCCCACCGGCGCCGGGGCGGGCCGGGTGTACCAGAGCCTGGCCCCCACCGAGACCGCCGGGGTGCTCACCGCCTGCCTGGGCGGGGAGCGGGGCCTGGTGGATTACCGGGGCGAATGGCTCTGGCAGGCCGGGGCCTGAGCCGGGGCTTTTGAGGGAAGGGCCTGCCCCGCCGGCACCGGGGAAAACCGGGCCGGCCCCGGGCAAAAAAGCCCTCCCGAGGGCGGCGGCGGGCCCCTGCGCCCGCCGGCAAAACCCGGGGCCAGGGGCCCCAAAACCCCCTTTTTGCTGGAAAGAAAGGCAAAAATTCACAAGTTCAGCCCGGTAAAACAGGGCAAAAGCAAGAAAAAACGCCCCAAATTTGCGATAGGGGCCGATGTGTAGTATAATATCTCTGTTTTGGCTGGCGTCTTTTGCCCCTTGGGGGCGGGCGCCGGCCTGAAACGGCGGGTTTTCTTTGCCTTTTCGGGGGCCTTTTTGGGCCCGGAAAGTCAAAGCCTGTCGTCCGCTCTCAAAAACGTCAAATTTTTCCGCCGGGGCGGGGTATACTCCTCCTGTCCGGAAAAACGGGCCCCCACCCTTGGGGCGCGCCCGTTTTTGAGAACACCGAAACAGGGAGAATGTATGCTACCAATCAAGGCAAGAGACAAACAGCGCCTTCGTGAAAAGACGCTGCGGTGCTGCTGCTGCGGCGCGCCGGTGCTGCTTTTGGCCGGCACGGTGGCCGCCATGACCGATTCTCTGCACACGGTGCGGGTAACCGACAGCTGGGCCGCCAGCAATACCCTGGTCACCTGGCAGCGGGACGCCGACGCCCTGCTGGAGCTTTCCGGCATGAGCCTGCGCCAGGGCGACGAGGTGCGCCTGGCCGATTACGGCGACAGCACCATGAGCCTCACCATCCGGCGGGCCTTCGAGGTGCCGGTGGAGGCCGACGGCGAGAGCCACGCCGCCTTTTTGTGCGGCGGCACGGTGGCCGAAGTGCTGGAACAGTGCGGCGTGAGCCTGGGCGAGCATGACTACACCGAGCCCAGCCTGAACACCCAGGTGTCGGAGGATACCGTCATCCAGGTGCACCGGGTGGAATACCGGGATACCGTGACCACCGAGCCCATCCCCTACGAAACCGAATATGTCTACACCAGCCTGTTCTACCGCAACTCCGGCCGCACCATGGTGATGCAGGAGGGCCGGGACGGGGTGAACGAGATCACCAACCGCCAGCGGGTGGTGGACGGCCAGGTGGAATCCAGCCAGGTGGTGGGGGTGCGCCAGACCCTTGCCCCCCGGAGCCTGGTCATCAAGGCCTATGCCGCCGGCGCCCCCGTGTCGCCCCTGGACGGGCCCGAGGTGGTGAACGGGGTGCCCGTGAGCTATTCCGCCGTCTACACCGGCCGGGCCACCGGCTATTCCTCTTCGGGCGGGCGGGGCTCTTCCGGGCTGGGGCTCCATTACGGCACCGTGGCGGTGGACCCTTCCCGCATCCCCTACGGCACCCTTTTGTATATCACCTCCACCGACGGGCGCTTTGTGTACGGCTACGCCATCGCCACCGACACAGGCACCGCCCTGCAGAGCGGCTTGGCCCTGGTGGACCTGTACTACGAGACCTACGAGGAATCGCTGCTCAACGGCGTCAAGCAGGTGAACGTCTACGTCATCGGCTGAGCGCCCCGCCGCCGGCAGGCAACACACCCGCCGGCGGATTTTTTGTATCACAAAGGAGGTCCTGACCATGATCCTGGGCATCGGTACCGACCTGTGCCGGGTGGAGCGGATGGAAAAAAGCCTTGCCAGCCCGGCTTTCTGGAAAAACGTATTCGGCCAGGGGGAGCGGCAGCTGCTGGAAGGCCTGCCCCCCCACCGCCGGGCCGAGAGCGCCGCCGCCTGCTTTGCCGCCAAGGAGGCCTTCCTCAAGGCCGCCGGCCTGGGGCTGGGCGGGCTGCCCCTGGCTTCCATCCAGGCCCTGCGCAGGGAATCCGGCGAGCCCTATTACTGCCTGGAAGGCCCCGCCGCCGCCCTGCTGGAAGAAAAGGGGGCCACGGCCCTT
>Ga0129313_1001511_pt1 | contig 14487 bp, 10 predicted proteins | sample O1105metagenome_FD_94436 | JGI IMG/M metagenome (GOLD analysis project Ga0129313, IMG submission 94436) | Orangutan group fecal microbial communities from fecal samples from Wisconsin, USA - O1105 metagenome | ecosystem: Host-associated > Mammals > Digestive system > Large intestine > Fecal... | reverse complement strand
GGGAGTAAACAGAATGCTTAGATTGAGACAGTATAAAAGTTGTGATGCAGTTGACATATCAAGCTGGATAAAAGATGAACTTGCAATGTATAAATGGAGTTCTGACAGCTTTTGACGAAAGCGGAGTAGTTGGGCACCTTATTCTTCGGTTTACGGACGAAGAGCAGCAGACAATTCGTTTTGGATTTGTCATTGTAGATGACGCAAAGTGTGGTAAGGGTTATGGCAAGGAAATGCTAAGACTTGCGCTAAAGTATGCCTTTGAAATTTTACATGTTCATAAGGTTACGCTGGGAGTATTTGAAAATAATTCTCCGGCATATTACTGTTATAGAAGTGTAGGATTTACTGAGATTGGTGAGGAGCAGAATGAATACTGTCAAATCAAAAATGAAAAATGGAAATGTATAGAGCTTGAAATGAAGGAGGCAGATTATGAGAGTAATTATAGAAACTGAAAGACTTATCTTAAGAAATCTTGCACCGGAGGATTATGAGGCTGCTTTTAAGTGGTGCGGAGATCCAAAGGTAAATACGTATATGATTTATCCGTTGTACAAATGTGCAGAGGATGTAAAGACATGGATAGAAAGTCTTAATCCGGATGATCCGGATAACTATGATGTCGGTTTTGTCATTAAGGAGACAGGTGAACTTATCGGCAGTGGTGGTATTGTATATAACACGGAGCGAGACGTGTGGGTTATTGGCTATAACATCAAAGCTGACCAGTGGGGACATGGATATGCCGTTGAAGCGATCCAGGGTCTGCTTGAATATGTGAGAAAAACACGTCCGGTGAATGCAATTGAGGGACAATTTGCAGCAGAGAACTTTAAAAGCCAACGTGTTATGGAAAAACTAGGAATGAGCTATCTAAAGGATTCGGAGTATGAGAAACTGGATGGCAGTGTTAGATTTAAGTCAAAAATTTACAGGAGAGATTATAAATAGTTGTATATTATGAGCAGCCACTGTTGCGGCAGCAGTATTGTGTACGGCGTTATGCGGAATTTGTAAAATACGGAAGAAGAAAATATGACAATGAAGAAATGGGTTAAAAGGTCAGAGAATACGGGAAAGAGAATATTGTTTGCTATGGGTTTCATATTGATTGCGACAGGCTGCAGCAGCATCGGTCAGTCGGAGACGGCAGCAATAAGTGACATCGGTGGGCAGACGGAAGCGGGCGACAAGAATATAGAACAGGCGGATGTAAGTCGTGACAGTGTTGAACAACCGGAACAGGAAAAGGAGGATTTCACCGATATAGAACAGGCGGGAAAAACAGAGGCAGTGTACCTTGGTGTGGAACATTACGGCGCAGAGGAAATAAATAAGGAAAACAAAGATACTTTCCGATATCGGTTTAAGATTGACGGAAAAGAAGAAGTTCTGGCAGTTGATAATGGGACAAAGGATGGGGAGGGTAAATTTGATTATCCCATTCAAAATGTTTTGAAGGAAGGTTATTTCTATGAAATCAAAGTAGAGAACGGTGTTGTAACGGAAGCCGTTGAGCTTCCGTCAAGGGATGATAATGCCTATAATCCGCCGGTAACCGGTACGCCCGGCGAACATACTCTGAAAAATTTTCTTGCTACTGCGTTGGAGCCTGTGGGAACCACGCTCTATATTTACGGCGGTGGATGGAACTGGCAGGATGAAGGTTCATCCATACAGACAACAACCATTGGCGTAGCACCTGAGTGGATACGATTTTTCAACGAACAGGATGAAAACTATACATACCGGGACAAGGATGGAGGATTTTATCCCTATGGAGGATTCAATGAGTACTATTATGCGGGACTGGATTGCTCCGGCTATGTAGGATGGGTTGTCTATAATACGTTAAATGATACCAACGGCGAAGAAGGCTATGTCGGCAGTTCCACAGGATTTGCAAAGCGTTTGGCGGATATGGGATTTGGTGACTGGACGCAAAACGTTGTAGTACCGGATGGCAGTGCTGAAACTGCGGTGGAGCCCGGAGATATTATAAGTATCAGTGGGCATATATGGATTTCCTTGGGAACCTGCGCTGACGGTAGCATCGTCATTGTGCATTCAACACCCAGCTATAGCCGAATCGGGCAACCGGGTGGAGGTGTACAGATAGGAGCTATCGGAAATACGGAAAGGTGTGAAGCATTTCAGCTTGCGGATTTCTATATGTCGGAATATTATCCGGAATGGTATCGCCGTTATGCGGTGAGCTTAAAAAAGCCGGAGACATATTTTGAAATGAAAGGAGATACAACCGGTCAATTCACTTGGAATGTCATAGGAGAGGGAAGCGTACTTACCGACCCGGAGGGATTTCAGAAACTTTCACCCGGGGAAGTGTTGTCGGAGCTTTTTGCGGAATGTCTCTGTATAATGGATGGTGCTGTTGAAACCCGCAGAAAAAGCAATATCATCCAGGGAGAGCTTTTCCTGAAAATGTTCTCCAATGTAAGTAACCATAGATTTAATGGTATCCTCGTAAAGGGAAGTGTTAGGCACTGTTGAAGTGCCGGGCTTTATATCTTTATACAAAAGACTGAGAATATGATAAGATGCCTCAATAATCTCAAGCTCCAATACCAAACTTTCAAGGATTTTGTTGTCAGTCTGGAGTATCAGAATCCGATTGGAATGCCGGTGATTGTAAAAAGACACATGAGTGAAGGAGAACTCAAAGAATTGGATTTCCGGGAGGATGTGAGGATTGTGAAAGTGATAAAAAAGTGATAAGATAACATCAGTCTGCATTAAACTTCAGGAGAGGAAAACGATGGAAATAAGACGTCTTGGAAAGACTAATTTATTGGTAAGTGAGATTGGATTTGGCGGCGAATGGTTGGAACGTCATTCAGAAGAAGAATCCGTAGAGTTAATCAGGTATGCCGGGGAGAAGGGAGTCAATATCATAGACTGCTGGATGCCGGATCCAAAGTCCAGAGGCATCATAGGAAAGGCGATAGCGGACTGCAGGGATAAGTGGTACATACAGGGACACATCGGATCTACCTGGCAGAACGGGCAGTATGTTCGTACCAGGGATATGAAATATGTAAAACCTGCATTTGAGGATCTGCTTACCAGATTACAGACGGACTATATAGATCTGGGAATGATCCATTATATAGATTCTAAGGAGGAATGGAATAGCGTACAGGATTCCGAATACCTCCGTTATGTAAAGGAACTGAAGGAATCCGGGAAAATACATCATATCGGGATCAGTACCCATAATCCCAGAATTGCTAAACTGGCAGCCATGTCCGGATATATTGAGATGATTCTTTTCAGTATTAATCCGGCATATGATATGCTTCCTGCCAGCGAGGATATTGATACACTGTTTCAGGACGAATATGATCAGAAGCTGATGGGAATTGATCCTGAGAGAGCAGAATTATACAAGCTATGCGAACAGAATGATGTAGGCATTACAGTGATGAAAGGATTTGCCGGAGGAAGATTGTTCGATGAGAAGCGTTCCCCGTTCGGTGTAAGCTTAACGCCCACCCAGTGTATTCATTATGCACTGACACGACCGGCAGTAGCTTCTATCCTGTGCGGTTATGACACAAAAGAGCAGGTTGATGCAGCTGTGGCTTATGAGACAGCTACAGCGGAAGAAAAGGATTATGCTTCTGTGATTGCAAATGCACCTTTTCATTCCTACAGGGGTGAGTGTACATACTGCGGACACTGTAAACCCTGTGTAGCCCGATTGGATATTGCCATGATTAATAAGTATTATGATCTGGCCACCATGCAGCCTGAAATACCGGCAACGGTAAATTCTCATTATCATCTTCTGGAGCATAAGGCTTCCGAATGCATCGGTTGCCATGCATGTGAATCCCGATGTCCTTTTGGAGTTCCCATTGCGGAAAGAATGGAGAAAACAGCCAAGTTATTCGGATGCTGATATGAATTGTGCCGGAATAATATTCAACAAGATAAATTTCTCTTGACATATTGTGATATGTTGCGTATACTTTACAAAAAATTAGTGAGGGAATATAAGCTATGATTATTTCTGCTTTCAGAGTTGAAAATGAATATTCAGCTTATCAGGCGATGTATATTATTATGCATGGTCTTGATTTTGTATATTCATATTTGACTTGAAAAGAAAGATAGGAAATGAAGATTCGCTTATAGGCAGACTTTAAACCACTTATCTTTTGGATAGGTGGTTTTATTTTATTTTTAAGAAGGAAGGGAACATGAAGAATTTAGGAACAAAAAGACTTGAAACAGACAGGCTCGTGTTAAGGAGATTTGTGATAGAGGATGCAATGGACATGTATCAAAACTGGGCTTCCGATCCGGAGGTGACAAGATTTCTCACATGGCCTGTTCATGCGGATGTTGAAACCAGTAAGAGCATCCTGCAGGATTGGATAAAAAGATATGACAATGATAATTTTTACAATTGGGCGATTGAGCTAAAAGAAACAAAAGAAGTGATTGGTAATATTTCAGTGGTGAAGTTGAATGAAACAACGGAAGCTGCTGATATGGGATATTGCATGGGACAGAAATGGTGGGGACAAGGCATCATGCCGGAAGCCCTTGGCGAGGTTATGGCCTTCTTGTTTGATGAAGTGGAGCTGAACAGGGTTGCAGCCTGTCATGACAGCAATAATCCTAAATCAGGTCGTGTCATGGAAAAGGCAGGAATGAAATATGAAGGTGTGTGGCGCATGGCAGGAAAGAACAACCGGGGAATCTGTGATGAAGTGTGGCATGCTGCGCTGAAGGATGATGTATAGAGAGGAAACAGAAAATGGATTTAGTAATATTGATTGGCAGTGGTGCCGTCGGAAAGATGACCGTCGGACAGGAACTTGTAAAAATAACGGATTTTAGGCTTTTTCATAATCATATGATGATTGAACCGGTGATTGAGATATTCGGTAAGTTTGACGGAGCAGTTGTGAGTAAGCTCCGGGATGACATATTTGACGCATTCATCAAAAGTGACAACAGGGGTATGATATTTACATTCATGTGGGCTTTTGATATGCAGTCTGACTGGGACTACATAAAGCATGTATCCGATAAGTTTGAAGCGACGGGCGGAACCGTTTATTATGTTGAGCTTGTGGCGGACCGCGCCGTCAGAATAGAGCGGAATAAAACAGAAAATCGGCTAAGAAATAAAGCTTCAAAACGGAATCTTGCTATTTCAGAGGACCGTATGCTGCGGGAGGAAACAAAATATCGTCTTGTAAGTAACGAGGGTGAGATTCCTTTTGAACACTATATGAAGATTGACAATACCGGTCTGGAACCCGATGTGGTTGCAAAAATGATTAAGGAAAAATTTCATCTTCCGGATAAAGGAATCACTGAAATGATGAACAAAATTAAACTGGAGGAAGTAAGACCTGATGAAATTGAACAGATGTATGAGATGCAGATAGAGAGCTTTATGCCGCTTTATGAAAAGTACCATGACGAGGGTTCACCTGCTATTGAACCCATAGAGAAAGTGCGTGCACGGGCAGAGCAAACAACAAGGAAGTATTATTTCATTGTCAAGGATGGTGCCCGGGTTGGGGCAATCAATATTGCGAACAAGCCGTCCCTTCATGACAATACCGTTTTTTATATCAGCCCGTTATTCATTCTTCCCAGGTATCAGAATCAGGGTATCGGCTTTTCTGCCATACAAAAAGCATTTGAGATGCATCCGGAGGCAACGAAATGGTGTCTTGATACAATCTTGCAGGAACCTGCGAATTGTCATCTGTATGAAAAGTGCGGATTTGTCAGAACCGGCGAAGCACAGATTGTAAATGATGCAATGACACTGATTTGTTATGAAAAGAAATAAAATGTTGCAATTTTTTTCATTTAGGGATAAAATGAACCCATTGACTGATTTGATAATAAATAAAAGCAAATACTGAAGAAAGAGAGGTAATGATTATTATGATGCTTTATTTAGAAAACAAAGAACGTTCAATAACATATTATAGTCGGATTACCTCGGTAACTTGTATCAATTAATGCATAGTTTGTGTTAATTGTTTTAATCAATTTTGTTACATTGATTATGAGCCGTGGCAATCTGCTACGGCTTTTTTGTATGCATTTTTATTTTGGTCGAAGTAGATTCTCATTAAGATACATTACCGAGTGCCTCAGATTGAATTGCTGCAATGGAAGAGGATAAAAATACGCAGCAAGTATAAGTTAGAAATTGGGACTCTTAAAGAATATGTGAGAAAGAACAATAAACGATATTCAGGTGTCCGAAAGCTGGAGGGGTATGAATGAAAGAAAATAAGAAGAAGCTGTCTCTAAAGGAGACATTAAAAAATGATTGGTATGCAATAACACTGGGTTCTTCTATCAGTAAGAGTATTGTAATACATTCTTTTTTCATGTGGCTGGTAGGTTATGCGGAGTGGATATTTTTTGATGGAATTTTTATGAGAAGGATAGTGGATGCGCTGGATAAAGGGCTGGGATTTCAACACATTTTTACCTTTATTCTGTTAAGCGGCTGCGCTTTTTGTGCAATTTCCGTTTATACAAATTATGTTGATAATGTAGTGACTCCGCTTCAAACCAACAGGCTCTATTATGGCATATACAAAAATCTATATGAAAAGGCAAAAAATGTTGAGCTGAAATGCTACGAAGACTCAGATTTTTACAACCGTTATACCATGGCAATGGATGGAGCCGAGGAAAAGGTTGCGGCAATTATCAAGGCATTTTTTGGTGTGGTAATAGGTACCGTAAGCACCGGAGTGGTTTTTTGGTTTATGTTTGACATAGACCATTATGCTGTTTTGTTTATCATATCACCACTTCTAGGCAATTTTGTATTTGGAAATTATAAGAACAAGTATGAGTTTAAGCGTTATCAGGAACAGGCTCCAAATGAAAAGGTGCTGAATTACGTAAGCCGTATGATGTATCTTCCTGACGGGGCGAAAGAGATAAGGCTTTCAAATGTATTTTCACTTATGAAAAAGCAGTATCGTGAGGCAACGGATCGTAATGTAAAGACAGCTGTGAAATACGCTTTTGCAAATTGCAGCTTAAGTTTTTGGAGAATTACCTTTACGTTTACCGTTATATTCGAGGGTGTTTTGCTGTATGCAATATACAGAAATCTGGTTACAGGTTCTATCACGCTTGCGGAGCTGACCATTATGACAAGTCTGATGGTAGCAATGACCTGGATACTCATAAGATTGTTTGAAAATATCATGGATATTATGAAAAATGGGATTTTTATAAATAACCTGCGAGGCTTTCTTGAGTATGTTGAAGAGATTCCACAGGATCAGGACGGAGAGGAGCCCGGTCAGGTATTTGAAAGCCTTGAATTTAGGAATGTTTCTTTTTCTTATGAGAACGAACAGACAATAAAGAATCTTTCTTTTGTAATAAACAAAGGACAGACTATTGCACTTGTTGGACACAATGGTGCGGGAAAAACAACGATTATTAAGCTTTTGCTAAGGCTGTATGATCCTACATCAGGAATGATTCTCTATAATGGAAGGGATATTCGGGAATACAATTTAAAAGCTTACAGGGAATTATTTGCAACAACTTTTCAAGATTTTCAGATGTTTGGAATGACGATTAAAGAAAATGTTCTCATGGGCAGACATTATGAGAATGAAGACCAAAGGGTAATTACTGCATTAAAGAAGGCAGGAGTATATGAGAAGGTAACTACCCTAAAAGATGGTTTCCATACAATGATGACAAAGGAGTTTGATGCAGAGGGAGCGGTACTTTCCGGTGGTGAAACACAAAAGATTGCAGTGGCAAGGACTTTTGTCAAGGATGCTCAAATGAAGATTTTTGATGAACCCTCAAGCGCACTTGACCCTATTGCAGAATATGAGCTTTTCCAAAATATAATGAAAGAGGGAGATAAGCATACAATGCTTTTCATATCTCACAGACTTTCCTCTGTTAGGAACTGCGATAAAGTGTTTATGTTGGAAAGAGGACATTTAATCGAAGAAGGTACACATGATGAGCTTATGGCTGCAAACGGAAGTTATGCCCAGATGTATAAGAAACAGGCAATGAATTATCTTGCATTGGAAAATGAAGAGGAGGTGATACTGTGAAACAGAAGAATAATGAGAAGAATGAAACCAGGCAATCTGTAAAAGAAGTATTTCGCAACAACTTCTTTTTATTAAAGTTAATGTTCACCGCATCACCATCCTTTATCATTTTCACGGCACTTGATGCAATTAGAAATCAGGTATCCATCTTCTTTGAACATACAGTTGGAATCGGGTATGTTTTAGAGGCAGCTGAGTTTCATTATCCGTTTAAGAGGGTGGCAGCAGTGATTCTGATTCTCGCCGCCTGTATAACACTTGGAATGGTATTTACTGTGATTGCCGGAGATTACATTGGAGAAAAAGAAAAACCAAAGGTTCGTGAAAAGATTAAGATGCTGTTGTATGAGAAAGCAAAAGAACTGGACCTTGATTGTTATGACAATCCTGAGTTTTACAATGAGCAGGTTCTGGCGATTTCAGAGGTTGATAAGCAGATTGACAGGGGAATTCAATTTATACAAAATACTTTATCGGGAATAACCGTCTTTATTTCAACCGGTATTTATTTTCTTATGAAAGATAAGGTATCTATTATTTTTGTGACGATTTCATTTGTTCTGTCATTTGTATTTAATCAAATATATAATAAGTTAAGCTATCTCGTAAGAATAGAAACAAATCCCTTTTCGAGAAAACGAGACTATGTGAAACGAATTTTTTATCTAAATGATTACGCAAAAGAAATCAGGTTGAATCCTGATGTATCTGATATTTTGTTTGAGCGATTTGAAGAAGCAAATGATGAAGTATATAGGATTGAAAAGAAATATGCCAACCGTAAATTTATCCTGGGATTTTTGCGAAGATATGTAAGTAATGCCATGTTTAGTGATGTACTATACATTTCTTATCTTGTTTTCCAGGCTGCAGTACGTGGAGTGCTTTCATTCAGTACGGTTGCTATCCTGTATAATTCCTTTGGACGCTTAAAACAGGGCATGAGAATATTTACGGATGTATATCCCTTTGCGAGTGAGACTAGTCTTTATGTACGAAAGATTAGAAAATTCTTAGATTATAAGCCGGAAATCGTTTCAGAAAAAGGAATCATTCCAAAAGAGTGTGCAAAGGAGATTACACTAGATAATGTATCTTTTTCATATAACGACAGGCAGGATATGCTGCTGAAGGAACTTGACTTACATATTCATCCGGGTGAAAAGATAGCACTTGTTGGATATAATGGAGCCGGTAAGACCACATTGGTTAAGCTTCTCATGAGATTGTATGATGTGAAATCGGGCAAAATTATGGCTGATGGTATGGATATACGGGATTACGATGTAAAGGCATATCGTAACACTATTGGCACGGTATTTCAGGATTTCCGGATATTTGCGGGAAATGTAAAAGAGAATGTCATTCTGGACGTTGCAGACAATTGTGATGAAGGGCGTATCAAAGAGGCATTGGCAGACAGCGGGCTTATGAGTCGGGTTGACAGGCTTTCATCCGGACTTAATACTGAGCTTACAACAGAATTTTCCAAGGAAGGTGTAAATCTTTCAGGAGGAGAGAACCAGAAGCTTGCAATTGCAAGAGTATTTTATAAAAATGCCGGCCTTATGATTTTGGATGAGCCCTCGAGCGCGCTTGACCCCATTGCGGAATATCAGATTAATCATGCAATGCTTAAGGCCACAAATGACAAAACTGTCATTTTTATTTCACACCGATTATCCACAACAAGACTTGCAGACCGTATTATTATGCTGGAGAATGGAAGAATTGTTGAACAGGGAACGCATGATGAGCTTCTTAAGCAAAATGGGAAATATGCACAGATGTGGAAGGTGCAGGCAGGAGCATATATCGCGGTATAGGTGCTTGGAATCATGTAGGCAATTTGCTTTCTGTTTGCAGCAGTTTTTTATGGAGGCAAGAGCCAGATTCCGCGCATGACTACCTATTGTGTTTTTTACACCTTAATTCAGGTCTGTAATTCAACGAAAACTGCCTCCAAATCGAAGGATTTGGAGGCCATTCCATAGTTATCGATGGGTATTAAGCTCTTTGTAGGTTCCACGAATCAGAAATACCGCGACAATAAACGTCAGAATATCGGAAACAGGCATGGAGTAAAGAACACCGTTCAGGCCGAAGAAAACAGGAAGTAAAAGTGCAAACCCCACACCGAATACGACTTCACGGATCATGGACAGGGCAGTAGATTCCGCTGCCTTTCCCATGGCCTGAAGAAAAATGAAGCAGGCCTTATTGATACAGGCAAGAATAATCATGCAAAGGTAGGTGCGGAATGCTTTGATTGCAAAATCCGTATAATAAACACTTTCATTCGCAGCACCGAAAATGGAGATGAGCTGACGGGGAAAAAGTTCAACCAGAATGAAAGCAATCGCACCCACGGATGCCTCTGCAATTAACAGCTTGGTAAATAGTTCCTTGACACGTGGTTTATATCCTGCACCCATATTAAAGCCAATAATAGGGATACAGCCTGCAGCCATACCCACAACGATGGATATGACAATCTGGAAGAATTTCATGACAATGCCCACAACAGCCATGGGAATTTGTGCGAACTGTTCCTGACCGAAAACAGCATCCAGTGCTCCGTATTTGCGTAGCATATTGTTGATTGCCGCCATGGCTGCGACCAAGCTAATCTGTGACAGGAAGCTGGTAACACCGAGCCCCAGCGTTTTGCCGCAGACAGTTCCATTCAGTCGGAAGTCTCCTCCGACAGGCTTGATTACTTTCATGCGAAGAAGATACAGGACGGAGAGAATCGCAGTGACGACCTGACCGATAACCGTCGCCACAGCGGCTCCCATCATTCCCCATTTCAATATAAAGATAAATATGGGGTCAAGAATGATGTTGATAACCGCTCCGGCAAGCGTAGAAGCCATGGCAAATTTCGGATTTCCGTCTGCACGGATGACAGGGTTCATGGCCTGCCCAAACATGTAGAACGGAATACCGAGAGAAATGTAGAAAAAATATTCCTTGGAATGCCGGAAGGTTTCGGCATTGACTGTCCCGCCAAACATGGCGATAATCCCATCGGCGAAAATCAGATAAATTGCAGTTAATACAATACTGCTTACGATAATCATAATTACGGAGTTGCCGACGCTTTTTTTAGCGGTCTGCGGCTCTTTTTTGCCGAGGCTGATGCTGACAAAGGCGCAGCAGCCGTCGCCGATCATGACGGCAATTGCAAGAGCAACAACGGTCAGAGGGAATACAACTGTGTTTGCCGCGTTTCCGTAAGAGCCGAGATAAGAAGCGTTGGCGATAAAAATCTGGTCGACAATGTTATAAAGTGCACCGACCAGAAGCGAAATGATACAGGGAATGGCGTATTGCTTCATTAGTTTTCCGATACGTTCGGTTCCCAGAAATTGATTTGATTGTTCCATTGGATTCACCTTTTCTTTCTTAAAAATAAAAAAGCAGCACTTATGCAACCGGAATTACGCATAAGTGCTACTCGTTGTAAGAAGATTATATCATGCCTGCAAATAAAATTTCAAAGGACATTTATGACAAACATTTTGCTCTTCAGGGAGAGAAAATCGTCCTTTTTATGTATGGATAAGAAACCTTAAGAATCTGTGTTTCGGGATGCATGCAACAGTTGTATCATATGGTCGGTCATATTAATTATTTCATCCGTCATAACCTCTGCGACATAAGCCCGGAGTGTATCCATACAGAGTTTACAATCCTCAGGCATTTTACATGATTCCAATTTGCGCATTGTTTCATCCACACCATCAATATCAAAGTGATTTGCGGAGTTTTTCATTTGAGTCAAAAGCTGAATCAACTCATCTGTCGTTACATCCTGCTTCTCTTCATCCTGCATTTGACCGTAAGGACGCAGAACTTCTTTCAGACTTCTAAATCTGCTAAGCAATGCCGGTGTTTCCGTGCGAATAGTCTCCGTATCCATCGCGTTACCGCAAGTTTCCATACGGTGGAATGATTCTGACAAATCTTTTGCGCCTATCATGCGCGCAGTATTCTTTAATGCATGAACTTCCACGGTATAATCGCGAATCATGTTATTTGCCAGATAATCTTCCAGCTTATTCGCTTTGATATCAATGGATTTATAGAAATCTCCCAGGAGATTTCGCCAAAGTTTTTCACTTCCTGACCAATGAATTCCTTCAGCGGGGTCAATACCTGCATTTGATAAAAGGATTGTTTCTTTTTCCGATATTTCCTGTTTTTTTATTTCGGTTTCCTTTTCTTTTGTGCCATCCGTCGTCTTAAGCACCAGTTTTCTTGGAAGCCACTTTTTTATACAGTTACAGATTTCCTTCATTTCAATGGGTTTTGCTACAAAGTCATCCATCTCGGCCTTGGTGAATTTTTCCTTCGCCTCGCTTACAGCATTTGCTGTCAGTGCTATGATTGGAACTGTTTTGTAGTAATTATCGTCCATGGAACGAATCTGCAGGGTTGTTTCAATACCATCCATAACAGGCATCATGTGATCCATAAATATCATATGATACTTCTTCTTACGGATTAATTCCAATGCATGTTTACCACTGTCAGCTGTATCAATTTTTATCTGAAGGGGCTGCAACAGACCCTGCGCAACTTTCAGATTCATCTCATTGTCATCTACGATTAATATAGAAGCCTCCGGTGCTGTGAAAGCTTGATAATCCTCTGTAATTTGTCCGAAATCCGGCATTTCATGGTTAATTACCTGGCAAAAGTTGAGACTGTAAAGAGGTTTGTTAAGCAGAGTAATGCCGTCTTCTGTATACTCTTCAAGCAAGGGATTGCGAAGGACGCAAATTTCTCCCAGCTTTTTTCGGTAAGGCTCTATTTCCTGTTTGATAGACATGTAACCGGGAATATCCGTAAAGAAGTAATCCAATTGCTCCTTGGTTTCTTTCCACTGTTCATAACATATGCAGGACACATGAAACCCGGCTGTCAGATTAGGAAACATATCATTCATGCAGCTTTTGCTGAAATAACCGCAAACAAGCAGTTTTCCGGACAAAACAGTGTCGTGTACTTTTGCTGCGGGCATATCATCTGATATTTTCTGATGAATATTAAAGAAAAAGGTGCTTCCGACTCCGTATGTGCTTTCAACGCCGATTGTGCCTCCCATCATCTCCACCAGCTGTTTTGAGATAGATAATCCGAGACCTGTTCCCTCTTTCCCATGGTTTCTCCTGTTGTCGACCTGCTGGAAAGAGCCAAATAATTTCCCCAAGTCCTCTTCTTTGATGCCCTGACCGGTATCCTGAACCGAGATAAGAAGTTCCATATCATTCTCAAGTACCTGTCCTACAGAAACTTGCAGTTTAACAAACCCTGAATCGGTAAACTTAATGGCATTGTTTACAATGTTGATGATGATTTGCCTGATACGAAGGGAATCCCCATAAAGTTTATGTGGAAGTTTGTTATCAATATCAAACAAAATTTCTACGTCTTTATCCCGGATACGTGTTAAGAAAATCATACTTAAATCACATAACATTGACATTGGCTCGTATTCCGACTCTACCAGTTCCATTTTTCCCGACTCGATTTTTGAGAAATCCAAAATATCATTGATGATATGTAAAAGTGCATTTCCTGAATTTTTGATATTTATCAGATATCCCTTATCCTGTGCCGGAAGATTCTCACGCAGCAAAATTTCCGTCATACCGACTATGGCATTCATGGGTGTTCGGATTTCGTGGGACATGTTAGAGACAAAAGTAGATTTTGCCTGATTGGCAGCTTCGGCTTGTTCCTTCAATGTCTTCATGATTTCTGTCTGTTCCTGCATGTATTTCGCATGATAATAACTGTCTGTAATATCGTTCAGGACATACATTTTACCTAAGTATGCAGATTTATCCTTAAGTGGTTGTCTTTGTACCTCATAGATTCGGCCGTTGTGTTCAATATTTTCTTTGCCGGCAATGCAGGAATCCAGCTCTTGGATGGCTGTGTTTTCCTGTTGGGGAGTTGACAACTTATAGATTTCCCTTGCCTGTTGGTTTTTGTAAATAACTGTATTTTCGTCATCCAGCACAATCAGTCCATCGGACAGTTCATCTACCGCCTGCTCCTTTGCCATAGACAAGGTATCTAACAGTTTATCGCGAAACAACGATATTCCAAGAACAAAAATAGAGATTAAGTAGGCAATCAGTGTAGAGTCATAACCACCTGTTTTACCCAACATAAACGCCAGCAATCCTGCCAGCATAATGAGAATCATCGCAAAGAAATTCCGAAGTCTGCGCCTTTCTGTTTTGCTTTTTGCGCGCCGGTATCTGTAAGTGCAGGCTGCCGTCATTGCTATGAAGTAGATTGCTACGGTTATGTGATAAATCAGATAAAACGGCCCGTGTCCGAAAACAAGATGGGG
>Ga0129313_1001509_pt1 | contig 14501 bp, 22 predicted proteins | sample O1105metagenome_FD_94436 | JGI IMG/M metagenome (GOLD analysis project Ga0129313, IMG submission 94436) | Orangutan group fecal microbial communities from fecal samples from Wisconsin, USA - O1105 metagenome | ecosystem: Host-associated > Mammals > Digestive system > Large intestine > Fecal... | reverse complement strand
TTTTTTTGATCCTTTCCAAGTCCTCATCATTTTCCGGAAGCAATGGGAACAGTTTCCTGTCAATATCTATATACCGCTGCTTCATTTTTCGCGTGCCTCCGTTTAATCCAATCAGCAAATACAGGGACACACCCATAATCGGAAAGACAAGGATCAAAATAATCCATGGCATTTTCATAGACGAAGTTTTATCTGAGGAATACAAAAACAAAACCAGAATTCCTGCAAACAATCTTGTAATCAGATTGATAATTTCTGCATATTCATTCAATCTTGTAACCATAACGATGATAAAAGCAGCTTCCAGTAATATGCAAAATCCGGAAAACATAATCTCTTAACTCCATTCTTCGTAATCGCTCTGCTCTCTAAAGTATCCTGCTTCATATAAATTCCCTCCCCTTTGTACATGGCTTTGCATCACTAACCTCAGATTTCATTTTACCAGAAAAGGCATCAGATATAATATTTTCATTTCTGGAAACCATTGCTCACAATATACCGGAATAACATGCTCTGGCACAATACCAATGATATCCTGACCGGGCAACCTGTCAGTAATGCCCTTTGCTTCATATAAATGTAACAAATACTTGTGTCTGTTTTTTTGATTTCCATGTTCCCATAACGCAAGTATAGCACAAGCCACCACTTTAGGCTACCTTAACCCACCGTCTAAAGCCAGTGGGATTGCGGTAGCCCTATTTCAATATTCTCATTAGTAACAACATTTTTCAGATAAACCGTTTGATTATCCGAAGTTCTTGGATATATTTTATCGCTCATTTTCTTTTCCTCCGTAAACAAATCTGGGACCTTCTTCTCCAATTACTCCATTCTTCACAAAACCGGCTCTCATTAAAACATTCTGCGATGCCACATTTTCCGGATCTGTCTCTGCTTCTACAGCACAGACTCCTTCCATCGATAAAGCCCATTCCGTAATTACTTTTACAGTTTCTATCATATACCCCTGATGCCGGTATTCTTCCCTCAATCCATATCCGATTTCCACTACGCCATCTTTTCCAAGACCCTTGAAGCAGAAATCACCCACAATCGTTCCTGGAACATTTTTTAATTCCATATTCCAGACTGCATACCATATTCTGTTGTCAGGTTCCATAAGGCATCCCTCCAACATTTCGGTATACGCCTGCTTCATTTCTGCGTCCGCTTCTTTTTCAATCAGACTGCGCATCTCATCGTTACTGATTGGATATAAATAAAGTCTTTCTGTTTCAACTCTCATATTAGTTCGTCTCCTCCGATTGAAACGCTTTCGTATATGCTGTTGATCAATGAGAACACCCCGGCGCACAACTTCCATCAATCGTGTTCTGAATCGTCTTGTCTAGTCCGTCCCTTGCAGCTGCAAAGCAGCATATAACCAGTCCATATACCAGAAGAAACAGACTTCTACGTCCCCAGTAATTGTTGTTTGTCCGTTTTGCTATGGATTCTCCAATAAAACCTGGCAATACAAGAATCATAATTGTTGTAACTGTCGTTACTGTATTACCAAAATATAATTTCATAGATATTTACCTCATTTCTACTCAGTGATTTCTATCAGATTTCCTTTAATTCCTCTAATGCAGCTTTCATAATATGTTCAATTTTCATATTTACTTTTCATCTCGTTCTGCTGTGTCATACCAGTCAATTATGTGTTTCAGATTCTCGGCTTTCACACGTTCACTTCCATTCATCATCATGTCCAGCATGTCATCATCCTCGGGCGTCCTGTCGGATTTATCCGCCAATGCTTTTCCGGCGGTCTTTACCATGACATTCATCATCATTTTGTAAACACCATGAAGTTTTTTAATATCAAAAGTTCCCTGCAGTGTAAAAAGTGGAGTATTCTGTGGAATTTTATTTTTCGTTCTTACCTCTGTAAGCTGTGTTCCTGTCTGTCCCATTCCAACACCGCATACTGCCTTGATATTGTACTTTCTGGCAGCTTCCGGATATCCTTTAATTTTTCCTGCCATAATCCATCCCATATAAATGATTTCTGTTCCCGGCTTCACCTTTGTCTTTGCTTCCTCCATGCTATATGACGGAACACAAATCTGATGTGACAACAGCTTTGCATATTTAGCTGTGCTTCCTGTATTTGATGTATAAATGATTGCTCTCATTTTTCTTTCCTCCTTGTTCATGTGGGTAAACTATGAGAAACACGCTTCTCGAGTTTCTCAAGTTATCGCGGCAGTCGCTAAGGTCTCGTGCAAGCACGGACTTTGGTTCGTTGCTCACGTAAATAAAACGCAATGAGAATTGTATTATTACTTACAATCCGCACTGCGTCTTAGCGTCTGGCTTATTTTATTTCTTTTACCACATATTCCTTTGCATCTATCAGACTTTCTTTTTTACATTTCGGACAAAATAGTGGAAAATGCGTAAGAACCGTATCTTCCCGAAGTCTCAGTCTGGTTTTATTTCCACAGACCGGGCAGTACACCCATTCCTGCTTCCCATTTTGATTCTCATTTTGCATCTGCCATCCCCTCTTTCTTATCCATAAACTGCTCGGAAAAACGCTCTACATGCTGTTCAACCAACTCAATAATTCTTTCCTTATCCTCAGCTCCATCATAAATGCTGTAAAGCAAAAAAATCGGTCCATAAAAATCCAAGGCAAGCTGTTTTGCTTCCCTTTCATTATCCGTAAAACCTCTGAATACCTCTTCGATGTATAAAAGCGGACCACCCGAGAGATATTTCTGATAAAGTTTTGCCATTTCCGAATCTCTGTACTGCTCCAATGTCAGCATTTTACGAAAACAGCACGGAAATTCTTCTTTTGTCCAATGCAAAAACTGCACCTTCGTAAACTCTTTAATCTTATCAAGTGCTGTAGACCGGTAGCCCTCCACCACTTCTTTCATATTTCCTTCCGGCATATCGTATTCCTTCACTCTTTCCTGATCCATCCGGTTCATTTTCTCCACAATGCTGTCTAAGATTTCCTGCTTTCTCTTATAGTGCTTATATAGAGCTGCTTTCGTCACTCCCATCCTGTCGGCAATATCATTCATGGAAGTTCCCATATAACCACTCTGGGCAAACAGTTTTAATGCTTCGTCTAAAATTCTTTCCTTTGTATTCTTTTCTCTGATACTCATCACTTACCTCACTCCAAATTTATTTTTCAAAATTGGCACATACAGCCTCGAAATAATTACTTTCTCATCATTTTCCAGCACTGCCTCAAATCTGCCACCAAGTGCAGGCGAAATATGCAGTATTTTTTCAATATTTACAATCATGGACTTTGAAATCCTCATGAATGGAAGTTCTTCTATCACTTCTTCTAACTGATATAGTCTTTCCTTAACCTCATAAACGCTTTGCTTGCAATATGCGAATACTCTGTTATCGACTGTCTCAAAATAATAGATATCTGATGCTGCAATGGTACTGATTCCATGCTCATCATATCCAGCAAACTTTATTTCACCATATCGTAATCTATGTATTAATCTGTCCATGTCATCTGATAAGGTATGACACCTGAATATTATTTCATCCTCCTCATCCGAAGAAGGACGAATGACTGAAACTTTCATCTGCTTTCTCCATATAAATTTGATATTTTTATAGTCGCTTCCTAATACCCAATTACCAGAATACGACATTCCTCACAGCACTCAGCCGCTATACTTGTCCGATGCCCCAGCTTTAAAGAAGTAATCTCTACAAATCCATCCGCTTTGTATGCCTTCTCAAACACACCCGGCACCTCATTAGCAAAACTGAATGCTCCATCTTTGCTTGCAAATAAATATCCTTTTCTCATTTCTTTACCACATTTTGTACAAATCATTCTTAATCCCTCCATTTTCAGTGTAAAAAAGCAGCACTTAAAATCCACATCAGGGAAATAAGCACTGCGTCTTTGCGTCTGTCTTATAAATATCGTGAGCATAGCTCACTCAATAATTTTGCCGTTCGCCAAGAGTGAGCAAGCTCCCTCTGGCTCTCTTTCGCTCATTATATTATAAGTTACCTTTTGGTTACTTTATATTATAGTAACCGTTTGGTAACTTGTCAAGTGTTTATTTCATTATCGCATTCATATAGCTTATTAGTATATGACATGGTGCAAAAAGCACCGCAAATATCAATAGTTGAAGATTTCCACACACCACTGCACTTTCTATAAACAGTAAGGATGGTAAAATGGACAGATACAGTGATTTTCTTACAGAATCTTCTTTCCAAAAGATAATCCATCCAAGCATGTCAAGACTTGCCATCTCTTTTCCAATGCAATCCCTATGTTAATTCAAGCATCCTTACGCTCCTTTATACCGACTTTCCCAATAGCATAAAAAAGTAACCCGCCTTTTATCATCAACTGAAGAAAGACTATCACAACGCAATAGGTCTCTCTTATCATTGAAAAATACAAGACCGCTATCATGCTGATCAATACGGAACTGATAGTAATAATATCTTTTCCCTTATCTATGTGCATATAATTTAATACTATTTTTACAATTCCAGGTAGAACGAATGCCACAATCAGAAGCCAGCAGATAATACTAATCCAATTATTTTCCGGTTTAAAATTCCAGAGATTCACTGCTGTTACAGAGTTATCCATCTGTCTGGAGTATAGAGGCAATAGTGCAAGCAAGATTCCGGTTAAATCAACAGTTCCAAACAACACATCACATATTCTTTGAATATTTGACCTGTTTTCGTTCTCAGCAATAGATACCAAAGCGCCTGCCGACAGAAGTTCATCAATCGAAATGGAAAAGAAGCCTGATATTGCTTTTAATGAATCAATACTGGGATATCCTCTGCCCGATTCCCATTTTGAGATTGCAGTTCTCGAAACATATAGCGCCTCTGCCAGTTCTTCCTGTGTGAGGTTTCTGCTTTTTCTTAGTTCCTGTAATTTTTCATGAAATTCCAAGTATACCTCCATTTCTGCGTGTAAAAATGCTATTTTTCACACTGCCACCTCTTATCATGCATCAAAACGATTGCTTTATATATCAGATAAGAACCTGCACTTAACAGAATAGCCCCAACAATATCTGTCAGCCAGTGAACTCCTGCAACAGTTCTTCCGATTACCATAAAAAGACTAAATGATGCTGTCACAAATATAAGTATTTTTCGCACAAGTCCTTTCTTCATCCGCCTTTTCAATTCAAATACTAAGGTCGGCATTACACTTATCACAAGGAGTGCTGTGGACGATGGATACGATGCTTCCATTCTTCCTCCGATAAGAATTGGTCTGTAATTAATCGGTATCATCTCAAAAATCAGGTACTCCAAAATCACAATGACATAAAACACACCCAACATTCTGATATCAAAATCCACCTCTAAAAGTTTTCTTCTTTTTATCCACTGACATAATCCCAACAATCCAAAACCTATACACACAAATACCGCAACAAGACCAAGCCAGTCTGTAATTGTATAAATTTTCATATGAACACCGGTCATGTTATGAAACCAGACATTGATTGTCGAAAAACCAATATCTGTTCCGTCTATTCCTTCCTGCTTCACATCAAACACCTGAATCATAATTGTCCATAAGACAAATCCCAATAAGAATATCACTCCACTACACATGTTTCTTCTTTCATTTTTCATAATTTCTGTTTATCCTTTCTCTTTGCCTGTTTTACTCATGAGCTGATCCTAAAGTAACAAACATATTGAAAGAATGAAAGAAACGCTCTGTAACATGGGCGATACGAATCGTCACACTGGGATATTTTATCCTAAATCCATCCGGAACAATTCTACTCCCAGTACCGCATTATATCCCACAGCCGCAAACACACTGAACCGCTCAACAACACCAAAATATTCTTTCGTCTTCACTCCTGCTATGATATCAAAAGGCTTTTACATTATTAGATAAAAGCATGTAAAATTTCTTTTATATAGCTTAATTGCGATCTATTTAGCTTGTTTCCTGACTACTCAGGAAAAATATTTCTACCCTCGCCCCACCTGTATTTTCAGAATTTGAAAGTTTAATCCATCCGCCATATTTTTCAGCCACAGTTTTTGCAAAAAATAGCCCAATCCCATAATGTACTTCGCCATTTCTACTTGTGTCATCCATAAAAAACTGCTCTGTGCCATGCAATAATACTTCTTTGGTAAATCCTGATCCGCTATCCTCCACAATGAATGTCAGCCGGCCATCCTGCTCCTTTGCGTCAATATAAATGATTTCATTTTCTTTTGTATGCTCCACTGCATTCTGAATCACATTCATGACAGCCCGAAACATTGGATCATAAGCAATCGTTGATTAGAAAATCTACTTGTCTGTTGGTATCTTCTACCCATGACATATTCTGAATGTCCAGCGTCCAACTTTTCTGATACCAGTCTTTTTCCATCGCTTTCATCTAAATTTACCTCCTGCTTTTCATCATGCAAAAATCTGTCCCGGAAGTTTTTTCTTCTCCATATACGGAAACGCTCTATCAAATGCCTCTGCTTCCTTTTCATTTACCAGATAACCTGCTGGTGTTGCATATTCACCTGTTATGCCATTCAGATAACCCGAAATCAGTTCTTTACATAAAAAGAATGAAGCATCTCGCCCATCTTCAAGACCATGGTAACGAATACCAAATTCACTTGCCTGTTTAAATCCGCTTTTTCCATAAAAATCAATATTCCCTTCAAAACATAGTGCTCCGCATCCAAGCTCTTTTGCTTTTTCTAAAGAATAATCCAGTAAAATCTTTCCATATCCCTTCCTTTTAAGCTCCGGTGCAATACAGATCGGTCCCATAGTCATAATGGGAATACTTCTGCCATCATCGGCTACAATCATAGCCTTCATAAACATGTTCTGTCCAATCAACTGTCCATCTAATGTCATGACAAAATCCAATTCTGGAACAAATGCCGGATCGTTGCGAAGTTTGTGGAGTACATAATGTTCCAGACAGCCTGGGCGATACACATTCCAGAAACTCTCCCTTACCAGATTTTCTACCTCATGGTATTCATTTTCTCTTTCCAATCGAATGATAATATTTTCCTTCATTTTCTTTTTCTCCATTTCTTTATATAATGCTGCTAATACTTTTTTCAAACTGCTCTTTTATTCTTTTTTTATCCTTTGCGCCATCATACAGACTATAGTAGAAAAACATGATGGAATAAAACATGGTTGCTTTTTTATCTGCCTCCACAACGCCAATGCTCTCGAACATATCTTTCACGTATTCTGCCGGACCGGACACAAGATACTGCTGATACAATGCCTGCATCTCCTCATTCCGAAACTGCTCTAATGTAAGCATCTTTCGAAATGATGATGCAAAATCATTTTCTGTCCAATACGAAAACATAGATTTACTGTATTCCACGAAATTGTCCGTAGAAATCTCTTCATACTGTTCAGGTTCATTTTCCTTTTTATCAGCAGGCATATCATGTGATTCTGCCTGTTCGCCATCCCCCTTCTCCATCCTTTTTACAATATGTTCAAAAATATCTCTCTTACTCTCATAATGCCTATACAATGCACCTTTTGTCATGCCAAGCTCACCCGCAATCTGACTGACAGAAACTGCTTCATATCCATCTCTCGCAAATAAATGTAATGCAACAATCAATATATCTTCTTTTGTAGTTTTTGACATACCCAAACCTCCTGTCCCATAAAATAAACGACCGTTTACAATTGAATTATAGTAAACGGTCGTTTATTTGTCAAGTCAGATATTTCTACACATTTTTACATAATTTTGTTTATGACTGTTTTGTCTTTAATGGGAAACAGATGTCAATCTCCATATAACCATCTTCCTCTATCTTCCGGTAAATATCAATAATCGGTCGCTCATCCAGCTCATTTCCTGTCTTAGACAGCCATCTGCAAAAAATCTCCTGATATACCATAAACAGAAGCTGCGGCACTCCCTTAAAATGATACACTGCATACTTTCCGCCCTCGAAATCATGGCACATAATCTCTGGGTGAGCTTTTAATGCCGGATGGTCTGGTATAACGGTCTGACACAATTCATACATACAGCCATCCTCATCTGTAATGGATGGATCATCAATCGTACAGTCAATATACAGTGTGTCTTTTGTTGCAAGATACCTGTACTTTTCAATAAAATCGCACCACTCATCCGACAGGTTATGATAATTTCCTTTTTTACGCTCATATAACACTGTAAAAGGTGCAAGATATTCTACCGTAATTTTACTTCCGGCATCATCCAGATCGTCCAGTGTCATACCATGGGAAAAAGAGCTGTCCTCCACCATCTGTTCGCTGCTCCTGCGGTAATCTGCCGGAGAAATATCCAGATGTTTTTTAAATGCGGTAGCAAAATTAGACGAAGAATAACCATAAGTCTCACCTATCTCCGTAATACTTCTTTCCTTCTCCACCTTCAGACGCCATGCACTACGCTCTAAGCGTACTCTTTTGATAAACTGATAAAGAGCTTCATCTGTATCTTCCTTAAACATCCGTGTCAGATGATATTTGGAATAGGAACAGTATTTTGCCACATCCTCAACGGTAATATCCTCATCAATATGCTCAAAAATATAATTGATTGCCTGATTAATCACAGCTTTTCTTATGGTAATACTCTCTTTATCTTCCATTTTCTTCCTCTTTGTTCTTTCTCACCTGCCTGCGAATCAATACAAATGTGACGATTGCCGTCAGTGTTTCCGCACAAGGAGATGTCATCCACACTCCATTCATTCCAAAGATTGCCGGAAATATCAGTATAAATGCCAGCAATAGTACGATCCCCCGCAGTGATGAAATAATCGCTGATGATTTTGCATCACCACAGCTTGTAAAATACATGGAGCCTGTCACATCATATCCCATAGCAAGAAATGTAATTGCATAGATGCGAAAACCGGTTGCTACCATATCTGCAATACTGTTACTGCATCCAAATATTTCAGCATATCTTTTTCCTGCTATAAAAAAGCTAAGTGCAGTCAATGTTCCGATTGCCAGTAAAATCCGGTTTGTTATACTGCGGATCTTAGTGGCTGTCTCTTTTTCTTTGGCACCCCAGCAGATGCTTACAATCGGTGAGATTCCCTGTCCAAATCCAATACAGACCATACTGTATCCATATACAACAAACCCCAGAATTGTGAAGGCTGCTACTCCGTCTGCTCCCACATACTTCATCAGTACATAGTTAAACGCAAACATAGAAATTGCACTTGCCATCTCCCCGATAAATTCAGAAGATCCATTCAGAATCATCTCTTTAACTACCTCTCTGTCAAAGACAAAACGCCTGAATCTGACGATAGTATCCGGCAGAAAGAAAAACATAAGTTGTGCCAACACCGTTACCAACTGCACAAGCAGAGAACCTATTGCACTTCCTTTCACTCCCAGTTCCATCCTTGCGACAAACATATAATCCAATACTACATTCAATATACATCCGGCGATACTCACCAGCATACATAACTGTGGTTTTCCATTCACCCGGATAAACATTCCAAGTATCGTTCCAAGCACCATAAGCGGGTAGGTAAACAGCATAATCCTGTAATAGTCTGTAAAATAACCTGATAATTCACCATCTGCTCTTAAGAATCCAAGTATCAGTGTAAACAGCACAAATACTGCTAACGATAGAATAACACCGATTACGACCGCTGTAACCATTGTCTGTGCAAATACCTCAGATGCTTTTTGTCTGTTTTTTGCCCCTAAGAGCCGTCCACTGATGACAGAGCCACCCACACCTACACAAAGTCCTGCTCCCAGATAAACATATAGAATTGGCAGTCCAAGATTGATTGCTGCCAGTGCATTGTCTCCCACATAATTTCCTGTAAAATAGCCATCTGTAATCGTTATCACAGTCTGTAACAGCATTGCAATAATGCTTGGGATTGAAAACTGAAGTATTGTTTTCAGCTTGTTGTTCTTAATTTGTTTGATATTCATAATTGCATCTCTCCTTTACAATATCCCATTATAGAGATGCAATTACAATAATACTTCTGAATTTGTGCTGCCTTATCTTTTTACAGCATATATATACCCTACTCCTACCGGAGCATTCATCTGATGCATTGGATTTGCCTGATTATATTCCCTGAAATATCTGTAGGTCATATCATTCTCATCCAAATGTTCTTCTATTTTGAAGCCATGCTTATCTAAAATCATGCCTATTTCTTTATATGAGTATACCGCTTTCATCTGTTCTCCGGCTTCGGATGCCAGCATCTGTGTTTTCCTTGTTTCAGCACTTTCATCTACTGACGGATAGTCAAAGCATATAGCAGAACCTTCTGACATTATTTCACTAATACTCATAACCAATTGTTCAAAATCCACTTTCTTAAGATAATAGCTGATTCCTAAAAGACTTCCAAATGCCTTTTTATCCTTATCATAACCAAATGTTAAAAGCTCATTCTTCCATTCTGGATCTGCCAGATCACAAGGAACATTAACAGCCGATGCCTTAAGATTTGCCTTTTTGATTCGCTCTGCCTTATCCTTTAACAACTCTGGATAAACAAGTTCGTACACTTTTGTTGCGCTATCTTTGTTTCTTAACGCATAAGTATCATATCCGGCAGCAAACACCAGATACTGTTTACAACCATTTGCTATTGCATATGCTAATTTGCTCTCACAAAATACACTTCGTCCTAAAACAGATGGTGATAATTGTCTGTCCAGAATGAGTCTTAATCCTTCCTCCCTCGTCCCTTCAAATCCAGGGCAGAAAAAGTCTATCCCATCAGACATACTCTTTGCTATCTGATGGTAATCCTCTCCAAGCAGTTTTTCCGCAATATCATCTGTAAAAATGTGAATGCTGTTATTTTTATAATGATAAGCCCTTGCAAAACAGCTTACCATTGCTGTCATATTGTCCATTCCTATCCCCCTCGTATTACCCAAATAATATTTTTGCCGCTGACTCTAACTGTCTTCTTTCCTCAGTATCATCATATCCGTTCCTTCGGTCATCAATCCCTTTCACTACATCCAGATAAAACAGTCCACTGCGATTGCAGTATAAATAGATTTTCTTCACACCATTCATTTTAAATCTCGCCTCTGCATTGCCCTGTGGATACAGCTTCACCATCTGTATCCTGTCTGCGGAAACAGCCGCAATAAACGAAATATAATGCTGCTTTGTCATATCGTGCTCAATATGCACATAATATTCATCTTCCACCAGTTCTACGAAGATTTTATGATGTTCGTCTGTATCATCAGCTTCTTCCTGCTGTAGCTGCAATCCATGACACCATTCTATTTCAGCGTATGAATATCCTCAACCTACGGAGAGTAGAGTTCGAATTTACTCACTTATTTTCCATCCCATCCAGAAGCTTTATAAATCCTTTATCATTCATCTGCTCATTCGTAAGGTATTCTCCATTATAAAACAATGCATAGGTTGTAACCGGTGTCGGAGCATTTTGCGCTTCTTCTTTCGTTTCCAGCCTGGTTGCCTGAAACGGAACCTCTCTTTCCTTGGCAACTTCAAAAAGTACCGGAACATATTTTGCATTAAACGGACATTGATTGGTATAGTACAATACATAGCCTGCCTGCTCATTATGTGGATGCTTCGCACACTCCTTAAATTCAGGCTTAGCCGCATCCAAAGAAAAAGGCAGATACCAAAGCTGAATACCATTATCCGCTTCATCACAGACTGTAAATCCCTTATACTTGAGGAACTTCGGATCTGCCAGAAAAGGCTTTTTCTTAGCGGCTGACAGGATACAGATTCCCTTTTTCCCCTTCGCTTTGCTGTCTTCTATACAGGCATTCAGTAAATCAGTCGAATAACCATTGCCTTTGAAAGAACCAGCCACCCACAAACAGTCAATATACATATAACCCTCTGCTATGATTGGATTCCATGCATTTTCTGCCGGAATATACTCGATAAAGCATTTTCCACGCTCTATACTCTTGAGAAATACCAATTCATCATCAAATCGCTCTTTCAGCCAGTTTTTCTTTGATATTACCTGTATATCCCTGTTGCTTGAAATCGCACAGCAGATATGCTCTTTTTCAATATTTTCTTTCGTCACTCTTATATATTCCATGGATTTCCTCCTACTTATTCTTAAAGTTTAAAAATGCTGCCGTTAATAATAATCTCTCCGTCATTTTGTATCCTATTTCATTCCTATTCAATGCTTATCCCCAAAATCAAATAACGTACAACCGGAATTTTCTCTATCAGCACAGCTACTAAAGGCGTGAAGAGATATACTGCAAATGCAACAATAATATACTGCACACCTATAGACAGATCTGCCTTTTGCAATAATAATAAGGCAATCAGAATTACCGGAATATGCAGAATATAGACTGGAAAACTGATTTTTCCAAGCCATTCTGTAACCGCATTTTTCTTATCACCATAGGCTGCAAACATACCAAATATTGCAAGAATCATACAATATGTAAAGAGATTGGCATACCAGGTACTAAGCAGGCTGCTGTGACCATAGTAGATACCATAAGCCCTGTAAATGAAATATACTCCAGATACGACTGCTGCAAGTGTGCTGACAAAGCGCCATTTCTTCAACACTTCAATCACAATATCCTGCGAGAAAACATAATATCCAAGTAAGAAAGCAACTGTATAAATTCCAAAGCGGTAAGATTCGACTATAGGTGTATTCAAGAGTTTACTGGCACCCCACAGCAGAAAAAACATTATCACTATCAATACATATACTGAACTCTCTTTCTGAATAGATTTTCTCTCTTCCTTCTGTACTGCCAATACTACCTTACGAACCAACAGAAGCAACAATGAAATCACAAATAACATCTGGCTAAACCACTGTGCACCGATTCCTGATAATGTATAAACAATGTACTTCACAAAGCCTGGGGCTTCCTGTAGCCCTGCTCCGGCAGAAGCCCCTGCTACAATAGAACCGGGGATAAATCCAAACACCTGCACTCCCAGTGTAGATGGTACCAGCAATTTGTTTCTCCTGCCTGCTATGAATTGCTTTGCTGCTTTATGCTGCAGGGTATGATAAGCTGCAACACCTGCCACTACGAACAGCAATGTCATAAACCATGGATACACTGCATACTGATAAACTCCGGCAAAGGTCATGCCATCTCCCTGATGATATTCCGGCAGTCCCTCAAAAATTGCGGTTATTCCAATATTATTAAAATAGAAAAACACATGAAAAAATACCACTAAAAGGATGGTGCACCATCTGATGTTATCCAGATAAATCTTCCGCATCTACCTCTTTCCTCCTGTATAACTTCTTTTGATTGCAAAACTTAACCAGTTCTTCTTTCAGGAAGTAAAAATCCCGAAATGTTTTGCTGCCCAATTCTTTATTTAAAATAGGTCTTTCCAATATCTATTTCCCCCTTTTCTGTTTTGGTGCTGGTAACTCCGCATACATAGCATCAAACAATCCGGTCAAGAATTTCTTATTATCCACTTCCTCTACCAACAGCATCCTCTTTGCTCCATCATATGGCAATTCATATGGAGCTGTCGGCATATACCGAACAGCTGATTTTACTGGTTTCACGAGTAATCTATCATCATAGATACCACCTACGATTTTGCCTCGATAATAAAGAATAAATTCTCCCATCATGGTGCGATATGTGATTTCTTCCAATTCAGATAACTGTCCTAAAATATACTCTAAGTATTCCTTGTTTGAAGCCATAATTTCTCCTTAAATTCAAATTTACCTTCTGCTCATATAAAATATATCAATAGCTTTACTTGCAAACTCTGCTGTGCCAACTCCTCCAACATCATCAATATTTTCCGTAAGTTCTCCTCCACCGGCATACATTCTTCCAAGACCACATAAAATCTTATCAGAACATGTATAAAAATGATCTGTAATGTAATCCTGAAGTTTCCTTACCTGCAACTGCACCTGTTCATCTTCTGGGTCCATTTCTTTCATTTGTCCGAATTCAACAAATAATTGCATAAACTCATTTGCAACAGTAGCTTCATCGTCTTTCGTCCAGTTCTTTGTTTTCTCTTCAAACTCCTTATACTCAGAGGTTTGTCCCCATTGTTCTTTTGCTCGTTTAGAATACTCATCAATCTTTGTTGTATCAAATACTTTAAAATCCATATATTTCACTCCTATTCCTTTTATTCCTCGAGCGAAACTAATAAGATTTTCAAGATGCTCTTTTTTCATAGTTAGCAATTCAATCTGCTGCTCTAATGCTTTGTTCCTGTCAAAGTTAGGGGCATCAATTATCTTTTTAATCTCCTTAAGCGGAAATTCCAATTCTTTAAACAGTAAAATTTGTTGCAGCCTTTCCAAGGATGTATCGTCATACAACCTATAACCTGACTCTGTATATTCAATAGGTTTTAAGAGACCAATGGTATCATAATACTGCAGAGTGCGTATACTCACTCCTGTTAATTTACTTACCTCATTCACTGTCATCATTGTCATTT
>Ga0129313_1001506_pt1 | contig 14520 bp, 10 predicted proteins | sample O1105metagenome_FD_94436 | JGI IMG/M metagenome (GOLD analysis project Ga0129313, IMG submission 94436) | Orangutan group fecal microbial communities from fecal samples from Wisconsin, USA - O1105 metagenome | ecosystem: Host-associated > Mammals > Digestive system > Large intestine > Fecal... | reverse complement strand
TGCATGAAAAGCACAGCGTGTTGGTACTGCCATTCAACGTTCACGATGTCCGTCTTGAACTTTCCGCAATACTTAATGAGGTAGTCGCCACCCTCGATAAGGTCACCGTCAGAAGCGAGGTACTGCATCACGTTCCAGAAGTTGCCAAGCTCGCCATTCGTCTTGCACTCCTGGTTTTGCTTGCGTATGCCCTCGATAGTAACTTTCAGTATTTCGTCAAACATCATAGTGGGTATGATGTCGGCAAGAACCTTGAAGGCAGCGAGCGGCACACACCAGTTGTTCATGATACGGTCTTCACCCTTTTCACCACCCAATGCGTCGCCAACGATGTTCTGCGTGTCATGGAACGCCTGCGCCCAAGTCCGCTCAAAGTGCTTTCGCTGTTTGAGGATTTCCAGTGTTATCTGCGTCATTCCCATGGAGCGCATTTCGAGGAGTCGCTTATACTCACGCTTCTCCTTGTCGCTGAACTCCGAGCGAGGAAACTGGAGGAAAATGAGTCGGGTGAAGAGAGCGATGTCAGCCGTCGGCATCTCCTGACCAGAGAGGATGATGCCAGAGTCCACCGCCGTCGTCTCCTTCTTCTTGTCAAGATCCATGTTCATTCGGGTGCGCCCAGTGCCGTCCCACAAACCTTTCAGAAACTCAATCATCTTAGGGTCGATGTCGTTCTTGAACTCGTCGATGTGAGCAAGAGCGTTGGCAGAAGCCGCCACCGTGTCGTTGAGAGCCGAAGCCGTGGAATTTTGGATGTTCGGAGCAACATAGTTTATCGTGAAGAGGGATAGAAGCGTGTGTCCAAGTTCCGACTTTCCGCTGCCTTTCGGACCAAACAAGTTGAGAATCGGGAACCAGTGATTAGCCGAAGTAGATGTTACCACGTCACGGAAGAGCGTGGCAAGATAGAAACAGAAGCCTACTTTGCCATTGTCGCCATATACCTTGAAGAGTTGCGAAGTGAACTCCTTGATTGTTACTTTGGAAAGGTTTAGGTGTACGAACTGCTTCTCAAACGTGAAGAGTTTCGGGTCAGACTTGTATATTTTTGAGTTGGAGGGGAGGTAGAAGTTGCCCTTGTCCCCAAGACGGACAATGCCGAACTCGTCCGTCTCTTGGAAAACTCCTTCATTGAAAACTCCGTTTCCGAAGGCAAAGAAGCCTGAGCGTTGCCAGCCCATTTGAGTTATCTCCGTTGCCGTTTCCGTTTTCTCGTAGAGATATGACTTTAACTTGGTGAGTTCTTTTTCCGTGCCTTTCCAAATGAAGTTGCCAAGCCCCTCGATGCGCTGCTTGAACTTTGCGAGGGCGATAAGGTCTTCCTGCTTCAGTTCCAAAATTTCTTCCTTTTCCATTGCGTTCTTGATTTTGTATATGCGTTTAGGGTTGATGTTGTCCTTGATGTGGAAAAGCGGAAGCATGGTGAAGTTCGACCATTCGTAGACACCGCCTTTCTCGGTGATGGACATATAGCAGCCGTGGTCGATGTAGAAGCCATACTTGCGGTTGAGGTCGTCCTCACGCTTCTCCGCCTGTTTCTTGTTCTCCTCCTCACGCCGCTTGCGCTCGTTGTCCACGGCTTGCAGCCAGATACGTCGCCCTGCGTAATACTTGGTAAGTTTGCCGATATACATGGCGATGCCAGTGCTATCGTTCAATAAAGAAAGGAGGTAGGCGATTTGTCGGATGTTGTCGCGCTGTTCCTCTGTTGTGGTGCTTACAGCAAAGAGTTTGTCGGCGAACCACAATATAAAATCCACCTCTTCTATACTATTGAAGATGTTGGTGTTTTGGAAGAAACTGTCGGGGTCCTGCTTGTTGTTGGATTCCGTGTCGGGAATTTCCTTGACCGTTACCGATAATCCGCACTCCATGGCGAGTTCTCCTGCTGCCATGACAACCTTAATGCCATGTCCGTAATGCTCGCCATGCTTGGGTGGGTCGGCATCGGGAAGGAAGCAAACCTTGCTTGCCGCCTTTTTGATGATGTTAAAGTGCTGCTCGCCCCAGGCAGAGCCGAGGGCAGCCACTGTGTTGAGTATGCCAATGCTTTGCAAGCGCATACAGTCGGGCGCACCCTCCACAAGGAACATCTTTTCCTGTTTCGCTGCTACTCGCCATGCGTCTTCGATACCGAAGAGGACGTTGGACTTGTGGAAGAGAACCGAGTCAGTGCTATTGAGGTATTTCGGCTGCGTGTCGTCCATGGAACGTGCGGTGAAGCCTATCACATTGCGGAAGCGGTCTTGGATTGGGATGATGATACGACCCTTGAAGAAGTCGTAGCCGCCTCGATTGATTAGTCCTAACTCTTTGAGGAAATCTTGATTGACCGCTTTTAGCTGCTGAAGTGCATGACCATCAGTCGGGGCGAAACCTATGCCTTTCTGCTTGCAGTAGTCCTCTCCCCAGCGATGGTAAGCGTATGCCTGTGCCTCCTTCGACTGAAGGAAGAGTTTGGCGTAGAAATCAGCGACATTCTTGTTGGCTATTCGGAGCGCATCCTTTTTGAGCCGCTGCTGCGCTTGCTCTGGCGTTTCCTGCTCCTCCTCAATCTCCACGTTGCACCGCTTGGCAAGGTACTTGACGGCATCGGTGAAGACCATGTTCTGTGCCTTCTCCACAAAGGCAATGGCATCGCCGCCCTCACCACAGCCGAAGCACTTGTATGTGCCAGTCTGTGGGAAGACGTAGAAAGAAGGTGTGCGCTCATTGTGGAAAGGGCAGCACCCTACATGGCGGATGCCTGACTTGCGGAGCTGGACGTGTTCGGAGATTAGCTGCACGATGTCGGTGCGCTCCAAGATGGTGTCGATGATTTCGTGTCGTATCATATTTTCCTTATAAATATGCCCCACAGTTCTCGTCATCACGACGATAGTATGTGGGGACTTTGTTATTTAGAAGTGTCTACTACTTTGATTTGAGGGCTTTGATGTACTCGCTTTTTAGGATGTACAATTTGCGTCCCTCCTTGTGTGCAGGGATATACCCACGGCTGATGCGCCGTCGCAAAGCCTGTGGCGTGGTGCCGAGGATTCTTGCGAGCTGCAACACTGTCCACACTGTTTCCTCCTGGTCGATGACCATCTGCTTGAGGTCATCTATTGTAAGGAGCTTCGATTTGCTTTTTCCAGTCTTGTTCATTTTCTGTTCCTTTATTTAGTTCACGTTCATCTAATGACTCAGCCACAATGACAGCCACCTCCTCACTCCAGCAGTAGTGGAAGTGGACGAAGATGCTTCTGTCATATCCCAAGGTATTGTTGAACATACCTACACCGCAACGCACGGAATGTGCGCGTCTTCGGGGGAAACTCGCATATAGCACTTCCCCCTCTTTGATAGTGCGTACCCAATCGATGATTTTTGTTCCTTTTGTGACGATTATGTCTTTTCTTGTTCTCATTTTTGTTCTTGTTTAATAGTTACTAATAGGTCATAAGGTGGGAATTGTCGGGTACTTTACCATAACGTTCGTTAAAGTACGCATTTAGCTACGATATGTCGGCAAAAAATTGTATCTTTGTAGCGTTATTTAGAGGTGATTGTACATGACGTTATTTCTCCTCCCTTATTTTTTCCTATGCGTCATCGATGAGTTTGCGCTCGCAAAATTAGATGAAAAGGCACGAAGAATTTAAGGATTCGGGATTTAATCTTGTCTGTCTGTCAGTTCATTAACATTTCGCAAGGTTACAGAAAAGGCGAAATGCTTTGATGTAGATTGCGGAGGAGAGTTCTTTCAAATGTAATTTGTTAGCACCTAAGGAACGACCTTAGACAGATAGACAGACAAAATGCGTTACAAGTGCGTTACACGTTGTAAAAGTTGAACTTTTCCTCTCTTAGAAAGTTAGGCAAACACGGCATTTTATGCCGATAAGTCATTGATTCCAAGCGGATCACGAAGAAGATTTCATCGGGAATACGAATGTTCCCATGCGAGTCACATTGATTCCTATGGAATCTTAATTAAAGAGACAACATGAAGAAGAGGACTTTATAGTCCTCTTCTTTTTTTGTTTTTTATAGTTTCTATCATATTACCTACCAAGAAGAGCACCCACCATTACCCACACATTTAAACACCATTCAGAAGTAACGACAGTTCACAAAAGTGTCGCATCTTTTCACAGCAAGCCTCACTGGGGAGGGCGTGGCATCTTGCCCGCCCATAAACAGCACCATAGGCAAGCCTCACATGGGTATGGCGTGGTACGCCAGTTGTCCGTAGACTTGAAAGAACGCTATCCGAAGATGGGACTTTCACCTCGAAATCTATGGTATATGAAGCGTTTTTATTTGCGCTATTGTGGAAGCGATGTAAAAGTGCAACGCTCCGTTGCACTTTTGCCGTGGTCGCATAATGTATACCTACTTGGAAAGAATTTGGATGATTCTGCTACATTATATTATGCACAAGAAACTATCGAAAAAGGCAGGAACCGCGACTTGCTGCTCAATGCAATCAAACTAAACATGTATGAGTCGCAGCGAGCAACAAAGGTTGACAACAATTTCAGTCGCACGCTTCCTATGGAGCAAGCCAAATATGCCAATGAGGTGTTCAGCAGCAGTTATAATCTTGGCTTTCTTGGAGTGACAAGCCCTATATTAGAGCTTGAACTCGAAGACCGACTTGTGAAAGCCATCACACGCTTCCTTATGGAACTCGGCAACGGCTTTACTTTTATAGGCAACCAACACGTGCTGGAATACAACGGAAAAGAAAGCAAGGTGGATATGCTATTCTTCCACCGTGGCTTGCGCTGCCTTGTGGCTGTCGATTTGAAGATTGGTACTTTCAAGCCTGAATATGCAGGAAAGATGAATTACTACCTGTCTTTACTCGATCGACTTGAACGTGGCGAAGGCGAAAACCGCTCCATAGGCATCATCCTCTGTGCTGAGAAAGACCGTGTGGAAGTGGAGCTTGCCCTTGAAGACATGGGCAAGCCGATAGGCGTGGCTGACTATCAACTGATAGTGCCAAAGAAAGAATTAGAGGAAGTACTCACAAACGAGATTAGAAAGTTTGGTGAGGAGAAAGAAAGTAAAAAAGAATAAGAAGACATATTATCATGGCTGAAATAAAAGAATTAAAAGAGTTTGTGCAAATTGGTGAAAATGCGTACATCGCATTGGGTGATGCTATTACCAAGTTGCAAAATCTTCCAGATTTTACTATAAAACTTTTGGCGTATGGCATAAAACAAATCCTCTACCGAGGAATATGAATTTATAGTTCATTCCATGGAGACTTGGATTTTTATGGTTAATAACGGAACAACAGGAACATTTAATAATGAAGGAAAAGTAATCCATGATTTTATTGAAACAGCAACAATAAGTAACAAGGAACGAAAGTTTAGTAAACACCCCACACAAAAGCCGATAGGACTTTATAGTCCTCTCTTTTTTTGCTTTTTATAGTTTCTATCATATCACCTACCAAGAAAAGCACCCACCATTTCCCACACATTTAAACACCATTCAGAAGTAACGACAGTTCACAAAAGTGTCGCATCTTTTCACAGCAAGCCTCACTGGGGAGGGCGTGGCATCTTGCCCGCCCTAAAAAACTTTCAACCTTTTATTATACATTAAACCGATCTTCGTTATCACAATTTCATCAGCTGGCAACCACTTAACAGAATGTAGCTCATTTATTGCTAACCACCTTGCAGCTTCGTGCTCCAAAAGAGTGAGCCTACCACTTATCACCCTACACACATAACAATGCATCGTAAGGTGAAAATCGGGATAATCGTATGATACTGTTTCCAACAAATCACCAACAAATATTTCCGTTGCTAACTCTTCTCGTATTTCACGACGTAAAGCTTCACGAGGCGACTCGCCTTGCTCCACCTTACCTCCTGGAAACTCCCACCAATCTTTCCATTCTCCATATCCGCGTTGCGTAGCAAACACTTTATTACCTTCAAAAATTATAGCAGCTACGACCTCTATTTGTTTCATCATATTTATTAAATAGCTTTAGCTGAATCAAGTATAAATCCTGGTATATTGTTTTGCATATTCATAATGACATTCATCGGACACTCACTATGGAAACGATCAACATCCATTAAGCCAAGACAGTAATAGGCATTAGTAATACCATATTCATCCTGTTTAGAATCTCTAACAAAAAGAATGAATTTCCATCCATTTTGATGCTGCTGAATAATACGCTGACCCTCTACACTATTTTGGCGAACTTTATTCATCGTTTGCCAATGAAATTGCTCTGGTGATATAGCATAATCTTCATAACGGGTACTGGGGGAATACTCTTTGTCTGATTTATTTAATGTCACAAATATCATAGCAAATTTTCGCTCTTTGTTATACTGCGCTCCCAATACCTGCCAACGACCGAGTTTGTTCTCTAAGAGCAAGTGTATCTCATCAGAACTATAGCAACCATAGAGTTCTATCTCTGCTAGGTCATCGATTTTCAACCAGTGAGTAGACTGATTTAATTGACTAAGACGAAGTGACACCATAAAATGTAGTTCCTCCATAAACCAACTTAACTGACTTACCGAACGAACGACATCCTCCCTATTGGCAAAAGCAAGGCCATACATCTTGTTTAGTTTATCAACATCATCCATCCATACCGTATAATAGAATAATTGTAGGAACTTGTCTTCCCTCTTAGTTGCATTAGCAGGATGATTCATTCCGTTTGCCATGAGCTTACTAAGATAAGTAAGATATTGGTAACTATTGGTATGATATAAACGAGACAAACCACCCTCCAATAACTTCGTATATTTATTCTGCTCATCAAAATCTGCAACTTCTATTCCTGATTGTTTCTTTAGTCGAGCCCACGAGCCTGGAGATTTATACACTATACGCCAATCAAGATTGAAGTTGTTAATAAAATTCTCATAAGTAAGAGCTTGCCCGGTATTTTGGGTAAACATTCGACACTCTTTTCTTAATCGCGAAAGATTAAATATCGCTTCATGAATATTCTTAAGTATATAGTCTTGTGCCTGCTTTTCCATGGTAATAGTACAACCACGAGGAAGGAAAACAAAACCTTTTTTGATTTCTTTTTCAATACTCATAGAAGAACGACCAACAAGGGCACGGAAACGACTTTCGTAATTATACGACTTATTGGCCTGCGCTACAAAATCAAGTACAGTCAAACAAGTCTTACCATCAGCCAGTCGCAGTCCACGTCCTAACTGTTGCAAGAAAATTGTCAACGATTCAGTAGGACGCAAGAATAGAACCGTGTCGATTTCGGGGATATCAACACCTTCATTCATAATATCGGCCACACAAAGATAATTAATCTTTCCTTGTGCTAACTTCTCTGAAGCCTCAACAAGATCAGAAGAATTACGAGATGTTACAGACATTGACTTATAGCCATTTTCCCTAAACATCTTATCCATAAAGTTGGCATGCTCAATACTGCAACAGAAGCATACTGCCTTACAGTCATGAGGGTCGTTCACATAATGATCAAGTGCCTTTTGTATAATACCAAAACGCTCTGTATTATTATTGTATACTTGATTAAGTCCTGCGACATCATATTTATCACCTCTACAAGCTAATCGGCTTAAATCTACACTATCATCTGTAATACAGAAATAGTCGAAAGGTGAAAGCAACTGTTGGTTAAGAGCTTCTTGCAATCGAATTTCAGCAGCAAAACGATTATTAAAATCTGGACGAATCTCCTTTCCATCCATTCGTTCTGGCGTAGCAGTAAGACCTACAAAAATTTTTGGCTGAAAACGTTTAAACAATTCACGATAACTACCAGCAGCACTATGATGCACCTCGTCTATTACTATGTAATCATAGTAATTTACTCCCATCCTGTCAAATGTATCCCAATTATTATTTAACGTCTGGATGGTGATAAACAAATGGTCTAAATTGCTTGTACGCCCTGGCTTTATATTACCAGTCCAAATTTCACCAAAGTTACTATCTACCATAACGGAACGATAGGTACTTCTCGCTTGTCTTAATATTTTTTCACGATGAACGACAAACAACAATCGAGCATTACGTCCATGTTCTTTGATATATTTCTTATTAAAGTCTTTAAAGTCAAAGGCGCTTATGGCTGTCTTTCCTGTACCTGTTGCAGCTATAATTAAATTCTTATAGCTATGAACAATATCACGTTCAAACTGCAACTTCTCCAACACCTTTATTTGATGTATTTTGCGTTCAAAACGAGTTATATAATCCGCTTCTTCGTATCCATTACCATTTTTGACATGTCGTTCTTTCCATATAGAATCTTCAAACCGATTCAAAGCTTCTTCCGTATCTAGTTTTTCAAAATCGTCACTATTCCAATAACTATCAAAAGTTGCTTTGGTCTTATTGATTATATGAGGATTCTCTATCGTGGTCACACGCATATTCCATTCCAGACCCTTTGTAAGAGCGGAACGACTAAGATTACTGGAACCAATATACGCCGTATCAAAATTACTTTTACGAGTAAAAATGTAAGATTTTGCATGCAAGCGTTCTTGCTTTGTATTAAAAGAAGCTCGTATTTCTACATTACCAAGATTACAAAGATTAAACAGCATACGTACAGCCTTCGGGTCTGTGGCTCCCATATAGGTAGTTGTCATTACACGCAATCTGGTATTTGGACGACTCACAAACTCTCGAAGGTCATCAATGATAAGACGCAATCCTTCAAATTTAATAAAGGAAACAATAAAATCTATTTCATCAGCGGTTTGAATGTCTCTTCTAACTTCTTCGTCCATAGAAAGATCATTACCACCTGTAAATAGATTACTTACTCGATATCCCGAAACAGGATGATTTTTCGCTTTCGCCTTTATCTGTTCTTCTGTAAAACCAACCTTATCATAAATTCCACGAAGAAAGAATAATTTATTTTCCTCAGAAAGCAAATCAGGAGTAGTTTCTATTCCTTCTGTATTCCATTCCTGTTCAATAAATTTTAGAATACGGTTTACAACTTCTACTTGTGCAGAAATTGTATCATTAGCATCTTTGCGCCTAAAGTAACTTTTTAGAATATCAGAAACAATATCTGTCAAATATTCAGCCAGCATTTTATAAGACTCTGCACTATCTATATCATCTTTTTTTATATAGAATTTAGATTCAGAATATTCATCAAGCTTATCTTGTATAGCCTGTGATATCAACGTTTCATAAACACCTGGATTTAAAATAATATTTGACATAATATACTTATTTCTGTTTATTATTACATAATCTTCAAATATACAACAAATCCAAACAATTCGGATTTTTAATTCGAATTATTCAATAATTGTATTTCAGCGATAAAGATAATACAATAAATTATAAAATCAGCATAATTCACAAACTTTATGAATGATACCGATTATAATTATTTGTTGAAAAGGACATCCCTATGCCATTCCAAAAATTCTTTTCGTGGCATATAATCAAGAGCCTCGTTCAAGGGCTTTCCGATATATGGTTTAAAAAATTGTTGATAATAATCACTACTACTGTGATTTTCTAACCGAGTAGATACAATCATTTTATAATCATCATCAAACGAGATAAGACCTTGATCGAACGCTCGATCATAAAGTGCAGAAAGGCAAATACCATTTTCGGGATTGAGTCGTTCACTCTCTTTTTCTGCCCACGGAATGATATGGCTGGCAATAAGAAGTTCTGGAATATCTACACCAGAAACAGCACATTTATTATCATAATTGACAAGTATCATTTGACGGAACACATTTTGATTTATTCTTGTTTTTACCTCACGTATTTTATCTTCTCCTTTTGTCTCAACATTTGTAATAAGATTCTTAAATTTCTCTTCTATATCTATATTTTGATAACGCGCAAGGATTTTTTCACTTTCATAAACCAACTTCTCTTGATCATTAGCAAACTCCTCCCAATAAGAAAGGCATTGCTTCAAACCTCCAGACATTCCCTTAATACCTCTTGCTTTTAAAGCAGGATCGCAAGACGCAAAATTAACAAGACGCAAAGCTACCGAGTTGGCAGACCTTCCGATTAGCTTAGCCAACTCAACAACCTGAGGATTACCACGATGCATTTTGCCAAAAGGCATCTTCAAGTAAAGATTGAATGTTAGGATGAACTCATCCCTTGTCCAGAGTCTATTTTGCACCATATTTATATTACAGTAGCAAAGATACAATTATCATTTGAAAAGAGCAATATATTTTGTATTGTGAAAGTCAATATTAATCTGTCGAAGACAAATCAAGCAAGAAATCATAGATGCTGATAATCTGAATTCCATCATCATCGCTCCACGATTTGGTATGCTCGCCAACGATAATCATCTTTCTGAAAGAATCATCAACCAGTTTCAGCGAACGCTTCTCTTGTTCAAGTTTCTCGGCATTAGGCATTTTCCAAGCAGACTGGATGTAGATGCGTTTGCTGCCTTTATTGCAAACGAAGTCTACTTCAAGAGTGATACGCAGCTGTTGCCCATCAGCGTTGCGCACACGATTGAATACGTTTCCGACATCCACGAGCCATCCTCGCATACGCATCTCGTTATAGATTATGTTCTCCATGATGTGCGTGGACTCATTCTGACGGAATGAAAGGATAGCATTGCGAAGACCTATGTCTTGGTAATAGTATTTGGAAAGCGAACCAATGTATTTACGCCCCTTTATATCATAGCGTTCTGACTTTTCTATTAGGAATGCATCTTGCATATATCCCAAATACATAGCTACGGTTTTGTCCGTGATGTTTTGGACATTGCTGACAGACTTGAAAGTATCAGCGATTTTTCTGGCACTGACTGGTGCACCAATGCTTGAAGCGATGGTTTTGGAAAGTTCCTCAAACTCTGACTTCAAGTCAATCTCGTTGCGCTCGTATATATCCCGAAGATACACGGTGCGGTAAAGCCGACGCAAGAAATCCCCTTTCTTGTCATCGCCGACCTGCGTAAGCAGTTGCGGAAGTCCGCCAAACATGATGTATTCTGCCCAGGCATCTTCTTTCGACCCTTCGTAAACAGACACAAATTCCTTGAAAGATAAAGGCCAAACATGGATTTCATCACCACGTCCACGAAACTCAGTAACTACATCAGTAGAAAGAAAGCGTGAATTAGAACCAGTGACATAGACATCTGCGCCCTCAGTTACTGACAAAGACGAAAGAACTTCAACAAAGTCATTCACCTCCTGCACTTCGTCAATGATGATGTAATATGTCGAGTCATCCTTCATCGCATTATCAACCCAATCAAGCAAATAGTCCGGGTCTTTGAAAGTCTTGTTTTTGCGACTTTCCATGTCAATAATGATGATATGGTCATCTTGTACCCCATCATCAAGAAGACGTTGGCGAAACAGTTTCTTCAAAAGAAAAGACTTACCAGAACGCCTTATTCCAGTAACGATTTTAATCAGCCCGTTGCCTTTTGAACGAACCAATTGGTCGATATATGTATCTCTGTTTACTATCATAGATTACGCGTTTTTGTCACATGTGACATTTTTGCGGAGTCAAAGATACTGTTTTTATTTGATATAAGCTATATAAATGCCATAATTTTTTGAAAGTCAACCAAATTCGCTTCATATACCCCTCCACACCATTCACCTCAAAATATACACACGTCTCGAAGCTGCCGGATTTCGTTGGAGTCCAGCAGCTTCATTCGTCTTGTGCCTTTGTAGAAGTCAGATTTAAGGGAGAGGCTGCGGTGTCATGACTATATCTCAACACCGAGGGTCCATAGATGGAGTCGATAAACTCTGGAATTATCCGTTTTTCTTAGACTTGACGCAGCTGCCCTTGGTAAGGGTCAACGTAGAGCGCTGAAGACTTCTGTTGGCATGATCGAAGAATACAGCCGGGTTCATGCGACGACCGCTAAAAGAGATCTCAAAATGAAGGTGCTCAGTCGTGGCTCTGCCTGTTCGCCCCGTAAGTCCGATGACCTGACCTGCCTTCACCTTTTCACCCTTCTTGACAAAGTTCTTGGACTGATGGCTATACAGTGTCTCGAAACCATAAGCATGCTTGATGCGTATACAATTGCCATAACCATAGAAAGGACCTGATGCTATCACTACACCATCAAAGGCAGCCACAATCTTGTCGTTGGGACGTGTCTTGAGGTCGACACCAGAATGGCGACGCCTTCCACCATAGGGACTGATAACCTTACTGCCTGGCAGTGGATAAGCCCAATGGGATTCGGAAATCTTCTCTAAATCGAGTTTGAAGGTGTTGGACTTCTGGAATGGGTCGTTCACTTCGTCAGGATCGAGGGTGAACTCCTTGTCTTTTTTTTCTGCAGAAGAAGATGCAACCCTGCCACCTGCTACCGACACACTGATGCGATTTCCACTCTTGCGAAACTGCATCGTCTGACGGCGCAACTTGTGACTTATCAGTTCTATCAATGTCTCGGGATTGATGCGAGCACCATTGACCATGATGGAAACTTCACAAAATACATCTGTATTCTTGCCACCCACAATGGCTATCGTCTGACCTGCTTCTACACCCTGCCCCACTTTCACCAGATTCTCGGCATTGAAGGCATAGACGGTTTCGAGACCATTGTCGTGTCTGATAACGATGACATGACCATAACTCTCGGACTTACGCGACAGACGCACATAACCATCAAACATCGCCTTGACGGCATCACCCTTCTTGGTTTCTATGCGTAACACTTGATTATTGACTAAGGATGCCTTGCCTACAGGAAGAGGAAAAGAATACTCCTTCTCTTTGAAATTTTCAAAGTCGACATTGAAAGCGTTGCTCTGTGCAAAAAGACCGGGTGTGGAAATGCTGATTTGCTGTTGCTCGGCTGCCGTAAACTGATTCTTGGCTGGCATGAATGACGTGACGAAGACAAAGCCGCAGCTCAACATAGCTACAACGAGGGTCGCCACATATAGGTGATTAAGTTTGATTTTTAGGTCTTGGTACATGAAAATATCTTCTTTTTTAAGCATTTGATTTCTTGAGGGGGAATCTTCTTAGCGAAGCATGATTCCCGTAAAGATTCTTCCCGACTGAATGCCTAACTGGCGAGCGGAAAAGAATTGATCGCTGTGCTGATAAGTACAGATACCTGACGACTGGATGCGGTCGGCAGGTACTCCGCTCTGACACAGCAACAGAGCATTGCATTGTGGCAGGTCGATGTGCCACTTCAAGGGCTGGTCTACACTGCCCTCCTTCTTCATATTGGGACGCTGACAGGCTACAACAGCCATGTCGAAACCTTCTTGTAAAAACTCCTCGTACACCTCATCGCCCACCTCGAAGGAGTCTCGTGAGATGCCTGGACCAATGATGGCTCTCAGTTCAGAAGGTTGGATGTGATAATAAAGGTGCATCATGTCGATGGTGGTCTGCACGATGCGCTGTACCGTGCCACGCCAACCGGCATGTATGGCAGCAACAGCATGGTGAGCCTCATCGTATAAGAGAACGGGGATGCAATCGGCAGTAGATACGCCTATGCAGATGCCACGCTGGTTGGTGACAAGAGCATCTACGCCTTCAACTATCATCCTGCGCTCGTTCTCGGGAAGCTGGAGAAAGTCGGCGTCTATCTGTCGCACCTCTGCCCCATGCACCTGATGGGGCAAGATAATATGGTCGGGCGCTATACCTAAGCGCTGCGCCAAGAGGCGACGATTTTCGGCTATATGCTCTGCCGTGTCGCCGCAATACTCATTGATATTGAATGAGCTGTAGGCACCTAAGCTCACTCCACCTTGTCGTGTGGTGGAGAAAGCTACGACAGAATCAGCTATGGTATACTCTTTTAGCATCGGAGGAATGATATTACTCGTACTCGAAATCGTCAAGGTCGTCGACGTCTTCGAGTTCTGACTCATCGATATACTCTACGAAGTCCTCACCCTCGTCGGCCAACTCCTGCTGGAATCGGCTCATGTCCTTGTCGCGATGCACCAAGGTGTCTTCTGAGGTGATTTCCTGCAACTTGTTGCTCTCTGAATTAAGCTCACGCCAAAGCACATCTTTCAGTTCCTGAATGCCTTGACCTGTGACAGAAGAGATAAAGACGACGGGCAGATCGGTGGGGAGGGTTTCCTTCAGCATCTCGATAAGCTCTTCGTCGAGCAAATCGCACTTGGTGACTGCCAACACACGATGCTTGTCGAGCATCTCGGGATTGAAGTTACTCAACTCGCCAAGGAGTACCTCGTACTCTTTCTTGATGTCGTCGGTGTCGCCAGGCACCATGAAGAGCAAGAGGGAGTTGCGCTCGATGTGGCGCAAGAATCGTAATCCTAAACCCTTACCGGCACTGGCACCTTCGATGATACCTGGGATGTCGGCCATCACAAACGACTGGTGGTCGCGATAATCGACAATACCCAAAGAGGGTTCGAGAGTGGTGAAGGGATAATTGGCAATCTTGGGACGAGCACTCGATACAGAAGACAGCAAGGTGGACTTGCCCGCATTGGGGAATCCTACAAGGCCGACATC
>Ga0129313_1001504_pt1 | contig 14542 bp, 26 predicted proteins | sample O1105metagenome_FD_94436 | JGI IMG/M metagenome (GOLD analysis project Ga0129313, IMG submission 94436) | Orangutan group fecal microbial communities from fecal samples from Wisconsin, USA - O1105 metagenome | ecosystem: Host-associated > Mammals > Digestive system > Large intestine > Fecal... | reverse complement strand
TTCCGGTTCTTCTTAAGCCTCAGTATATCTTCCTTCGCTTCCTTCACCTGCTCGCAGGCATCTATGTACTGTTTCAGAATCTCCTTGTCCATTGGTATCACCTCCTCGATAACGCGGATCCGGGCAAAGGCTTGTCCCCATGTACGCCGGATGTGCCGCCGACCAACTGTGTCTGCCCTTATCCTCACTCATAGCCGCGTACTCTGTCTCTTGGTTTTTCTTTTTCAACGCCTTCGCAACTTTCTCATCCCACTGGGTTCTCATCCTCATTTCACCTCATACTTCACGCCATACAGTTCATATGTTTCATCCCGGTATTTCCGGATATCTGCATTCTCATCACCACAGATCCGGTTCACTTCCTCCACAATTGCCTCAGAGAACTGAAGGAGCTTTGACCGATGATCATTCTCATCCCTGACACCTTTCCAGTGGAACTTCTCACACAGGATCCGTGCAGGAACTGACATCAGAAGCGCCAGAACTTTCTCGATTCGTTCTTGCTCATTTTCTCCGGACATTTCCTGTTCTCGCTGTTTCCATTCTTCTTGGATGTGCTCATCGATCTCCTTCGTGATCTCCTCTTTCATTTTTTCCTTGGCATCCAGAACCGCCTGACGCTTCATGGCTTCGATCTGCTCCAGCGTGAACTGGTATGTAGTCCTGCTGCCTGACTCCCGTTCCATCCGCCGTCTCTCCGCCCTGGTCATCATCACCACCGCCGCCCTTTCTTATCGACCAGAGTTACTTTTCCCAATACTCTCACATGGCAGATCACGCTCAACGCTTTAATCATCTTCCGGAACATAATAATCTCTTCCGGCGGCCGATCTGCTGCCTTGATTGCTCTGGCCGCCGTTGGATCCGGATAACCCTCTGCATTTCTATCTTTCATCCTCATCATTCCTTCTCATAATTTTAGATTTGCCCGGATTCATACGATTCTTTTAGCTTTTCATAGTCTCCAAAATCTTAATAGTTATTTCAACCGCTTGCATCGTTCATATTCTTGACCATATCCGCCATGAGCCACATAAAAAGCCGGACACTGCTCTTTCAAACACGCTTCAAAACTTGTTCTCGTAATATCTCCATTCCCTACACACATCGCCGGAAATGTTTCTGTTACCACCCTAAAAGGGCAATATTTTATTTCTTCATCTCTCATGCTATTTCTCCAAAATCTTAATTTACATATCAAAAATGCTCATCTGCCCCTTACAGTTTCCACCGATTGTGGTGGGATCCCAGCCGACTCCGATATAATCCAGCACCTTCGCCCAGCCATACTCATGCCCTTCTGCATCTTTGCAAAGATGGAACATCAGGTAATCCCATTCTTTCGGATTACTCTTACACAACATGTCAAACCGATGTGGTCGCTTTTCCATGTGGATTCCAAACCCGCACATACTGCAACCGGTCCGCTGAGCTTTTGTGGTATAGAGCGTGCCATCCGGCTGTCGCTCTATGGTTCCGTAAATCTCCGGAATAATACTGTCCGGCATTACGAAACATTCCGTAATCTTTCCAGCTGTTAATAACTTCTGATGGTACTTTTCTTTCAGACCGTCCTTCCAGAGCTCGTCCATTTCTAACGTCAGCGTCAGGATGTCCTGCCGACCAAAGATTGCAAATGGTGCTGATCTGATCGTAGACGCCCCAAAATAATTGCAGCCATTCATTCTCAGGCTTTTCGCCCTGCGTCCGCCCTCCGATGCCATAAGTCCCAGATATGGCACACTGTTATGTTCTCTACCCCAGTTATCACAATTCTTTTCTTTGAGGTAATAACAACACTTGGAAGAAACCAAAAAGTCCGGTTTCTGGAAGTCGCAGCCCTCTGCTTCATTTTCATAGCCTCCAAAAAGCTCTAACCAACGCTGCTTTAATTGCATTTTTGAGTTTTTCTGCCAGCCACCATAAGCTCCGGTCTCTCCAGTGATGATCGCATGGCGGACTGTCTTATTCTTTTCGGTTGGATTCTGCAAAAGTTCTATTTTCCCGGCCACCTCCTTAGAGATAACTGGAAATCCAAATTCCTGTATCACTTTGGCTTTTGTCCAATATGTTCCATCATCACGTTTAAGTGGAGGTACGTTGATGATTCCAAGTGCTTTATGGATTTTCTGAATTGATCTGTCTTCCAGAGTTGATGCGCTCACTCCGGGGACATCAATTCCACACACTTCGTTGAGGAACAAATAAAGAATAATGCTATCCAAACCACCAACTGATACATGATAATTTAAGCTTCGCCCATCGCACTCACGGGCAAATTCTTCTGCCCGAATTTGTGCATACCGCCGTTTGAATTCATACGGCTGTTTCTCTTTCTGGATGAAGGACGCCATCTTTTCTTTCGTACCCAGACGCTCCATCCGCTCTTGAACTGATTCCATATCATGTCTCCTAAATCTAATTTACTTCCGCTGTCCTGCTGCGCTTATGCCAGGCCCTCTTGCGCTGGATCCGTCCATAGCGTTCCAGCAACCTAGCAATTTTTTTAGCCTTTTCTTTTTCAAGTAGTACCCACTCCATAGTTCATTCCCCTCCTGACTAATAGTTTTCTTCCTTGTATGGCTCCGGCAACGGCATCCATGCATTCACATAAAGTCCCATGGAAAGATACGTATAATCCTCATCCCCCGGGTAAAATGCTCAGCTACCGTCATCATCAACTCTATAGGTCGCAATATCCGGGAGTATAGAATTATCAAACGAAACCAATATATAGGTCTCTGGTTCCGGAAACATCTCTGTCACCGGGATCCACTGCTGCCTCTCATCCCTCTTCATTTTCTCAATCTCATCCGGGAGCTTTGCGACTCGCTCCAGCATCTTGCGCGCCTCCTTCTGTGTCTCCGCATTCAGCGCTGTTACTTCATTCGGCATCAGCCCGGTATTACGCTTCCTTGCTGGCACGATTTCTCCACCTTTCTATCTTTTCCTCATATGTGCCTTTACTATGCTTCAGGCCGCCCGATCTGGGCCAACGCAAGTCTGAACTGCTCCGCCAGTCCGCCGCCATCGATCGTGTCAAATGTAATTTTCGCCATATCTTGTCTCACCTCCCTTCAAGTTAATTAAACGGCAGCCCTTCGTCTTCAACATTATCCGGAATATTCATGAAGTCGTCATCTTTGGATCCCCGGCTTCCAGCCCCGCTGCCGTCCCGTCTGCTATCCGCAAACTCCTGACTTTCAACGATAACATCTGTTGTATAGACCTTCTGACCATCCTTGTTTGTATAGCTCCCGGTCTGCAGATGTCCGCTGATCAGAACCCGGAGTCCCTGGCGGAAATACTTTTCCGCAAATTCTCCGGCGCGGTCAAACGCCACACAGTTAATGAAATCCGCTCCCGGATCCGAATTCTGCTGTGTCTTTCTCCGATCAATGGCCAGCGTATATTTTGCGATTGCCATCGATCTCTCTCCCTGGGAGTACCGGACTTCCGGATCCCGTGTCAGTCTTCCCATCAAAATCACCTTGTTCATGTCTTTCTCCTTTCAATGACAGCCTGGTGACAGGTTTATGACAACTTTTCAAAATAACCTGTCATTCACTTTTTCCTTGTTTTATCAGGCTTTCCAGTTAATTATCTCTTTTAATGACAGGTATGACAGGCAAATATGATTCGTAATACATACGCACGCGCACATGCGAGAGTCAAAAAAACCTGTCATTCTTGTCATTCCTGTCACTGAAAACCCGGAAACGCTTATTTTATGCGGGTTTCCGCAACTCCTCGTTTTTTCAAAAGCTGTCACAAACCTGTCATTCACCTGTCATTTCTCCTCAACCGGCAGGAATCCATCATCTTTCAGCGTTACATCTAAAAAGACGCGTTCCGTCGCAGTTCTCTTGAATACGAATCCTTTCTCCTCCAGATTCTTAAAGAACGGCTTCGGACTATGGTATTTCCGCCCACAATTCTCACAATATTCCTTGTATTTATCATAAAGTAGCGTTCTGGAGATCTTGCTCCCCTGCTGCCGTTCCAGACACTCATCTACAAATGCCTTGACCGTATCTGCTTCCCGGTACAGTTCTTCCACTCGCTCCTTCGCACCAGCGCTCTCCGTGAATTCTCCATCGGTATAGAGCTTCTTTAATGCACCGACCGCCATCCAGATCGAATATCCGATCTCTGCCTGAAGCTTCTCTCCCAGCTCCAGATCTTTATTCGCCGGTTTTCGATTCATCTCCAGAATCAACAGGCGCCGATAGAACGCATTCGATTTCTCATCCAGATTCAACGGGATCTTGTTCGCCGAGAAGATCAGCTTTGCATATGACCGGAACGGAACCGGATCCCGCCCTTTTCGCTCGCAGATCATGACATCCTCTCCGGTTGCCTTTTTGATGTTATCCACCTGCATCAATGCATCCGATGAGATATCCGCACACGCGTTCAGCAGCATGCCTTGCAGCATAGACGGATAGAATCTCTCATTCAATGCCTGAAGGCTGATACCGCTACAGTTTGCCGGTCCCACGATGTCCTGGATCAGGTTGATCACCTTCGACTTTCCGGTGCCACCGATACCACGGATGATCATAAACCTCTGGAACCTGGTATCTCTTGTCATGCTGTAGCCGATGTACTGCCACAGTGTCAGCTGATCCGTATGGTCCGGCATCGCGTCATTCAGGAACCGGCTCGTATTTTTTCCCGCCTCATCCAGATTCTTCCGGATCTCCATATCCAGGGCATGAGGAATCTGGTTGATCGACAGGTATTCTGGCTTATGCTTACGAAGTTTTCCTTCCCTCACATCGAACATCCCATTCTTGAAGTTGATCCACCAGGGCGGATATGCATTTAACTCTTCCATGGACTTCTGAAGCTCCTGCTGCTCGATCAGCAGATTATAGACAGCCGACAGACACCGGAATGTAATAAACTTTTCCGGAATCAGCTTCGATACGACCGCTTTCACCTTAATTCCATCCTGATCCAGGTAATAGCAGCCATCCCTGTATATATAAAGCTCCCGGCCCATGACGAACATGCACATCGTCTCCATCAGGTAGCGGACCACCGCAATATCTCTGACACCGGTTATCCTTCCATCTTTGGAAAAGTTAATGAACTGGTTCTGATCCAGTGGAGCATTCTCTGATCCCTCATACCTTGCAACGTACCCGGCCAAGGCCTTCTCAAGCTCGTCCTGCCGCTCATACTTCGCGAGATACTCTTTTCCACGGAACACCACATATCCGTTCGCCTTATATGGAATCTGATTGTTTTTCAGCGTTTCTTCCAACAGATCATTCGTCTTCTTCCGGTCACATGACAAAACGAACGTATATTCCGATAGTTCCGTACCCGTGTTCACCGTGTCGCGGATCCAGTCGCAAAAAGACTCTGCTGTGAAATAGCCGTCTCCGGTCCGGGATATGTATAATGACATATAATCCAAAGTCACGATTGCCTTGCAGATCGCGATATTATCATGCACGAAGATATAAGACTTGTCCGGACTCGCAGGCCGCTTCCGAATCAGCCCAGAAATGATCTTCTCATTCACCTATGTCCCCTCCTGCTGCCGTCCGGTACTTCTCAATACCGTAAACTTTATACGCATCGGCAAACTGTACCCATCCTTTCTGATGTGCCAGGCTATGATGGATCCGGCACAGCGCCGCAATTTTCTTTTCTGAATCATCGACATGACGTCTGTCATTTCCCATTCCGATCGCATCCACATGATGGATCTCCGCAGTCTTCCCACAGATGCAGCATCTCTTATATCTGATGCACTGGATCAGATAGGCGTCAATGTCATCGGTCCGCTTCAAGCCGGACTCTGTTAAGATCAATCCTTCTTTCAAACTGTACTCCATGAGCGTGTTGATATACTCCCTCGCTTCGGTGATCGTACAATCCGAAAGACTGATCACCTTATCCTGTCCCAGCCGGAGCATGTTCTCCACCTTCATGATCTCTTTTGCCGCCTCCACGGTGTATCCCGTATAATTTGAGATATCCCCCAGCGTGGCATATGCTTTCCGGCGCTGTGCCGGGGTAATGCTCCGCCCGTCATCAACTCCCAGAGCAAGTTCTTTGCACTTTCTGGTCTGGATCAGCTTCCCGGCCTGCACCGGGATACGGATACACAGGAACGTTTCTCCATTCTGCTCTTTCGCCCATTCCAGGAATGCGCTGTAATAGGTCATACCCACCCCTCCTTGAGCCGCGCAAGGTTTGGAGCGATTGCAACCTGGTTGGAAATTTTCAGCAGACGCTCCAGACGTTTTTCCTCTTCCTCTGTAAGCTTCGACATCTGCGGATTGATCCGCAGCACCTTCCGGCAATCTGCCAGGTACCATCCGTCCCGCATTCCGATCCGCTCGACCCGATACACCGTCGTATCATTTGATTCGTAATAATCAAACGCAACGGACTGAGCGATATAGCATCCTGGATAGATCACTGCAAGGGAATGATCTCCATTCACCTCTTTCTTATAGCGAACCTGACGGAGACGTTCTCCATCCGGTCCTGCTGCCACGATCGATTTACCAAGCCGTCTCTGCTCATCATATCCGCCAGAGTTCCAGATCCCATACCCTTCCTGAATGCGCTCAACATGAAACGGCATCAGCGGATCCAGTGCTTTCTGCTCCTGCTTCTCTATCAAATCAATTCTGTAGAAACCGTCCAGGATCCCTTTTTCAAGATTCTTATCTATGGTAACTGCAGTCTCCGCTGCAATCGCTGCTGCAATAATCTTCATTCTCTGTTCGTAATTCATGTGTCTCCTCCTTTAACTGCTCCTCGCAAGAATGGCAGAGCCGGACATCTCCGGCATCTACCCATATCCTGCGGCCACACCGGTCACACTTATACTGTCCCATTTCCTTATCGCCTCCCGGCTATACGAGTATCCTATATACCATTCCCACGCAGACTGTTGCATCAGATCCACCAATATGGTTCTTCCTTGCGGCAAGCCATGCAGCATGGCCAGAAAGAATGTACTTTTCTGTAGACATCAGGCTTCCTTTTCTCCCTTCAGCTTTTCCATTATTTCATCTGTAATCGCACACGCATTCTCCTTAAGCGTCTGACTGACCGCATCATCCATATGCTTGGCAAGCTCCGCCATTGCCGCCACATAGTCAAGCTTGGTTTTATACGCCGATCCAAAGAAACTGACAATCCATTTCGCGACATTGTTCGGGAGATCCTGCATACATGTATTTCCCGTTCTGATCTCACATCCTTTATAAGTTGTGCTGTCCTCAGTTTTCTCTTCTTCGGTAATCATAAGCCCCATGAAGAACTCGCCTGTAATCTCATTCTTGCATCTGTCGTTCTCAATCGTTACTTTTACCATCTTGATTTTCTCCTCTTTCTCCTCTAAAATAGAGGTGTAAACTTTTTACATGTGATCCCCTCGGAGTTGCCGCTCCGCTATGGGGATCTTTTTATGCAATTCCAGCCATGCGGGCCAGAACGTATATCATGCCGCCGCAGGTCAGACACTCAACAATGCGACAGATCTTTTCCATCACTTCAAATAGTGTTGGCTGCTGCTTGTCCCGAGCAGAAGTTTCTTCGGGTTCCGGATCCTCTTCGTACATTTCGGACAAATATATTCCCCGTGGATCACTGCAAACCGGGATATATTCCAGATCCTTCCACAGTGCTGGCAGAGCGCCTGCCGTACTCTGATCGTACTCATGCATCTTTCATTTCCTCCGTCTTTATTTCTTCTTTTCCCGGAATCCTACGGTAACCATCGCATTCGTATGGATCCGATCGGAAATATCCTGTTTCTTCTCTTCCGGAATAGTGTCAAACAAATATTCCTGTCCATCAATCCGAACATGATTCACAATTTTCACTTCCATCACACCACCCCTCTTTAATTTATGCAGGTCTTCTTACCTCTGTGTTTTCTCAGTCTGTTTAAGCGGGTCTTTAAAATCTCAAGCCAGTATGCAACAGAGTCTTTCAGCGTACTGGCTGAAACTTTGACCGGAATAGGTTCCGCGAACATACTCCCTCCTATTCTTCTATGGTAAATACACAATCTTACTATTGCTCCGCTTATTCCGCAGTGTTAGTCTAACTTGATTCCATGTCTCCATTGCGTTATACTTTTCTTACAGGCGTTGTCGCGCCGAGTACATTCAAATGGAGAATTTTATGAAGCAATCTATCGAATTATTTTCCTATCGATCTCAAGTTGATATTTTGTGTAGTGTTGAGTTTTCACCAACCTGTCCGCGATGTGGAGTTTCACTTATACCAGATGTTTTATATGGTGTTCAGTTACCTGCCGATGATGAAGAAAATGATACAGTGTTCTTGTTAAATTACTGTCCTTCATGTGGAGAATGTTTTATATCACGTCATGTATTTGATATCGAGTACGGCGCAGGATATCTTTTCGACTCTGCCTCTCCCCAAACTGCTCGCCCTAAGGATTGGGGCAAAATCATCGATGATATTTCTCCATCATTTGTTGAAATTTACAACCAGGCCACTACTGCTGAAGCAATGGAACTCGATCAAATTGCTGGTGTCGGATATCGAAAAGCTTTAGAGTTCTTAATCAAGGACTACTTAATTTCTCAAACACAAGACTCCCGCAAAGTAAACGCTATTAAAAATAAATTTCTCGGTAAGTGCATTACTGAAGATATTGATAATCCCCAATTAAAAACTGTCGCCTCTCGTGCCGCATGGCTTGGAAATGATCAAACCCATTATGAACAGCGTTTTGATGATCGAGATATCTCTGATTTAAAACGTATGATTCGTTTAACTGTTCACTGGATATCCCTCATTAAAGAGACTGAAGAGGCGGAGAAGATTCAGCCACGCTGATAACGCTTTTATGTGAAATGCAACAAACTGTATAGCGAAATTCTCCAGAATAAAAGTAAACAAATGGCTCCCCGGTTATTGGACTATAACCAACCACAATTCCTTCTCCTGAAATCCGGTGGGTTATAGTCTTGCCAAGCCAGTTCAAACCAATCTTGCTTGTCTTTTCTACATAAGTTTTCACCTCTCTCACGCTCCCTTCTCATCCTTTGTTGCGAACAAATAGTCATTGCGACTCTTATCTCCCCAGTGTTATAATTCTTGTACAGGCTTTTTGAAAGCCAAGTACAAAAGAGGAGTTTCACATGACTATTTTTAATATTCCATTGACTGCATCTGATATTATCAATCTGCTAGGGATTGCTGCTTCCTTAACCGCAAGTGTTGTGGCAATCATCATTTCCATTCTTGCACTCCGACAAAATTCGAAAATGATAGAAGATTCTACCCGACCCAATATTCAAATTTATCCCGTCTATCTTGATCACATTTTTTACATAGTCATACGGAATTTCGGTAATTCCGAAGCTATTATTGACGAGCTGAAGTGCTACCATAAATTCAATGAAGCAGAATATTTCAATGATCCCAATAACGATGATTTTGCCAAGTTAAACGGTTCATCCTTTTGTCCGGGATACAGCCTCCGTTGTCCACTTGCTTCCTACGCAGTTGAAGATGCTGATTATCAATTTAAAATAAAATATCATTCGACCACTCATAAGTACGAAGGATCTTTTTCTTTTAATCCGGCCAAGTCAACTCCTTTTGCAGATAATTACGCTTCAAAAAAGTCTCCTGATGAAGATCTTCACAACATTTCCAAGAGCCTAGAAAATATCGTGAAACTGAAGTTATAAAAAATGTGCAATGGCTGTTCCCATCCAACTGATAAATGCTGCTGCAATGCTTAAGCCCATCGGTCCCAGTGAACAGCCTTTGCTCCTTATCGCCCAGACGATACTCATCACTAACAGCACAATGGCTGTTAATATCATCGAAAGTCCAACTATATCTCCTGCTGTAATTTCAGCCATGATTGAATGCATTCTCTTCACATCCCTTTCTCCATCGTTCTCACGCTCCCTCTCACCCCCTTCCATTGCTCTCATCTTCTGTCGCGAACAGATAATCCAAAGAGCATTCCGGAAATTCTTTTTTGATCTGAATCATTTCGCTTCTTTTGAATTCTGTCGCACCGGACATTTTGTTTTTCAAGCTTTCGTAATTGATGCCTGTAACTTCTGATAATGCTTTGATGGAGATTTTCTTTCTTGCCATCTCCGCATTCAAGTTATTAAACAATGTTCTCGCCTCCTTTGTTACCCTGTGTCGTAATTATATTATAACTATATTACCCCGTATCGTATTTGTCAACCCTAAAAAGTAATTATTTTACTTTGCGGGGTAATTTTTTATTTACAAAGTATCATTTTCGTAGTATTATGAAGCTACGAGGAGGTACTCATAATATGGGATTGACAGATAAATTAGATATTTTGATGAAAGAACGAAATATAAGCAAAGCAGACTTAGCTAGGGAATCTGGTGTTCCTTATACAACGATTGATGGTTTTTATAAGAAAGGATCAGAAAACGCAAAGCTTTCGACATTAAAGAAACTTTGCAACTATTTTAATTGCACCTTAGATTATTTAGCTGATGATGCGGTTAATGAACAGCCCACCACCATCGCCGCCCACTTCGACGGAGACGAGTATACTGAGGACGAACTGGAAGATATCCGCGCTTATGCGGAATTTGTGAGAAACCGAAGAAATAAGAAATAGGAGCTGATGCTGGTGACTGCAGCTGAAAAACTGGAACAGGAAGCATACGAACAGAATGTCCCTGTCGATTATGTGAAGTTTAAAAGCGACTGTCTTCACGGTCTTTATATAGATGGATCGATCGCGATCCGCTCCGGCTTGAGTTCCGCCCAGACTGCGGACACTCTCGCGGAAGAACTGGAACACCATTATACTTCCTATGGAAATATCCTGGATCTGAATGATCCTGCCTGCCGAAAGCAGGAACATCTCGCCCGTCTTCGTGCCTACGATCGTCGGGTCGGACTCTCCGGAATCATTTTGGGATACCGCAAGCACTGCCACAACCTTCATGAGCTGGCAGACTGCCTGGAAGTATCGGAGGAATTTTTAAAAGAAGCTTTGGAATGTTACCGTGAGAAATACGGATGCTATACAGAACTGGACGGCTATGCGATCATGTTCGAGCCGCATCTGGCCGTGGTGGAGAAAATATGACGTTGGGAGGATATAATAAGATGATTACTTTTTCTTTCAATTCATCAGGAATTACATACGAGCGCCCTTCTCGTAATAAAGGGAAAAATTTGACAGCGTTGCCAGAAACCTATTGTGTTATTGATATTGAAACTACCGGTCTCTCTCCAGACTTTGATTCTATCATCGAAGTATCTGGAATCAAATACGATCATGGAAAACAAATTGCTGAATTTTCATCCTTAATAAAGCCAGAAGAAACGTACGATGATGATACTTATATTGATTCATTCATCGAGAAACTAACTGGAATTACAAATGAAATGCTCTCAACCGCTCCAGCTCCTCTCGGTGTTCTTAAAGAGTTTAAGAATTTTATTGGAGATTCCATTATTCTAGGACATAATGTTAATTTTGATATAAATTTCTTGTATGATAATTTTGAGCATTATTTATCTGAAACTTTTCAAAATGATTATGTCGATACGATGCGGATTTCACGTTTTCTTCATCCCGAAGAGGTTCATCATCGATTGAAGGACTTATCTGAAAGATATAATCTTGATTATTCAAAAGCGCACCGATCTCTTAGCGATTGTTTAATCACGCAAGACTGTTATTTGCATCTGCGTGATGAAGCAATAACCATGTTTGGCTCCCTTGATAACTTTCTCCAAAGTTGTAAGCGAAAAACACGAGGTGTTAAATCAAGCGATATTCATTCAGATCATACTGATTTTGATACCACTCATCCATTATACGGAAAAGTCTGTGTTTTTACCGGGACTCTGGAAAAAATGCATCGTAAAGAAGCCATGCAGCTTGTCGCTGATGTCGGTGGAATCAACGCAGATTCCGTAACTAAAAAAACAAATTACCTTATTCTTGGGAATAATGATTATTGTCCACTCATCAAAGACGGAAAGAGTAATAAACAAAAAAAGGCTGAGAAACTTAAATTAGATGGAAATGATATTGAAGTAATTCCCGAAAATGTTTTCTATGATACGTTTGAAGATGTTGATTAGATGATATATTATCCACGGAAAGGAGTGTTTTTATGCCATTATTAAAAGATTACCATACTTCCGAAGATTATTGGAACCTTCCAGAAGGCGAGCGTGCCGAGCTGATCGATGGCAAATTTTACGATATGGCTCCGCCGAGCCGGATCCATCAGGAATTGGTTTCTGGTTTCCATTATCTGCTTCGTAAATACATTGCAGATAATCATGGACCGTGCAAAGTTTATCCAGCACCATTCGCTGTCAATCTGGATGCAGATAACAAAGACTGGGTGGAACCGGATGTCTCCGTAATCTGTGATCCGAATAAACTGACGGATCGCGGGTGCTCCGGAGCTCCGGACCTAATCATTGAAATTGTTTCCCCATCCAGCCGTAGAATGGACTATAACCGGAAGAATACTCTCTATTCTGATGCCGGTGTCCGTGAATATTGGATCGTGGATCCGGTAAAAGAGAAAGTTGTTGTCTACTGCTATGAAAATGACAGTGATCCATACCTCTATTCCTTTGATGTTGATATTCCTGTCGGAATTTATCCAGGACTCACGATCCGGATCCGAGATCTCTTGAAATAAATTAGCTGCACCTGTACAGCTTCCATAAATTGCAAAACCGCCCGGCGCTACCAACACCGAACGGCTTCGCATAGATCTTCTCTTGCCGGATGCCCGGAAAGATATAAATCAGACTTAAGACACTTGAATTATATCATCTCCAGAGCATCTCGGCAAGGGGTGTATTTTTTATACCCTAAAACCATATTGTTTACAGGAGATGATCTTATGGCACAAAATTTAAGAATTGGAGCGGCCTATATCCGTGTCAGCACGGATGATCAGGCGGAGCTCTCTCCGGATGCGCAGCTTCGTGTCATCATGGACGAAGCAAAAAAGGATGGTTTTCTGATCCCCTCCGAATACATTTTCGAAGAAAAAAGGGGAATCTCCGGAAGAAAGGCGGATAACCGGCCGGAATTCCAGAGAATGATTTCCATCGCAAAATCACAAGTTCCGGCACCGTTTGAACGTCTGTATCTCTGGAAGTTCTCCCGCTTTGCCCGCAATCAGGAAGAAAGCACGTTCTACAAGGGAATTCTCCGGAAAAAATGCGGAGTTGAAATCAAAAGTATCTCTGAGCCGATTGCAGACGGAATGTTTGGACGGCTGATCGAGACGATCATTGAGTGGTTCGATGAATATTACTCCTATAATCTCTCCGGAGAGGTCCTGCGTGGGATGACCGAGAAGGCACTCCGGAACGGTTACCAGGCTGTCCCATCTTTGGGGTATAAGGCAGTCGGAGGCGGAAAACCGTTCGTTATTGATGAAGAACGTTATCCGATGGTCGAATATATCTTTCAGGCCTATCATGATGGGCTGGATATGACAAAGATCGCCAGGAACTGTAATGACCGTGGATGGAAGACCAGGAGAAACAGTCCTTTTGAACGTCGAACGATTCTTCGGATCCTTCAGAATAAATTTTATGTCGGAATCGTGGAATGGAATGGGTACAGCTTCACCGGCACTCACGAGACACGTCCGTCTGTCACGGACTATTTTGAGGAAGCGCAGGCGCGGATCAATCGGGAATACCGTCCGGCAAACCGGCGGGAAATTTCCACCTGCAAGCATTGGCTCTCCGGACTGCTGCGCTGTTCGGTCTGCGGTGCCAGTCTCTCCTTTACACGCTCTGAAAATTTAAAGAAGCGCGGAGACACTTTTATGTGCTGGAAATATGCGAAAGGGCTGCACAAAGGATCAACTTCGATCTCTGCAAAAAAAGCCGAGGCAGCTCTCATGGATTCTTTGAAGACCATCATCGGATCAAGAACACTGAAATTCGAACGTATCAAAAAAGAAAACTCCGAAACCAGTAACGAACTCTCGATTCTGGACTCAGCTCTTTCAAGGGTTGCTCAGAAGGAGTCCCGGATCCGGGATGCCTATGAGGCAGGAGTTGACACACTGGAAGAATACAAAGAAAATAAAAGAAGGCTGGAAAATGAACGGCAGGATCTGCTTGCCGAGATCAACCGTCTGAAGGAACTGGCTGCCGCATCTCAGGATGATGCGCCGTCGACAGAAGAGGTGCTGAACCGGGTCGAGGATGTTTACACACTCCTCTCCGATCCGAATGTCAGCTATGAAATAAAGGGAACTGCAGTCCGCAGCATCCTTTCCGAAATTGTGGTAGACCGTCAAAACCGGGAAATCCACTTCCACTACTATGCATAAAACATGCCGCAATCCCTTATTTTATGCGGGTTTGCGGCATCATTCTAGGTTTCTGCACTACGGTCCACCATACTGGCTCATAATGAACTGCGCCATCTTCGCATTCGGTTCCTTTATATTTACCGGAAACTGCAATCTTTTTTCGTAGACCCACATCTTAGCATCCTCCTTCCCATGGCCATTT
>Ga0129313_1001503_pt1 | contig 14542 bp, 16 predicted proteins | sample O1105metagenome_FD_94436 | JGI IMG/M metagenome (GOLD analysis project Ga0129313, IMG submission 94436) | Orangutan group fecal microbial communities from fecal samples from Wisconsin, USA - O1105 metagenome | ecosystem: Host-associated > Mammals > Digestive system > Large intestine > Fecal... | reverse complement strand
TTGTGACGCAAGACGACCTGCCCTACATCGTGAGTGACGTGCTCAAACACTCTGTGCCAGAAGACAAGGTGCGCCTTGTCAGCTACATGGTGTCAACGAGCTATGGTCTGAAGCCGCTTGCCAGCATAAAGGTGAACATCAACGGTGAGGAGTATGAAGACGATAGCACTGGCGACGGACAGTACGACGCGTTCGTTAAAGCCTTGCGCAAGATATACAAGACCAAACTTAACCGCACATTCCCATTGCTCGAAAACTACAATGTGACCATCCCTCCAGGCGGTCGTACCGATGCCCTTGTGCAGACAGTCATCACCTGGCGCAACGGCGACAAGCTGCTACGCACACGTGGTCTCGACGCCGACCAGACAGAGTCGGCTATAAAAGCCACGTTCAAGATGCTGAACATGATAGAAGACGCTGTGGGCGAGACAGGCGACGTAGCCTTTGATAGTGGTTACAATGGTTAAAGTGAAACATTAAACAAAAACATTATAACATCTTATAATACAGAGTTATGAAATTAAACATTGCAGTGCTTGCCGGCGACGGCATAGGCCCTGAGATAATGAAACAGGGAGTAGACGTGTTAGACGCTGTGGCCGCAAAGTTCGGTCACGAGTTCACATATAAGGAGGCCATTTGTGGTGCCCATGCCATAGACGAGGTGGGTGACCCGTTCCCCGAGGAGACATTCAAGACATGTATGGATGCCGACGCTGTGTTGTTTGCCGCAGTAGGCGACCCGCGTTTCGACAACAACCCCACTGCTAAGGTGCGCCCTGAGCAGGGACTGCTTGCCATGCGCAAGAAGCTCGGACTGTTTGCCAACGTGCGTCCTGTGGCAACATTTGACTGCCTTATTCACAAGTCACCGCTTAAAGACGAGCTGTTGCGTGGCGCCGACTTCGTGGTTATACGTGAGCTGACTGGTGGCATGTACTTTGGCGAGAAATATCAAGACAACGACAAAGCCTACGACACCGACATATATACACGTCCCGAAATAGAGCGCATATTGAAGGTGGCGTTTGAGTATGCCATGAAGCGCAACCGCCACCTCACAGTGGTAGACAAAGCCAATGTGTTGGCCTCGTCGCGTCTGTGGCGTCAGATTGCCAAAGAGATGGAGCCACAGTATCCAGAGGTTACAACCGACTACATGTTCATAGACAACGCTGCTATGCGCGTGCTCACAGAGCCGCGTTTCTTCGATGTCATAGTGACGGAAAACACCTTCGGCGATATTCTCACCGATGAGACATCGTGCATAACAGGCTCTATGGGACTGCAACCTTCAAGTTCGTTGGGAGAGCATACGCCGCTATTTGAACCTGTGCATGGCTCATGGCCACAGGCTGCGGGCAAGAACATTGCTAATCCACTGGCACAGATTCTGTCAGCAGCCATGTTGCTCGAACACTTCGGACTGAACGAAGAGGGTGCGCTTATACGTAAGGCTGTGGATGCCTCCCTCGACGCAAATGTACGTACCCCCGAGATTCAGGTCGACGGTAGTGCTACATACGGTACCAAAGAGGTGGGCGCATGGATTGTGGACTATGTTAATAAAGCGTAGGCGACAGAACTTTATGCGAACGAGTTTTGTACTTTTGCTGCTGGCAGTGGTGCTGGCAGCAAATGCCCAGAATAATTTGAAACGTGAGACAGGGCAGCAGACGTCGGGACGGTTGGTGGCGCCAGTAGGCTCGGAGACAAATCGATTGGCAGATGACCAGCTGACCACTAAGCAGCTGCGAGACAGCCTACGTGCCGCTTCCGACCTCTTGGCATATCATCCTGACTCGCTTGACCTACGACTACGTAAGGCGGCATGGAATCTGTTGCTTGAGCAGTGGGACTACGCCAAGACCGAATATGACTATGTCATAGCGCGCGACCCGTCCAACCTCGCGGCACGCTACTATCGTGCGTTTGCCAACGAGAAGCTGAAGCGCTACAATTTCGCGCGTCTCGACTACGAGAGAGTGCTGACGGTGGTGCCAGGAAACTTCAATGCTCAGTTAGGCCTTGCGCTACTTAACCAACGCGACAGCCACTTTACCGAGGCTCTTGACCAGATAAACCGCATGGTGGAACAGTTCCCTGACAGCGCTGTGGTCTATGCCGCACGTGGTGGTATGGAGAAAGAGCGTGGCATGAAGGAGCTGGCTGTCTACGACTATCGTGAGGCTATAAAGCTTGACCCACAATGTGTGGACTACCGCGTCGCTCTCACCGATTTGCTCATCTCGCTGAAGCGTCGTGACGATGCTCTCGCCGAGCTTGATAGTCTTGAGCGTATGGGCGTGGGTGCATATGCTCTGCAACAACTGCGTATGCGTGCACGCAAGTTGAAATAAAGTGAAAACGGGACTGTAACAAAGTGGCTATTGATGCTGGAGTTACATTCCCGTTTTTGTCTTTAGGCTTTGTTTACAAAATGATAGTGCCTTTATTGGCTTGCCACTACGGCCTAATGGTTTTGTCAAAGGGGCTGATAATTCTCATTTATCCAGTTCTCTACAATCTTGCGTCCGTCGGGAGTGAGCACACTCTCTGGATGAAACTGTATGCCGTGTATGTTGTACTGACGGTGGCGCAGCGCCATGACCATGCCGTCGTCGGACAGTGCGGTAACTTCAAGGCACGATGGTATGGTGTCGCGGTCTACTACCCAACTGTGGTAACGCCCCATCTTTATGCGGTTGGGCAGTCCGTTGAATATCGGGTCGTTGCCGAGTTGTGTGCCTTCTGTCTGCACGCCGTGGTAGACCTCTTTTAGGTTTGTGAGCCGTGCGCCAAACACTTCGCCTATGGCTTGATGACCGAGGCACACGCCGAGCATCGGCTTGCTGTCTTTGTAGGTGCGTATAACGTCGAGCAACAGTCCTGCCTCCTCGGGTATGCCCGGACCGGGACTGAGTATTATCTTGTCATACACCGCGAGGTCTCCGATGCTGAACTTGTCGTTGCGCAGCACCGTAACCTCTGCTCCAAGTTCCTTCACGAGATGTGATAGGTTGTATGTGAAGGAGTCGTAATTATCTATAATGACTATTTTCATTTAGCTTCTTTTCTGTTGTTGTCTGCAATTGTCGTTTGTTGTCGGTGGCAAGCTTATAGCTTCTCTGCCATCTCTATAGCACGTCGCAGTGCTCCCAACTTGTTATTTACCTCCTGCAACTCGTATTCTTCGTCGCTTTTTGCCACTATGCCTCCGCCAGCTTGGAACCACAGCTCGCCGTTGCGGCTGACAAAGGTGCGTATGGTGATGGCCTGGTTAAGGTTGCCGTTCAGTCCGATAAAACCGATACAGCCGCCGTAGGCGCCGCGGCAGTGTGGCTCATATTCGCTGATGAGCTGCATGGCTCTCACCTTTGGCGCTCCCGACAGAGTGCCGGCGGGGAAGGTTTCTATAAACGACTTTATGGGGTCGGCGTCGTCGTTCAGTTCTCCGCTCACTCTACTTACGAGATGTATGACGTGAGAGTAGTACTGTAGGTCTTTGTAGAAGTCCACCTTCACGTTGTGGCAGTTGCGACTGAGGTCGTTGCGTGCCAGGTCTACGAGCATCACGTGCTCGGCGTTTTCCTTCGGGTCGTTGCGCAGATATTCTGCTCCACGCTTGTCTGCTTCAGCGTCTCCTGTGCGGCGTGTGGTGCCAGCTATGGGGTCGATGTAAGCCTTACGCCCCTCTATGCGACAGTGAGTCTCGGGTGACGATCCGAATATGCGGAAGCCGCCGAAGTCGAAGTAGAACAGATAGGGTGAGGGGTTGATGCTTCGCAACGCGCGGTAGAGCTTGAAGTCGTCGCCCTCGTAGCGCTGTACAAATCGGCGCGACAGCACTATCTGGAACACGTCGCCACGCAGGCAGTGGCTTATGCCGCGTCTGATGTTGGCTTTGTGTTGCTCGTCGGTGAGTGGTGACGTATAGTCGCCCACGGGGTGGAAACCGTAAGGTTTAACGCTCTGTCGTGCAAGACTTTTCTCCAACGCTGCTAACTGCGCTGCTCCGGCGGCGTCGGCTTGTGCTATGTCTGCCGTGTTGGCGGCTTCGTGGGTTGGCACAAGTGTTATAAGTGTCATCTTATTGTTGAAATGGTCGAACACAATGATGTCGCGGTACATGATGTAGAGTATGTCTGGCGCATCGTTTTTCTCCATTGTGGCGTCTTTCACCGCGATGTTTTCAAAGTAGCGCACAGCGTTGAACGATGTGTAGCCGTAGAGTCCGCAGTAGCGTGCCGCCTCGCCTTCTATGCTGAACTTGCCGATAAACTCGTTTATGGCTGTCTCGCAGCGGTATGTGTCGGTTATAGGTTTCTTCTCTGTCGTGCCGTCGGGGAACGTGAGCGTTGCCTCACCGTGCCCTATGGCTATGCTGCCGATGGGATAGATGCCTATGAACGAACGGCTGTTGGAGGCGTCGTGGTAGTCGGAGCTCTCCATCAGAGCGCTCTGCGGATAGAGGTCGCGCAGACGCATGTAGACGGCAACAGGGGTGTAGAGGTCGCCTAATATGGTGTGTTGGTAAGTTTTGTAGTTGTACATGTCATTTGCTTTTTAAAACATTCCGTATTCTCCTGCCATGTCTTTGTTGGCGAGATAGGTCTCCACGTCTTTGTCTCCACGTCCGCTTACGGTGAGCACCACCACGTCTGTGGGTTTGAACTCCAACTTTGAAAGAGCTGCCACAGCGTGGGCGCTCTCGATGGCGGGTATGATGCCCTCCATGTGTGTCAACTCATAACCAGCGCGTATGGCTTCGTCGTCGTTGATGGCGAGCACCTGCGTGCGTCCGCAGCTGGCAAGGTCGGCATGCATAGGACCGATGCCAGGGTAGTCGAGTCCTGCCGATATGGTAAACGCCTCCTTTATCTGGCCGTCATCGGTCTGCATGACGAGGGTGCGCGCTCCGTGTATTATGCCTTCTGTGCCACAATGCATGGTGGCAGCAGTGTAGTCGGTGTCGATGCCGTGACCACCGGCTTCTGCCAGGCATATCTTGACGCGGTTGTCGTCGATGTAGTGGTAGATGGTGCCAGCGGCGTTGCTGCCACCGCCCACACAGGCCACGAGCCAGTCGGGATAGTCGCGTCCCGTCTTTTCTTCGAGCTGCCATTTCAGTTCTTCTGATATGACACTCTGCATCCGTGCCACGATGTCGGGGTAGGGGTGCGGCCCCATTGTGCTGCCAACGATGTAGAATGTGTCTTGTGGATGGCAGCACCAGTCGCGTATCGCCTCTGAGCAGGCGTCGCTGAGTGTCATGTTACCCGTGGTGACAGGGTGTACTTTTGCGCCGAGCATCTTCATGCGCTCCACGTTGGTGTGCTGTCGTTCGACGTCGGTCTTGCCCATAAATATCTCGCAATCCATTCCCATGAGTGCACAAACGGTGGCTGTCGCCACGCCGTGCTGCCCTGCTCCCGTCTCGGCAATGATGCGAGTCTTACCCATCTTCTGTGCCATGAGGATTTGTCCAATGGTGTTGTTTATTTTGTGTGCGCCAGTGTGGTTAAGGTCTTCGCGTTTGAGGTATATCGTGCAACCGTATTTCTTGCTCAGTCGTCGTGCGTGGTAGAGCGGTGATGGACGCCCCACATAGTCTCTGAGCAGTGCGCGGTATTCGTCCTGAAACTCCTTGCTCTCGATTATTGGCAGATATGCTTGCTGCAAATCTGTGACGCATTTATATAGTATTTCGGGCACATAGGCTCCGCCAAACTGTCCGTAAAACCCTTTCTCATTGGGTTTGTTTCCATGTTCCATTATAGTGTTCTCCCTTAGTTTTATCCTTTGTTTATTAGTTTTCTTTTCCTTCAGTCTTTCTGCTCTTTATTCCGCCAATGCTTTGAACAGTCTGTCGAGAGCATCTTGTGGATTGCCAGTCTCGCGTAACAGCGTGACAAACTTGCTGCCAATGATTGCGCCCGCAGCGTTGGCCTGCGCACTCTCAAGCGTTTGGCGGTTGCTTATGCCGAATCCTATCATGCGTGGGTTGCGGAGTCCCATGCCGGCGATACGTCGGAAATAGTCGAGCTTGGCGCCAGCGAAACTCTGTTGCGCACCAGTGATGCTGGCGCTGCTCACCATGTAGATGAAGCCGTCGGTATGGTCGTCGATAAACCGTATGCGCTCTTCGCTCGTTTCGGGCGTAATCATCATGATAATGCGGAGGTCATAGCGGTCTGCCACGGGCTTTACTATGTTCATGTAGTCGTCGAAGGGCAGGTCGGGGATGATAGCTCCCGACACGCCGGCGTCTACACAGTCTTTGCAAAACGCCTCTATGCCGTGGTGCATGATTACGTTTAGGTAGCCCATGAGCACGAGCGGCACTGTCACCTGGTCCTTTACGGCTTTTAGTTGTTTAAACAACAGGTTCAGTGTCATACCGTTTTTTAGTGCCACTGTGCCTGCGCTCTGTATTACGGGGCCGTCAGCCAGCGGGTCGCTGAACGGTATTCCCACTTCAATCATGTCTATGCCGCGCGCTTCCATGACTCTTATGACGTCTGCTGTGCCGTCAAGCGTAGGACATCCGGCGCAGAAGTAGAGCGACAGTAGCTTGCGGTCGCCCCGTTCTGAGAAAAGTTTGTTTATTTTGTTCATTGCTGTTCTTACTTTTTTAATGCAGTCTTGTTGTTCAATATTGGCTTGCTTGTTCGTCTCAGTTTTATTGATTCAATGCTGGTGTTTGTATTTATTGTTGTTTTATTCGTTTGTGGATAGTCACGCGTTTACTCTTTCAATAAAGTGTCTTAGCCTCTCTATGTCTTTCACTCCCGGCGCTGTTTCAAACCTTGAGTTTAGGTCAACACCAGCGAACATGGGGTGTTTTATCTGCTTGATGCTATCTACATCGTCGGGGCCGATACCTCCGCTAAGGAGGAAAGGCGTAGCACCGTGGTAGTGGTCGAGTAACGTCCAGTCGAAGTGTTGACCGCTTCCGCCGCCTGTCTCGCACTTCGTGTCAAACAGCAACATGTCTACCATGCCCTCGTACTGCGCGCAATGGTCGAAGTCTTCGGCAGAGTTTATGCTCACAGCCTTTATTATTTTCAGTCCTGGCGCTATCGCGTCAGACACGCTGCGTCGCAGGTTCTCTATCATCACCGGGCTTTCGTTGCCGTGGAGCTGCACCGCGTCGAGCGCGAAATTGTAGATGCGTGTTATGATGTTTTGGGGCATATCATCGACAAATACCCCTACACGCAACGGGCGTTTCTGGATGTTCTGACTTTCCGTGCGGTTTTCTTCCTTTGGTCCTCCAGCACATCTTTCCGTCACGCAACCGTCTGTTTGTGGTTCCGTTGCTTTTTGTGCTTCCTTTAATCTCGTCTCAGAGTAGTCGGGCATGGTGCCTGCTCCCGAGTTTATCATTTCTACATATCGTGGACTCTGTGCCACAAACACGAAGCCAGTCATGTCTACACCAAGTGCGTTGACAGCCTTTACATTTTCTGAATCGCGTAGTCCGCAAACCTTTATCAACATATTTTGTTACTTTATATTACCTTCAAAGTTATTTCATTTTACCTTAAAGGTGACTCTATTTCACCTTAAAATTCCCTCTTTTACTTTCAAAACAAATTCCTCCAACGCCTCCCCAGGCTTGTCTGTCTTCATGAAACACTCGCCGATGAGGAATCCGTGGAAACCTGCAAGACGCAGCGCGCACACTGTGTCGGGGCTGTCTATGCCACTCTCGCTCACCTTGCAGGCCTCCTTTGGCAATCGCGTTGCAAGACGGAATGAATTCTGTGTGTCTGTGACAAACGTACCGAGGTTGCGGTTGTTTATGCCGCACATGTCGCGTGTGAGGTCTATGTCTGAGATGTAGTCGGTCTCATGTTCGCTGTGCATCTCCAGTAACACCTCCATTTGAAGTTCGTGTGCCATGCGTGCCAGTGTGCGACACTCGCTTCTTTTCAAGTCGGCGGCAATGAGAAGTACAGCCGACGCGCCACACAGTCGGGCCTGAAACAGCTGATATTCGTTCACCACGAAGTTTTTATACAGCACAGGCAGCGTCACACCGCTATCCCGTGCCGCACGTACAAAACTGTCATCACCACCGAAGTAGTGGCTGTCGGTCAGAATACTAACGGCGGCAGCACCAGCCTGCTGATAGGCGAGGGGAATGGTGTCGGCGCGTCCCTTCTCTTTTATCCATCCCTTCGACGGTGACTTGCGCTTGAATTCGGCAATGATGCCCGTCTCCGACTCCGTCAGTGCGCGGCTTATCGAGCATGGCGCTGGGGTTGTATCTATCAGCTGTTCTGTGCGCCTGTGTATCTCCCTCTCAGGCACTGACGCCTTCAGTCGTTCCAACTCTATGCGTTTATGCGCCACAATCTCTTCAAGTATGTCAGTCATATCGTTTACAGAAGTATATTGTTGTTTAATAATCTTGGTAACTATGGGCATGCAAAGCTTTCCTTACCCTTTTAGCAGTTCAAGGCAGCAAACTTCTTGAACGTTTCCAGCGCCTTGCCGCTTTCAAGTGACTCTCGTGCAATCTCAAGACACTCTTCAATGCTTTTCTGTCCCTTCTCATAGACTTGTATTCCGAATGCCGCGTTGGCAAGCACAATGTCTTTCTGTGCGGGGAGTGCTCTGTTTTCCAACACGCTATCGAATATCTCTGCTGCCTCTTCTTCCGTCGCTCCTGCCACCAACTCTTCAGGTAGTGCGGTGCGAAGTCCGAGATCGGAGGGCTTGAAGATGCGTTCATAGTTGTTGGTTGTCACCTTGAAGTCGCCCGTAAGCGATATCTCGTCGTAGCCGTCGATGCTGTTCACGATGGCGTAGTCTATGCCGATTTTCTGGTAAACATTGCTGTAGAGGCGCATCTGCTCCAGTGTTGCCACTCCCAACAGTTGGCACTGCGGATTTGACGGGTTGACCAACGGGCCGAGCAAGTTGAAACATGTGGGGAAGGGCAGTGCCTTACGAATCGGTCCCACAAACTTCATGGCGCGTGCGAAGAGCTGTGCGTGGAGATACACGATGCCGCACTCGTTGATGGAACGGTTCAGTTTATCCATGTCACTCGTGAACTTTATGCCGTGGTGTTCTATCACGTTAGATGCTCCGCTCTTTGAAGTGGAGGCGTAGTTACCATGTTTTGCCACCTTATATCCTGCTCCTGCAATGACGAAGCACGCCGTGGTGGATATGTTGAACGTGTTTTTGCGGTCGCCCCCCGTGCCAACCACGTCGATGAAGCGGTCGCAGTCGAGTGTCACATGCACTCCACTCTCCAACACTCCGTCGCGAAATCCCAGCAGCTCGTCTACCGTGATGCCTCGCATCTGCAGGCCCGTGAGCAGTGCCGTGACCTGTTCTTGTGGAAACTCGCTGCGCGTTATGCCCAGCAGTATGTCTTTTGTCTCACCGCGTGTGAGCTCCTCATGGTTCAACATGCGGTTAAGTATTGATTTCATTTCTGCCATAGTCCAATGCTTTTGTTTGATTTGGTTAAAGAAAAAGGGCCTGTCGTAAGAACGGCAGGCCCTGGAACATATTGCTTTATGTTATATTTTTCCACACGGGTGAGCGACTCACGACTTTTGAAAATCTTGAGAACGCCACCACCATATGTTAGAAATCACGTTTATCATGTATGCTGTTTATTTCTTGTTGCTTTGTTATTTTGTTACGCTTGCAAAATTACACAATTCATTTTAATATGCAAACAAATTGTTGTTTTTTTTCTTATTTTCCTTATTTTTTATTCGATTATAGCAAAAATGGTAACTTTTTCCGTAGTTAAGGTATAGTGTGTTTTCTGCTAAATGACTAACACCTTTCAGCTCTTTTCTCTTTAAACGTCTTTCTGATAAGCCAGACGTTCGCTTCCGTTCCAACAGTGTATGATGCCGCAATAGGTGAATCCTGCTTTTACTATGGCGCGCTGCATCACGGTGTTGTCGCGGTGTGTGTCTATGCGTATGGAGTTGTAGCGGTTCATGGCAAACTCCATAGCTGTGGCGAAGATGCCCTTTATCTCTCCACTCGATGCTATGCGGTGGATGGTGGCGTAGGGGCGATCGCTAAGCCAGGCGCCGTCATATATCGTAGAATAGGTGGGGTCGTCGCCTGGGCGCAGCACGAAAGTGGCTACGATGTGTTCGCCATCGTTGGCTATGGTGTAGCAGTCGCCGCTGTCGATGTCGGCTTGTAGCAGTTCGTCGCTGGGGTAGCCGTCTGTCCACTGTGTGGGGTTTCCTGTCTCAACCATAAACTGTCTTGCCGCGGCGAATATCTCTTTCAGTCGTGGCGTGTCTGCCTTAACAGCTTTTCTGATGTGTAGATTTTCCATATTGTGTGTCGTTAGTAGCTGATGGCTACTTTTATCACGCCGTCTTCTTTGTTCTCAAAGATGCGGTACGCCTCTTCTATGCGGCTGAGAGGGAAGCGGTGTGTGATGAGTGGCGTGGTGTCTATCTTGCCTTGTTCTATGAGTCGCAGCACTTCCTCGCAGTCGCAGCCGTCTACGCCGCCAGTCTTGAATGTGAGGTTTTTGCCGTACATGTCGGGCAGGGGGAGAGTCTGTGGCTCGTCATAGAGAGCCACGATGGTGACAATGGCGTTGGGACGTGCACATTGCCAGGCGAGGCGGAACGTGTCTTTGGCTCCTGCCACTTCTATCACGCGGTCGGCTCCGCCGTGGTCGCTGTTAGTCTTGACAAATGACTCGCAGGCGTCGGGGGTAGTGACGAGCACTTGTGGGTAGTGGTGGCGTATGAACGCGCGTCGCTCTTCTGACGCTTCGCACACGACTATGCGCTTGGGTCGTTTGAGCATGGCGCAGAGCAGTGTACATACTCCTGTAGGTCCTGCGCCGATGATGAGCACGGTGTCGTCGGGTGTTATCTCGCTGATGCGTGCTGCCCAAAAGCCTGTCGCCAGCACGTCGCCGACGAACAGTGCCTGCTCGTCGGTCACACTGTCGGGTATTCGGTTCAGTCCTTGTGTTGCCAATGGCACGCGCACATACTCTGTCTGTCCGCCGTCGATGCGGCACCCCAGTGCCCATCCTCCGTGTGGCGATGTGCAGTTGTTTACATATCCGTGGCGGCAGAAGAAGCACTCGCCGCAGAATGTCTCTACGTTGACGGTCACGCGGTCGCCGCGCTGTATGCCTTTTACGTCGGCTCCAATCTCTTCTACCACGCCCACCATCTCGTGTCCGACGGTTATGCCTGGCACGGCTCTTGGCACACTGCCGTGTTTGATGTGTAGGTCGCTGGTGCAGATACTGCTCAGTGTGACGCGCACAATAGCGTCGGTAGACTCTTGTATCTCTGGCTTGGGCTTGTCGGTCATGGCGAACAGCCCTTTTTCTATGTATGTGTATGCTTTCATCAGTAGTTTATGTGTATGTTTGTTTTTCTAATTTCGTTTTATTAGGTCATCTGTATGTAGTCACGACTCTTCTCTGTCGTGTTTACAGCATGCACCACATGGTGACGACGAACGGGACGGTGAAGTCTGTCACGAAACCGTGGTATATGCTCAGTGCCACGTAGCGTTGTCCCACGGTCTGGGTGATGATGGGTAGTGTGGTGTCCATGGTCGTGGCACCGCCAGATGAGATGGGCGCCAACGGACCGAACCACTTTGCCAACAGCGGTGTCAGCAGCAGTGTTATCATCTCTCTTATGATGTTGGCGAGCAGTGCTATGGTGCCAAGCTCTGCGCCACGGTATTCGGTTATGAAGATGCTCGACAGAGAGTAGTATGCGAAGCCGCTGTCTACTGCTAAGCAGTCTGTGATGCTGCGGGGCTGGAATATGGTGCAGATGCCACTGTTCATCAATGTGCATGCCACCACGGCTCCAAGCCAAGAACCTGCTATGGTAGCTACTGGTAGCAGCGCCAGGCGGGGACTTAGACTCTTGATGTCGCTTTTCATGTCGGGATTAAGACCTATGCCCATGCCCACACAGAGCAGGAGTGCGCATAGTGCTGCGAAGCTCAGTCCGCTGCTCAGCACCCATTCCGGCATGGTGCCGCTGTGTCCTGCCAGCAGTCCCAGGATGAAAAATCCCACTACTATCAGGCTGCCTTTCATCCTTTCCTCCTTTCTTTCGTCGTTTTCCACAATGCCCATGCCAGTGCACAGCTGCCCAGTACGGCGCAGGCTGATAGCAAGAGTGCCTCTACGCCCAGTGTGGGTAAGGCGGCAATAATCTGTTCGTTGCTTCCTACCTCAAGGCCGAGCATGAACAGCAGCAGCCATATCAACCATGTTGTAGCCTTTGCCGTCAGCGACGCTATGACAGTCTTGCGCGCTGCCATCTTTGTGCGCACGACGTAACCGATGCCGATGCCAAGGAATATGAATAAGATAACGATAAACATTCTTGCTTTCTTTGATTTCGCTGCAAAATTAGTGCTTTCTTTGCAATTATTATAATTTATACTATTTAAAAAGATATCGTTTTCTTTGCTCCACGATGTCGTCCATGTTTTCCACGGCCCATGCCAGCAGACTGTCGATATGTGGGAGTAGGCTCTTGCCCTTGTCCGACAACGTGTATTCCACACGTGGAGGAATCTCTGGGAATGCTTCTCTCAGCACCAATCCATCAGCTTCCAGCATTTTGAGAGTGGTAGTGAGCATCTTCTGCGAGATGTCAGGGATGTTGCGTTGCAGTTCCTTGAACCTCTGTGTGCTGTTCGTCTCCAATGTGAAGAGCACCAGCAACGACCACTTGTCGCCTATGCGAGATAGCACATTTCGTATGGGGCAATTAGGAAATAGGGAGTTTCTGGCTTCTGTTCTGTTCATTATTATATGTGTGTTTTCTTTTATTTTTGTATGCGTTTTGTTCTGTTACTATACAAAAGTAACTATTAAGGGCGTGACTTTGTGAAAAAACTTTGTTAAACAATGCAAAACGCAAAACTCCAAAACTCTTTATACCCAGCATTACTTACCTTTAGGTGACTGGCTTACTTTCTCGTGCCTACTTGCATAACGCGTTGAAAACAAGTAATTTTGCTGTCGTAAAACAATAAGTTATTAAATATAAAACAGTAAAACAATAAAATTATGAAATCAGTACAGACAACAAAGACAGGCAAGAATTTTACAGCAGTAAACGTGGGCAAACTCAGCGAAATTAAAGATTATGTGCTCCCATTGGGCGACATTCAGATTCCCGGTAAGGTGTTTGTAGGTCAGGCACTCGGCACAACAGGTAGCGAACTGTCGTTCCAAAGTTTTGCTCCTGGTCAGGACGGAGGATTTCTGCACACCCACAAGACCCATGAAGAACTTTACTTCATACTCAAGGGTGAAGGCTTATATCAAGTAGACGGTGAAAACATCTCCGTGTCGGAGGGTAGCATCATTCGTGTCGCACCAGAAGGAAGACGCGCTATAAAGAATACAGGTACAGAGGAGATGCTGATGCTTTGCGTGCAGTACAAGGGCAATGCTTTCACAGCAGACGATGCTGCAGATGGCGAAATCCTCAGCGATGAGCTGAAGTGGTAATTCACCTCCTTGCTATAGTCTATTTATAAGACATCCGGTCCGCAACGTCTTGGCAAGACATTGCAGACCGGATGTTTTGTTTGCTCGGCGTGTTACGTAGCATGTTAGTTTTCGGCCGTTCGTAACATGAACGGCTTTTATCCCATCTTCTCAATGGCGTCTAATATCTGCTCCGCATGAATCTTGGTTTTTATTTCCTTCGGAGAGAATATCTTTTCAATGACTCCCTCTTCGTTAACGAGATAGGTGGTGCGCAGTATGCCGACAGTTTTGCGACCACATGCCACCTTCTCGCCCCAGCAGCCAAGCTCTTGCAGCAGCGTGGTCTCGGTGTCGGCAATAAGCGGGAAGTGCAGTCCCTGTGCGTCCGCAAACTTCTTTTGCAGCGCCTGCTTGTCTTTGCTCACGCCGATAATCTCGTAACCCTTAGCCGCCAACTCTTCTTTGTGTGCCTGTAGGGAGCATGCCTCGGCAGTACATCCGCTGGTGTTGGCTTTGGGGTAGCTGTACAACACAATCTTGCGACCACGATAGTCGCTTGCCTTAATCTCTCGTCCGTCCTGGTCTATGCCAAGAATCTCCGGAATTTTGTCTCCAATAGTCATAGTTTTATGTTTTTTCTACTTTGCGACGCAACGCCCAGTCGTGTCTATAACACACCGAACGCTGCATATACGGCAACAAATATAAGAATAAAAATCTGATTCCAGCCTCTTCCTTATAACTATTTTTTCAAGCCGCCTCCACCTGTCGTTAAACTCAGTCCATAACCCCCGATTTCGCATTAGGGCAAACTGACAAAATGAAAGCATCCTAATGGGCTTGTCACTACGGCCCTTTGGCGACGTCACTACGGCCTAATGACGACGTCAAAGGGGCCTAATGGGAATGTCAAGGTGACTATGACTGATTTTACTTTACACTTTTCTTGTTGTTTTACTAAATTACTTCACTCTCATTTTATTCCTTTACTGAATAACTTTACAATATCGGAAAAGTGTTACTGAAACGCTTTACACA
>Ga0129313_1001501_pt1 | contig 14571 bp, 11 predicted proteins | sample O1105metagenome_FD_94436 | JGI IMG/M metagenome (GOLD analysis project Ga0129313, IMG submission 94436) | Orangutan group fecal microbial communities from fecal samples from Wisconsin, USA - O1105 metagenome | ecosystem: Host-associated > Mammals > Digestive system > Large intestine > Fecal... | reverse complement strand
GCTTCAGTGCTTCTTCCTTAAATTCTTTGCTGTAACGTTTCATTGCGATCCCCTCCGTCTCTGTTCGTTCAGTTTAACAGATTTTTGGGGAATTTGCGACTGCACTTAAAGTGTACTACTCCAAATCGAGACGCATTATTTTTTACAAGGAGAGTGATGTCCCTGTGCAAACCGACTATTCGCCATGGGGCGAAATACAGGCTCTTGAAACGCTGTATCCCGGTATCCACCTCATCACAACACCCGGACACGGCGGCATCATGGCGGAATGGCCCGCCTATCTTGAGCTGTCCGTCGCCGCGCGTAAATGCGGCTTTCGTGAAAACGGCTGCCTTTGGTTTGAAGAGGATTGCTGTGAGCAGGTGGTGCTTCGTGAACTGCTGGATCGTGGGATGTGGACGTTGCCGGATCGAATCAGCGACCCGGCAAAGTTTGAAGAAGGAATCAACCGAATCATCCAGCAGTATCACCCGGACTATTGGTCAGAGCGAGAAGCGGGCCGCACCGTTCCGCAAACCCGCAAAGTGCGAGAGAAAAACAATCTGTCTATCCGAAAGGGGGAACAAGCCGATAAAGCCATATAAAACAATGACGCTTCGCCTGAACGCCGCGGAGTACGCGCACCTGTGCCGACAGGCAGAAGTGACCGGGCTGAAAAAGGAGCCGTTGGTACGGCAGCTCATTATGGGCGTAAATCTCCGTCCTCGTCCCCCTGACGCCTATGCCGACCTGCTTCGGGCGCTGTCCGCCATCGGGAATAACATCAACCAGTTGGCCCATCAAGCCAACGCCAGGGGCGCAGCCACCGGTGACGAGATCACGGAAGCGCTGCATCTGGTGCGGCAGGCCACACGATTGGTGCGGGAGCGGCTTTGAATGGCGTATACGAAGATCATTGTCATTCATAGCCGATTGGACAGGTGCCTGGGCTATACGCAGGACGAGGAAAAGACCTCTCTGGAAACGGTGCTGGACTACGCCATGAACAGGGATAAGACCGAGCAGGACTGCTTTGAAACTGCGCTGAACTGTGACCGGGAAACCGCCTACGCAGACATGATGGACACCAAGCGCCGCTGGGGCAAGACCAGCCGCAAACGCAAGGGCTATCATGTGATTCAGTCCTTTGCCCCCGGTGAGGTCGCGCCGGAGCAGGCCCACGCCATCGGCGTCGAATTGGCACAGCGGCTTTTGGCGGATAAATACGAAGTAGTGGTGTCCACGCATTTGAACAAGGCGCACCTACATTCACATATCGTATTCAACAGCGTGTCCTTTGTGGACGGTTCCATGTACCGTGACCGTATTTCGGACTTGCTGGGCGGCTCAGGGGTGGGTATCCGGGGCACATCGGATGCGATCTGTCTGGAGCATGGCTTGTCGATTATTGAATCCAGTGAGCCATCCGTCAGCCGTGCCGAGTGGGAGGCAGAAAAGGCGGGGAAGCCCAATTTCCGGGGGCTGGCCCGTGCGGACATAGACACCGCCATCGCCAACGCCTACACCATGCGTTCTTTTTGGGGAGAGTTGGTGAAAATGGGCTATCAAGTCAAGCGGTATCCCCAAGTAACCCATGCGGCGGTCAAGCCGCCGGGCGGCGCGCGATTTCTCCGGCTGGACAAGCTGGGGGCCGGGTACAGCGAGGCGGAGATATTCTCCCGTCTTACGGAGAGCCGCATCGGCACAGCGCCGCCAATCAGCGACCATACCCCTATCCTGCCGCAGCGGTATTTCCCCTATGGGCGGTGCTACCGTGTGAAAGGCCATTTGCCATTAAAGACAGGCCGCGCACGGGGCTTCCGGCTTCTGTACCTGAAATATCTTTATCTGCTGAGGAAGCCGCCATCCCGGCGCAAGGCCCCTGTCTCACGGGCAGAGGCCATTAAGTTTGACCGCTACCAAGAGCAGTTCTTTTATCTTTACAAAAACCGCATCGACAGTGTGGAGCAGCTGACCATGCAGCAGGAGGCGCTGCAAGCGGAGATCGACGCTCTGACTGACCGCCGGGCCGATTTGTACCGCCTGCGCCGAAAAGCCCCGGATGATACAGCTTGTTCCGAGGAGATCGGCACGATCACCGCACGGCTGCGGATACTGCGCCGGGAGCTGAAGCTGTGCGCCCGCATTGAAAACGATATTCCCACGGTGCGGGCACAGATGGAAATTTCAAAGGAAAGGAGCGACCATGAAAAAGCTGATAAAAGCAGACCTGAACAAAGTGCTGGAGCTGACCGCGACGTACCAACCCATTGACCGTGACAGCCTGAAGGCGGAGTTGGAGATTTTGGAGCAGAGCCGATACAACGATTATCTCTTTCTGGCCCGGAAAGACCGCTTTCGGTTGATGGCCCTGTCCGAGGTCTACACCGCAGGCAGTGACGCCAATGGGTTTCTCGCCCTATTTGAGGTACAGACCTGCTGGCCGGTTCTGGCACTGCTGCTTCATGTGGAGTACATGGAAAGCGGCATCCACCGTGGAAGCGTGATTTTAATGGACTATCCTGAACTTGTCCGGGATGTGGTGCTTTTTGAACGGCTCCCCGATACTCAGCGGGAGGGGCACATCAAGCAGCTGATAACCCGCTGTGTACGGTATGCCCCGCAGTGTACGATGGTGGATCTGATCGAATATTTGAAAACCGGGAGGTGAAAGAAAATGGACGCAAGTGGAGAAGTGGCCGACCTGATGGTAAAGGAGAGTATCCAGCTGACGGAGGAAAGCATCAAGCTGTTGGCGGCAGGCTGTAAAAACCTGACCGCCTTTTTATATGCTCTGGCGAAGGATAATAAAAAGCTGGTGGGAAAGACCAGTATGAAGCGCCTGCTGCGGGAGGGCAAGGAATTGAAAACCTTTTGCATCAAGGCCGAGGATTTGAACGACTTCCGCAAATACGCCAAGCCCAATATCCTCTTTGCCGCGATCCGGGATACAAAGGAGGATGACGGTGTGGTGGCGCTCGTCACCAATACGGATTTTGTATCCCCGGTCAATCTGTTCATGCAGCGCCGGGGCTATCCCGCCCCCACGCAGACGCAGGAGGACGATACCGTAAAAAAAGACGCACCCCGCACTCAACAAGGGAACTCCTCACCAGAGCGCGGGAATGGCTCGACAGTATCGAGAATGAGCCAGACGACGAGGACTACTGATACGGCTGAGAAAATCAGCGATATTCCCACGGTAAAAGGCCGATTGGCTGTGTTGCAGAAAACCGCTGCGGGGATGCGGGACGGTCAGGCGAAGCAGCGTTCCCAGCCCACACAGCAGAAATCAAGATAACAGGAGGAATTTTTTGTATGGCAAATCTAGAGCAGATCGTGAGCCGTAAGGCCGAAAACGATACGAAGTGGAAAGAAGCCCAGCAGGCCGAGAGGGAAAATACTACGGCGATGCAGGACGCCGGAATCACGGAGATCACCAGCAATCCCGAAGCATACGCCCGCTATCTGGAGATGCAGGGGGACAACCCCTCTTACAGCGCCGGCAATATCGCGCTGGTGATGTTTGGGAACCCGGAGGCCACCGTGTTCGGAACCCGTGACCGCTGGAAAACGCTGAACCGTTCCGTTATGGACAGCGAGAAGAACAACGGCGTGAAAATTTTTGCCCGCTCTCCTATGGGGCGCGGTTATACGCTGGCGGATGCCTATGACATCAAGCAGACGCAGGGCCGGGATATTTCCCGGATCACCTTGCAGAATGACAGTAAGGAAATGGAGGCGGCGTTGACCACCGTTCTGAATTATGCCGTTGTGCCGGTGGTCATTGACAAGGAGCTTCCCGCGCCCGCCTTTTATGATTCGGCCAATCTGGAACTGGCCATCAACCCGGACTACCCCGACAACGAAGCCTTTGCGGCGATCACCGCCGAGGTAGCCCACAGCCGTTTCCATGCCAAGGGCGCCAATGCCAGCTATGACCGCGGCGAGTGTGAGTTGGACGCACAGAGCATTTCCTATATCCTCTGCCGCAGATACGGGATTGAACGGCCTATGCCGGATATGTCGAACCTCGCTGCTCTCTATGAGGGCTGGGAACCGCAGGAGTGCCGACAGGCTCTCGATAATATTCAGGATACCAGTAAGCAGTTTGGGCGCTCCATTGAGAAAAATCTGGAGATGGGCAAACAGCGCAGCCGTGCCCCGGTACATCGTCCTACCCGGTAAAGTCCCGACAACAGGGGGTGTCTCCCCTTTGGGGAGTATGAGCCACCGCCCACCCCTGTCAAGGCCGCACGATTGCTGGCGCAATCATGCGCGGAGTCAGCCAGTGCGCGCACTGGCTGAGCCTTGACCGGGCTGTTCGCTGGCTCATTAGGTAATCAAGGGGAGGACACCCCAAAAGCCGCTGACAGCGGCTTTTGCCATATTGGGAGCGCGGCGCGTCCAACGCAGTGCCAGCGAGCCCGTCAGCCCGCCCCGCCGTGAGCCATCGGCGGGGCGTTTTTCAAAAATGCGGCTCAATTTGAGACGCATTTCTACATTATATCAATATGGAGGAACCACTATGAAACGCACAGTATCGTTGTGCATCACCGCGTTGCTCTCCTGCCTGTTGACCTGCCCAGCCTTAGCAGCGGATACGCTGCTCCTGACTCCGACGCTCTATCCCACAGAGGTCAACGAGTACGCCAGCGGAGAGGAAATGCGGTTGGAGCGCACCTATTGCCTGTCTCCCACAGATGATCCGGCCAGCATCCCCGTCGGCGATTTTGACCGGGAGGGCTGGCACTACACGCTGTTGGATGTGACCCGGCAGGAGAACTCCAAGAGCGATGAGAAGGACTATGCCGAAACCTACACGCTGAACATGGACACAAAGGACATGGAGAAGATCATGCCCCAGCTGGCTGCGGAGCGCACCGTTACCACGGAGGACGGTTACACCGGGACTTTGGTGCTGGACACCTCCAGCATCAAGGTAGAAGCTGCGGGCTATAACACTTCCACCAAGACTGTAACGGCAACCCGAACCTACCCAAACCTGTCTGATGCGGATATATCCTTTGTCCCCAAGAGCATTACGGACAATGGCCGCACGATGGAATTGGCAGATGTGCAGTGGCAGGAGTCGGACGGTTTTTATCATGCCTCGGCTACCTACACAGGAAAGGTATCCAACAAGTATGCTACTGGCTATATTGTCACGGCGGATTATTCCGGTGAGGTAGTCCGTACCACGATGGACGATACCATTTACACCGCAATTTTCAGTGGGACGCCTATCCAGCCGGAACGCAGTGCTTTCGACTGGCGCTATCTGCTGATTCTGCCCGCTGGTGCCGGTGTGGCTGGCCTCGTTGTGCTGGGCCGTAATTGGCTGAAAAAGCGAAAGAACGAAAAGAAATGGGAGGAGTACACGAAATGAAATGGAAAACCTTGTGCCTGACGGCGGCATTGACCGCCGTGCTGGCTGCGGTGCCCGCCTATGCGCTGGACTACACAGTGGATGCCCCGGAGGATTATCTCTTTGGCAGGCCGACCAGTGTGGAAACGGTCACAGAGTACGGCGCGGACAATGTTGACCGCAGCAAGAACACGGCGCTGATCCCGCCCACCTTTGGCAGTCCCACCAGTTACCTGCCCGATACGGGTGAGCCCCTGACGCCTAACCTGACCCCCGGCGCCCACAGCGGCGGGCTGGTCAGTTCCGTCGGATCTGTTGGCGGTGTGCCCTATCCCACAGTGGATAGCGGCGGCAGCTGGAACAGCACGGCGTGCACTCCGGTTTCCTCTGACCTTTATTACAGCAACGGCAGTTTGGGAACGCTGAAAATCCCGGCCATCGGTCTAACCGTCAAGGTCTATGAGGGGACGGATAGCAACGCACTGAAAAAAGGAGCGGGTCATTTCAGCGACTCCAGCATTTGGAATGGGAATGTGTGTATCGCCGGGCACAACCGCGGCGTCAACAATCACTTTGGACAGATCCACACGCTGACCGTAGGCGATACCATCACCTACACGACGAAGCTGGGGACACGAAGCTACACCGTTACCAGTGTGTCTAAGGTGCTGGAGACGGACACCAGCGGCACAACGGCCAGTAGTGACAACCGCCTGACCCTTTATACCTGCGTCAGAGATCAGTCGGTATATCGCTGGATGGTCTGCGCTGTGGAGCGCTAAAAACTGAATAGCGGCAGTCAAAATGCGGCTCAATTTGAGACACAATTCGACGATGTATTTCGTGGCCGTTGGATGATTTTTTGCGAGTTGTGTGAGATTATGACATAATAACGGTAGGCAGAAATGCCAATCATTCTTATGTCTGGAGGAAATGCCATGAAAAAACCATACACATCCTTTGTCACCGGATTGCTGGTTGGCGTTGCCCTGTTTAGCGGCACCACCGCCTATGCCGCTGGCATTATGGCGGAACGCAGCACCAACCGTATTTTTGTGGATGGAAAAGAGGTGCAGGTCGAAGCCTACACCATCCACAACAACAATTTTATGCAGCTCCGCGATGTCGGAAAAGCGGTCGGTTTCAATGTTTATTGGGACAGCGACAACGGCTGTGTGCAGGTGGAAAGCGGAAAGCCCTATACCGGCATCGCACCCCAGCAGACTGCCGCAGCACCCACAGACGGTTCCCGGTATGTTCCCAAGGTGGGCGATGTAATCCGCTGCGACGACGGGACCGACTACACCATCACCGATGTGTCCCGCTGGGATAAAAACGCTTTTTCCAGCGCACCGCTGGGAGAGCTGCCCACCGCCACCTGTGATTGGAGCAAGCTGCCCCAACCGGAAATGCCGAGAGCGGAGGCGCGTCACTTCACCAGCGGCGGGCAGGACTACCTATTCCAGCGTAATCTCTATGAAACGCGCCGTATGCTCTACACCTTGTATAATGCCATCGGGGACAACCCCGAAACATGGCAGAACGGCCAGCCGGTGAAATTTCCCAGCGGGAATGACAAGGTGAAGATCAACCTGACCATTCCCGCAGAGGTTACACCGCAGAGCTTTTGGCCGTGGCGCTCGGAGCAGATCACCGAGTTGTTTAATTCCTGTCCTCCGGGGACTTACTCTCTGGAGGCATGGAATGTCTACAAAAACGGCGTATTCCAGTACACGGAGTACAGCATCCATGTGAGCTGAAAAATTCATATCCACACGCAGGCGGTATGTGAAAAGCATACCGCCTTTTTTATATCCAAAAAATTCAGGAGGAACGTACTATGAAAAAACGATTGATCTCCATGCTGCTGTTGGTGGTCATGGTGTTGGGAATGCTCCCGGCCACGGCCCTTGCCGCCAGCAGTGAGGAGGAAGCCCTGGGCGAGGTCAATATCTACAACGGAGAGCAGAAGCTCTCTTACCTCTCCATCAACGGGCGAATCCGTGAGCTGATCTACACCTATTTCAACCATGTGGATGCCAACGGAAAAAACAAGGAGATTCCTGCCTACTGCGTCAATCCGAATACAACAGGTGTGCCGCAGACGGTAGGCCCCGGCGAGAGCATCAAATACATCGCCAAGGAAAAGGGCAACGATCCGAAGGTCATGGGTATCATCGCCAACGGCTATCCCACCCGCGGCTTATCGGAACTGAAGCTGGAGAACAAGTACCACGCCTACTATGCGACCAAGATGGCGCTGTGGTGCTACCTGCTCCCCAACTGGAATATCAATAACCTGAAGGTCAACCCCAACCTGACCGGCACAGAATTGCAGCGGGCGCAGGCCATTCTCGCCGCAGCCAAGGACATCTATGTGCGCGGCACCGCGTGGAGCAAGGTGTACTCGCCCCGCGTCACTGCCACAGCTGACCGTGATACTGCTTATGCTGTTACCGTCAATGGCCAGCAGTATAAACAGCAGGTGTTCACCGTCCATTCCGACACATGGGTGTGCAATTACGCCATCCGCGTGGCCTTCTCTGATCCCGCCTCTGTCCCTGCCGGAACGCGCATCGTGGATATGGACAACAAGGATATTACCACCATCACCACCTCCGGCACCGGGGACGGCTATGCGGGCAAGTTCAAGGTGCTGTACCCCGCCGCTACGGTGGCGGACAAGACTGGCAGCGTCCAGCTTTCTTTTACCACCGATGTTTACAAATACGCTGTGTTCTACGCGACCTGCGCCGAAGTCAGCAAATACGGTCAGCTTCAGAACTATATGTGCGACACCGACCCCACCGTTACCATGCGGCTGTCCACATACAGCAATTACAGCGACGGTGAGAAAACCGAAGAACCCGACACCGGCCTAAAAATCATCAAGCTGGAGAACGGCACGGATACGCCGCTGAGCGGAGCGGTCTTTGAGGTGGTCGATCCCAATGGAGCGACCATTGGCACTTTTGCTACCGGCTCGGACGGCACCGTGACCATTCCGCTGACGCTGGCGGGCAGCTACACCGTGTATGAGCGTGTAGCCCCGCTGAACCACCTGCTCAGTGATACGCCCGCACAGAACATCAAAGTGGAATACGGCAAAGTCGCAGAAATCACCTTCTGGAATGAGCCATACGGAACTCTCCGTGTTGAGAAGCTGTCCGACACCGGGGCGCACCTGCCCAGTGCCATGGTGCAGATCAAGCACATCGAGAGCGGCGTGACCTACACCGCCGAAACCAATTTTGCGGGCTATGCCATCTTTGACAACATCAAGCCCGGTGCTTACGAGATCAAGGAGATCACCGCGCCCTCCGGCTGGCTGAAGGACAACGCCACCTATACGGCTTCCGTGGCCACCGGCGAAACCACGACCTTTTCTCTTGTGAACAAGGAATTGCCCGGTCTGCGGATCATCAAGTATGACCGCAAGAACATGGTGGCGATGGCCAATGTCACCTTTGAAGTTTTCCGAGACAGCGTTTCTCTCGGCAAATTCCGCACGGACGAGTTTGGTGAAATCCTCCTGACCGACGCTGCCCCCGGCACCTACCGCGCCGTGGAGGTGGATACCGGCAGCGATGGCCACATCCTCGACACTACGCCGCAGGAGGTGGAGCTGTCCGCTGGTGATGGCATCAAGGAGCTGCTGTTCTTCAACGATGTGAAGCCCGGTATACGGCTTATCAAAGTGGACAGCACCGACCCCAGCAAGGTCATTCCCAATGCAGTTTTTGAAATTAAGTCTGTGGCTGGTGACTACGGCCCGCAGGAATTTGTAACCGACCAGAACGGCGAGATCGACCTCTCCAAGCTGCCCACCGGCGCTTATGTGGTAACGGAAAAAGCCTGTGAGGGCTATATCATCGACCAGGCCCAGCGTATCATCCAGCTTGACGCCAACGAGGACGCACAGTTTGTTTTCACCAACACCATCAAGCCCTCGTTGCAGATCATTAAGACCAGCTCGGACGGGAGCCGCCTGAAAAATGTCCATTTCCGCATCGCCAAGATCGAGGACGGGACGCATTATCTCGACCGCACCACCAATGAACAGGGCGAAATTCTGATTGCCGATTTGGAGCCCGGCGTGTACTCCGTGCGGGAAACCGCCACGGATTCCTCTCACATCCTCGACCTGCGGGAGTATCACATGGAACTGTTCGCAGGCCGAACCAGCACCCTGACCATCGAAAACCAGAAGCGCCCCAATCTCATCGTATATAAGCACGACGCGGATACCGGCGAACCCATCTCTGACACCGTGTTTGAAGTCCGCGCCGCAGACGGCCACAGCGTCGATCAGATCAAGACGGACAGCGAGGGCAAGGCGGAGCTGAAAAATTTACTCCCCGGCGTGTATGAAATCAGCGAAAAATCCGTGCCGTCCCCGTATCTGCTGGACGCGCCCTCTCAGCTTGCCACCCTCTACCCTAACCGCGACCACACCGTTTATTTTGAAAACCATCAGAAGCCCGCGCTGACCGTCAAAAAGGTGGACAGCGTGACGGGCGATCCCTTGCAGGGGGCAAAATTCCAAGTAATCTACGCCAGCAACAACACCGTTAGCGGCGAAATCAATGACCTCGGCACCTACTATACCGACGAGCATGGTCAGTTCCAGCTCACCGGTCTGCGGGATGGCTGGTACAAGGTGACGGAGCAGGAGCCGCCCACGGGGTACGCCATCAAGGAGGCCACACAGGAGGTCTATATCCAGTCCGGCACCGGTAAAGTGCTGACCTTTGAAAATATTCCACTCTCTGCATTGGTGGTGTGGAAGTACGACAGCGTCACCGGCGAAGCAGTCAGCAGCGCCGTATTCCAGGTGAAGTATCTGACCGGCACCTCCGGCACTGGCGGCACAGTCATCGGCACCTACAAGACTTCCGCCAACGGCAGCTTCACCGTGACGGGTCTGAAAGAAGGCACCTATATTGTGGAGGAGCTTGCCAGCGACAGCGGCCATGTCATTGACACCGCACCCCAGACCGCCTACATCAGCGGCAAGCAGCAGGATGTGGTGCAGCTCTATTTCGGCAATAGCCCCAAGGGGGCGTTGTTGGTGAAGAAGATCGACAGCGTGACCCACGACCCCATCTCCGATGTAGAGTTTTTCGTCACCACTGCGGACGGAACTGTGGTGGGCGATGCCAACGGCAAATTCGTGACGGATAGCGCGGGCAGCTTCACGATCAGCAATATCAACCCCGGCACGACGCTGGTGGTGAAAGAGACCCGCGCCAAGAACGGCTATGTGCTGGATGACACACCGCAGACGGCCACCATCAAGGCGGGCCAGACCGTGACGCTGGAGTTCCGCAACGCGCCACAGGGAAATCTCATCATCAATAAGCTGGATTCCGTGACAAAGAAACCGCTGGAGGGTGTTCGTTTCAAGATCACCTATGCCGACGGCAGCTTTGTGGACAATGGCGTGCTATCCAGCAAAGGCATCTATTTTACTGACCGCAGCGGGCAGATCATCCTCAGCGGCATTACTGGCACCGTGATCGTGACAGAGGAGGAGACGATCCGGGGCTATCGCATTGACGAGGCATCCCACACTCAGACCGTGGAAGTTCGCACAAATGACACCCAACAGCTATGGTTTTATAACACGCCCGTTTCCGGCATCCTGATCCACAAAATTTCCAGCGTAGACGGAAAGGCCATCCCCGGTGTGACCTTCCTGCTCTATGACAGTACCAATGCCCCCATCGCACAGGCCACCAGCGATGACCGCGGCTATGCCTATTTTGAGGACTTGTCCGCTGGCCGCTATTATCTGCGCGAGATGGAAAACGAGGGCTATGTGCGGGATACGCAGAAAAAGACCGTCTATGTGAAGCCCGGCGAAACCACCGAGGTCGAATGGGAAAATACACCCATCACCGGACAAATCCAGATTACGAAGCGCTCTGCGGACTATAACCACACCAATGGCCTGCCTGCCGGGACACTGCTGGAGGGGGCGGTTTTTGAGATCACCGACAAAGCCGGGAATGTGGTCGATACCATTCGCTCCAACAGTCGAGGATTGGCCGTTTCCAAGCAGCTGCCCCTGTCGCGGTACTTTATCCGGGAGGTAAAGGCCCCGGAGCATTACGGCATCAGCGAAAAGGAATTGACGGTCTATCTTGAGTATGAAGGTCAGATCGCCCGTCTTGAGGTGGAGGACAAGAGCCTCACTACTGGCGTGTCTATTACCAAGACCGGCCCCAAGGAGATCATGGCCAATCAGCCGGTTCGGTATGCGTTCTCGAATATCGCCAACACCTCCAATGTCAGCCTAAGTAATTTCTACTGGCGGGATATTCTGCCCGCGCAGGTGCGGCTGGAGAAGGTCGTGACCGGCACTTACAACTTCCCTGGCACTTATAAGATCGTCTATCGCGTCAACGGCGGCGATTATCGCACTCTGGCCGATAACCTTTCGACTGGAAAGAACTACACGCTGGCTGCATCCTCTGTGGCGCTGGGGCTGGCCGCCAATGAGCGCGTGACGGAGATCATGTTCGTATTCGGACAGGCCCCGGCGGGCTTTAGTCAGGTCGAAGCACCCTATCTCCACTGTAAAGCTGTGGCCGGGCTGCCCGCAGGTTCCTTTGTAAATGTAGCTGACGCAGGCGGCACCTATAACGGAACATGGGTGCAGGCGGTAAGCCGCTGGGTGACATCCGTATATGGAAAGCCCACTGTTCCTAAGCTGCCTCGCACGGGATATTGATGCTGTCGAAATGTGTCTCAAATTGAGCCGCATTTTTGAGACCGCTCCTGAAAAGGGGCGGCCTCTTTTTGCGTAAAGGGGGATTACATGAGACGAAATCAAAATCAGAACCCGCTGCTGTGGCTGTTGCCTGTGCCGATGCTGCTTTGGCTGGCAGCGCTGCTTGCAACAGAGTATAAGGCCGGAATGACCGTGTTTACGCTGATGGGGCGGCTTTCATGGCTGATGGAGCATCCCTTTTCTGTGCGGTGGACGCCGCATACGCCGAAATTTATGCTGTGGGCGCTGGCGGCCTATGGCTTTGCCGTGGCGCTTTATCTCTCCACCCGCGAGAACCGCAGGCCGGGAGAAGAACACGGCTCCGCCAAATGGGGCAGCGCCAAGCGGCTGAACGCCAAATACCGGGACAAAGACCCGCGCAACAACACCATCCTGACGCAGAATGTCCGCATGAGCCTGAACGGCAAAATACACCGGCGCAACCTGCTGCAAATCGTGATCGGCGGCTCCGGCGCAGGTAAGACCCGCTTTTTCGTGAAGCCAAATCTGATGGAGGCAAATTGCAGCTTTCTTGTGACTGACCCAAAAGGCGAAACGCTCCGGGCGGTAGCCCCGCTGCTGCTCCAGAAGGGCTATGTCATCAAGGTATTCGACCTGATCGACCCGGCCCGGTCGGACAGCTTCAATGCCTTTGCCTACATCAAGGACGATAAGGATGTGATGAAACTGGTCAACAACTTCATAAAAAACACCACGCCTAAAGGCGCACAGCAGAACGATCCGTTTTGGGAGCGTTCCGAGATCGCGTTGGATACGGCTCTCATTTTGTACTTGATCCACGAAGCACCGCCGGAGGAGCAGAATTTTGAAATGCTCATCTACATGATTGAAAACGGCGGTGCAAAGGAGGACGATGACGATTATCAGTCCCCCTTAGACCTGCTGTTTGAGGCGCTGGAGGAGGATGACCCCAGCCATATCGCCGTGCGGGAATATAAGATTTACAAACAGGCGGCTGGCAAAACGGCCAAAAGCATCCTGATTTCCGCAGCGGTGCGGCTGTCCGCGTTCATCCTGCCGGAGATACAGAACATCACAGCAAAAGACGATATGGAATTGGACAAGATGGGCGAGCGCAAGCAGGCCGTGTTTGCCATTATCCCGGATAATGACAGCACCTTCAACTACATCGTGGGTATGCTCTACACCTGCGCCTTTCAGAGTCTTTACTATCAGGCGGACAAGGTGCATCAGGGGGCGCTGCCTGTTCCCGTGCGAATGATGATGGACGAGTTTTGCAATGTCTCTCTCCCGGACGATTTCGGCAAGCTGCAAGCTACCATGCGCAGCCGCAACATCATGTCCACCATTGTTTTGCAGAACATTTCCGCTCTGAAAGCACTGTTCAAGGATGACTGGGAGGGCCTGATCGGCAATGCGGATACGCTGCTGTATTTGGGCGGAAATGAAGTCAGTACCTTCAAGTACATCTCGGAGCTGCTGGGGAAAGAAACGCTGGATACCCGGACACGCAGCGTATCGAAGGGGCGCAATGGCTCCGGCAGTGTGAATTATCAGCAGACCGGGCGTGAACTGATGACGCCCGATGAAGTGCGGGCGCTGGATAATGACCACTGCATTTTGTTTATCCGCGGTGAGTTGCCGGTGATGGACAGAAAGTATGACATCCTAAAGCATCCCGGCCTGAAGCTGACGGAGGATGGCGGTGCCGCACCGTATATCCACCGCCCCGGCCTGACCTATGCGCTGGAGGACTTGCCGTTGTCCACGGACAGCTGGGAGTCCATTGAAATTATTGAATGAATAGGAGAATGACACCATGAAGAAGAATCGTATTCCGTCTGAAGCCGACCGCAGGACTATCCGGGCCGGGCGCTGGTATGGGGCGCTCGTTTTGACCGTGCTGGCCTGCGCTGCTCTGACCTGTTCTGCATTGGCTGCTGACGATCCCCTCACCATCGTCAGCAACCTGTCCGACTTTGTGTTTTCCATCATCAAGGCATTGGGCGTTATCATCCTCGGCTGGGGCATCGTGCAGGTGGGTATGTCCATCCAGTCCCACGATGCCAGCCAGCGGACGCAGGGATTTCTGTGCCTGTTCGGCGGCCTGATGATCGCCTTTGCCAAGGAAATCTTGACCGCCATTGGCGCGGTCTAACGGAAAAGGGGCAGGCCGTAGAGCCTGCCCCTCTTACTTCTCTGGAGAAATGGGGTGAAATCATTTGAATAACTGGATCGTCGGCAATCTGCAAGCGTCCTTTGATACATGGAACGAAAAACTGACAGAGATATGGAGCCTTGTCACTACCACGCCGCAAGCCTTTCGCGGCGGCGAGATTTGGAACACCATCGTCACCATCAATGACGGTCTGAAAGCCTTTGGTTATGGCTTGCTGGTGCTGTTTTTCGCTATGAGCGTGTTCCGCTCTGCCGCCAGCTTCCGCGACCTCCAGCGCCCGGAATTTGC
>Ga0129313_1001499_pt1 | contig 14582 bp, 25 predicted proteins | sample O1105metagenome_FD_94436 | JGI IMG/M metagenome (GOLD analysis project Ga0129313, IMG submission 94436) | Orangutan group fecal microbial communities from fecal samples from Wisconsin, USA - O1105 metagenome | ecosystem: Host-associated > Mammals > Digestive system > Large intestine > Fecal... | reverse complement strand
TGGTATCAAGAAGTAATCTCCTGTAAGCTCCATCCAGGTTCTATGATAATCAATGCCGATCCGTATTAACGGGCACATCAGCATTGGTTCAGCCGCACATAAAAACCTGACAAGAACTCACTTAACTTACTTTCAGTCCTTCATAGACCTTGGCAAGCGGTGATTATCCCTGTCTCTGTTTGTGTTTCGGATTCTCGCAGATAACTCTGATGCGTCCTTTTCTCTTGATGATTTTGCACTTTTCGCAAATCGGTTTTACTGATGATCTAACCTTCACGTTAAACCCTCCTTTCAAAAAAGACCGTTTTATAGTTTAACACAAATCTTTTCTAATTGCAAGATGTTTTCTAAAGTAATTTGGTTTTTTTCTAAAGTAATTTGGTTTTTTTCTAAAGTAATTTGGTTTTTTTACTTATCTCTCCAGATAATACGTCCCTTGCTCAGGTCATATGGGGAAAGTTCCAGTGTCACCTTGTCGCCGGGCAGGATTCTGATAAAGTTCTGGCGCAGCTTACCGCTGATATGTGCCAGAACACGGTGGCCGTTTTCCAGTTCTACCTGAAACATGGTATTGGGCAGTTTCTCCACAACTGTTCCTTCGATTTCGATTACATCACTTTTAGACATACATTCCCTCCGCTACTTTTACTTTAATTGATTTTCTGTATACTGTCTTATGGCAAACTTTATTTCCTCCGGTCGCACCGGTTCACCTGCTTCCAGCCTTTTCCGCAGGCTCTCATCTACCGTCCTGTTGACGGGCTGCACATGCTTCCTGCGCTTCTTCTTGGGATTTCCCGGCTCCTTCAGCCGCCCGTCCGACAAATATATAAATTCATCCTTTTCAGCCACCACCACGTAAAGCGTTCCCTTATCGTGACCGGCTTTGGAAGTTACAAATTGTCCTGTCATAGCTTCTCTTCCTTAATAAAGAGTCAAAATCTCAGGCTCACCGTCCTCAGTAATCAGGATAGTGTTCTCATAGTGGGCTGACAGGGAACCGTCCTCCGTCACCACCGTCCAGTCATCATCCAACCATTCCACATCGGCGCGCCCCATATTTATCATGGGTTCAATTGCAAGCGTCATTCCCGGACGAAGTTTGGGACCTCTCTTAATTTGCGCAAAATTCGGAATCTGCGGGTCCTCATGAAGTTTTGTACCCACGCCGTGTCCCACCAGGTCACGGACGATGCCGTATCCGTATGGCTTTACATAGGCTGCTATAGCGTTGGAAATATCATATAGATGATTTCCTGCTTTTGCCATCTTTATTCCCTCAAAAAAGCTCTGCTTCGTCACGTCGATAAGCTGCTGCGCCTCCGGGCTGATCTGTCCAACCCCGTGAGTCCTTGCCGCATCGGAGTGATATCCCTTGTAAATCATTCCCGCATCCAGGCTGACGATATCGCCCTCCTGTAAAATACGATGCTTTGTGGGGATTCCGTGCACCACCTCATCATTCACGGACACGCAGATACTTGCGGGGTATCCGTTGTAATGAAGAAAGTTTGGTATACCTCCCAGTTTTCTTATCAGCTGGTCTCCCTTCACATCAATATCCTTGGTGGAGATTCCCGGTCTGATAAATTCCTCCAACTCCTTATGTACAATGCCAAGTAATCTGCAGGATTCACGAATCAACTCAATTTCCTGCTCGTTCTTTATTATAATGCCCATTTCTTTACCCCAAAATGTCTGTAATGGCCGCAAATACATCCTTCATATCCACGGTTCCGTCCACTGTCCTTAACACACCCTTTGCGGTATAAAAATCAATCAGAGGCTGTGTCTGCTCATGATAAACCTTCAGACGATTCTGCACGGTTTCCGGCTTATCATCGTCACGAAGTACCAGCTCGCTGCCGCAGGCATCGCAGACTCCTTCCTGCTTGGGAGGAATATGCTCCACGTGATAGGTTGCACCGCACTTTAAGCAGGCACGTCTTCCCGACATTCTTCTCACGATGTTTTCATCCGGTACATCCACATTTACTGCATAATCAATCTTCTCACCCAGCTTGGTCAGTGCCTCATCCAACACCTCCGCCTGAGGAATGGTTCTGGGGAAGCCGTCAAGCACATATCCGTTTGCGCAATCTTCCTGTGCCACTCTGTCCAGCAAAATCTTAACGGTCAATTCATCAGGAACCAGCAGTCCCTGATCCATATACTTCTTTGCTTCCATTCCCAGCTCTGTGCCGTTCTTGATGTTGGCACGGAAAATATCTCCGGTGGAGACATGGGGAATCCGGTACTTCTCGGCAATCATTTTCGCCTGTGTGCCTTTTCCTGCACCGGGCGCACCTAACATGATAATCTTCATTTCTACTCCATTCCGCCCATTCCGGCTGTCCAGAGGGCATAAACATCCATTAAAATCCAACATCACTATTTTAACTACTTTATGCAAAGTTTGCAACACAAAATAAAAAAAAGTCGCGCAGGAAAACCTGCGCGGCTCAAATACATAAAATTCAAACTCTACTTCTCAAGAAATCCCTTGTAATTTCTGACAAGCATCTGGGATTCCGCCTGCTTCATGGTCTCCAGTACAACGCTGACAATAATGATCAGACTGGTACCGCCGAAGGATACGCTGGCTCCGAATACACCGCTGAAGATGTAAGGAAGCACCGCGATAACGGTCAGGCCGATTGCACCGATGAACACAATATAGTTCAGCACCTTGTTCAGGTAATCGCTGGTAGGCTTTCCGGGTCTGATGCCGGGAATAAAGCCGCCCTGCTTCTTCATGTTGTCTGCAATCATCAGAGGATTAAAGGTAATGGATGTATAGAAATATGCAAAGAACACAATCAATGCAATATATACCAATAATCCGACAGTATACTTAATCTGACTGGGATTGCACCAATAGCCGGAATTCAAATATTTCAGGATTTCACTCCACACACCTGTGCCTTTATATCCCGCAAAAGAAGAAATAATAATGGGGAACTGCATCAGGGACTGTGCAAAAATCACAGGGATAACACCGGAAGTATTTACCTTCAGTGGGATGTTTGAGGTCTGTCCGCCAACCATTTTCCTTCCCTGAACCTTATTTGCATACTGTACGGGAATCCTGCGGACACCGTCATTCAAAATGATAACCAGCACCACCATTGCAATAATGATTGCAAAGATGATGGCTACCGCAAGAATTGCGGTTGCGGGTGCTTTTCCGAATACAAACTGGTTAAACAGTGACGCCAAATCTTCAGGCAGTCTTGAAATAATGTTGATAACCAGAACGATAGAGATACCGTTTCCGATACCCTTTTCGGTAATCCGCTCACCTACCCACATCAGGAATGCACTTCCTGCAGTAAGCGTTGCAATCGTAGAGATTACACTCAACGCGTTGTAGTGTGTCAGATAGCCGGATCTGCCGAAGCTGATAGCCATAGCTGTAGACTGAATCAACGCAAGTGCAACCGTAACATATCTTGTGATTGCTACAATCTTCTTTCTTCCGTCCTCACCGTCACGCTGCATTTCCTCAAGCTTAGGGATAGCAATCGTAAGCAGCTGCATGATGATAGAGGATGTGATGTAGGGGTTGATACCCAATGCCAAAACAGACATGTTCATAAAGGAACCGCCTGTGATTGCATCAAAGAAACTGAACGCACCATTGGATTGGCTCTCAAACCATTGCCGGAAAACATTTCCGTCTACCCCCGGCACGGGCAGCTGTGATCCGATACGAATCACAACCAGCATGCCGAACGTAAATAAAATTTTATTCCTAAGCTCTTTTATTTTGAATGCGTTTTTCAGTGTTGTAAACATTACATCACCTCTGCTGTTCCACCAAGAGCCTCAATTTTTTCCTTTGCAGATGCGCTGAATGCGTCTACCTTGACATTGAGCTTTTTGGTAAGTTCTCCGTTTCCGAGTATCTTGACACCATCTCTGGGATTCTTAACAACACCAGCTTCAACCAATGCATTTACATCTACTGTTGCGCCATCCTCAAAGCGCTCTAACACGCTTAAATTGATAGCAACGATCTCTTTTGTATTTCTGTTGGTAAAGCCTCTCTTGGGAAGACGTCTGTACAAAGGCATCTGTCCGCCTTCAAAGCCGGGTCTGGGAGCTCCTGAACGAGCTTTCTGACCTTTGTGTCCTTTACCTGCAGTCTTGCCGTTTCCTGAACCATGTCCACGGCCTCTTCTAAAATTATCGCTATGCTTGGAACCTTCTGCGGGTCTTAAATTGGATAATTCCATTTCTAACACCTCCTTTGACTTATGCTTCTTCTACTTTCAATAAATGGCCAACCTGACGAATCTGTCCTTTTGTTGCATCATTATCAGGAAGTATTACGGAACTGCCAATCTTGCGAAGTCCCATAGATTCAACGATTGCCTTGTTCTTCGGTACAGCACCGATGGTGGACTTTACCAAAGTAATCTTTAACTTCTTATCTGCCATTGTTGTTCTCCTTCCGCTCTTAAGCTAATACTTCTTCAACGGACTTGCCACGGCTCTTAGCTACCTCTTCGGGAGCCTTCAGCTGGCTTAAACCGGTGATTGTTGCAAGAACAACATTCTGCTTGTTGTTGGAACCCAAAGACTTGGTACGGATATTCTTGATACCTGCAAGCTCGCAAACCACACGTGCGGGACCGCCTGCGATGATACCGGTACCTTCGGGAGCCTTCTTCAGCAGAACGTTTGCAGAACCATACTTACCGATAAAATCATGGGTAATGGAATTGTTCTCATCCAATGCAACCTCAACGATGTGTTTCATTGCATCTTCTTTTCCCTTGCGGATTGCTTCGGGAATTTCTACAGCCTTGCCCAGGCCTGCTCCAACATGGCCGTTGCCGTCACCAACTACTACCAGAGCGGTAAAACGCATGTTACGTCCACCCTTAACGGTCTTGGTTACACGCTTGATGGTAACAACCTTATCGTTCAACTCTAACTGGCTTGCATCTATGATTGTATGTTTCATGGTGTATTCCTCTTCCTTTCCTAGAATTCCAGGCCAGCTTCTCTGGCTGCCTCAGCTAATGCTGCGACCTTACCCTGGTATATAAAGCCGCCTCTGTCAAAAACAACTTCCTTGATACCCTTTTCGATTGCTCTCTTGGCAATGACGGTTCCCAGGTATGCTGCTGCATCAACGTTATTGGTCTTCTCCAGTTCGCTCTTTACTTCCTTTTCGAGCGTGGAAGCGGATACTAATGTATTCCCAACAGTATCGTCGATAATTTGAGCATACATATGATTATTGCTTCTGAATACTGCAAGACGAGGTCTCTCGGCAGTACCACTGAAGCGGTTACGAATTCTCATGTGCTTTTTAACACGAACTTCTTTTCTTGATTCCTTGCTAACCATCTTCATACTCTCCTTATCTGTTATTTCTTACCGGTCTTACCAACTTTACGTCTGATAGTTTCATCGGCATACTTGATACCCTTACCCTTATAAGGCTCAGGTCTTCTCTTGTCTCTGATTTCAGCTGCGAATTGGCCAACTTTTTCTTTGTCAATACCCTTGACGATGATGATGTTCTGTCCGTCAACTACAGTTTCGATACCTTCGGGGTCTTCCATCTCTACGGGATGAGAATATCCAAGGTTCAGGGTCAGCTTCTTACCGCTCTTTGCAGCTCTGTAACCAACACCGTTTACCTCCAGCTTCTTCTCAAAGCCCTCGGTAACGCCTACTACCATGTTGTGGATCAGAGTTCTGGTCAGACCATGAAGAGACTTCATCTTCTTCAAATCGTTGGGTCTGCTTACCAGCACCTCAGCGCCTTCTACTTTGATTTCCATTTCAGAGGGTAATACTCTCACGAGAGTACCCTTAGGACCCTTAACGGTCACTTTGTTATTTTCTGCAACTTCCACAGTTACACCTGCGGGAATTGCGATTGGCATTCTACCTATACGTGACATGCCCGTACCTCCTATAATATTAATAAATCAATAGTTACCTAAAATAGGGTTATAGCAAATCCATCTCGAAAACCGGATGCTCCGCATCTGTCGCTGCTAATGCAGCTCTTTGTTTTCTCGATGTGTGGACGCAAAAATCAAATACTTCGCTTCGCTCGTGCTTGATTTTTTTTGCTTACCACACAAATGCTAAAACCTCACCGCCCACCTTCAGCTCACGAGCCTTCTTGTCGGTGATAACACCCTGGTTGGTGGAAATGATGGCAACGCCGAGACCGCCGAGTACTCTGGGCAGCTCATCCTTACCGGCATATACACGCAAGCCCGGCTTGGAGATTCTCTTGATACCGGAGATAATCTTTTCATTCTTGTCAGCGCCGTACTTCAAGGTGATATGGATTGTCTTGAAGTTGCCTTCATCGATTACATCGTATTTGCTTATATATCCCTCATCCAGAAGAATCTGTGCAATAGACAGCTTCATCTTGGAAGCGGGAACATCAACTGTGTCATGCTTAGCAGTATTTGCATTACGGATTCTTGTAAGCATATCTGCAATAGGATCGCTCATTGTCATTGTTTTCTTCCTCCTTCCTTACCAGCTTGCTTTCTTAACGCCGGGGATTTCTCCCTTGTATGCCAGTTCGCGGAAGCAAACTCTGCAAATGCCGTATTTTCTTAAGTAAGCGTGGGGACGACCACAAATCTTGCAACGGGTATAAGCCTGAGTAGAGAACTTGGGCTTGCGCTGCTGTTTAATCTTCATTGATGTCTTAGCCATGAGAATTTTACCTCCTTATTGTTTTGCGAAAGGCATGTTGAACAGGGTCAACAGCTCGCGTGCTTCTTCATCGGTCTTTGCAGTGGTAACAAAGATGATATCCATACCTCTGGTCTTGTCAATCTTGTCGTACTCGATTTCGGGGAAGATGAACTGCTCCTTGATGCCGAGAGCATAGTTACCTCTGCCGTCGAATGCGTTGGGGTTGACACCTCTGAAGTCACGTACACGAGGCAATGCCAGGTTCACAAGACGGTCAAGGAACTCATACATCTTCTCGCCGCGCAGGGTGGTCTTACAGCCGATAGCCATACCCTCACGAATCTTGAAGTTTGCCACGGAATTCTTAGCCTTGGTGAGAACTGCCTTCTGACCGGTAATTGCTTCCATATCAGCTACTGCATTCTCCAGAACCTTGGCATTGTCCTTTGCCTCACCGACACCCATGTTGATGACGATTTTGTCAAGCTTGGGAACTTCCATAACATTCTTATATCCAAACTTCTTTGTCATAGCCTCTACGATTTCATCGTAGTACAAATCTTTTAATCTAGCCACTTTTTGTTCCTCCTTCCTATTGATTAGTCAATCACTTCGCCGGTTGACTTTGCAAAACGGACCTTCTTATCGCCGTCCATCTTGAAGCCGACTCTGGTTGCCTTGCCCTTGAAGACAAGCATAACGTTTGAGATATCAATAGGAGCTTCCTTCTGAACAATGCCACCGTTGGGGTTAGCCTGAGTGGGCTTTGCATGCTTTGTAATCATGTTTACGCCCTCAACTACTACTTTGCCCTTCTTGGCATCTACGGAAATTACCTTTCCCTCTGTATTGCAATCTTTGCCGGCGATTACCTTAACGGTATCACCCTTCTTAATCTTTAAACTGGACATATGGCACCTCCTTATAATACTTCGGGAGCCAGAGATACAATCTTCATGAACTGCTTTTCACGAAGCTCTCTTGCTACCGGCCCAAAAATACGGGTTCCTCTGGGTGTCTTGTCATCCTTGATGATTACTGCTGCGTTCTCGTCGAACTTGATGTAAGAACCATCCTTGCGGCGTGCGCCCTTTACGGAACGAACCACAACTGCCTTAACAACATCACCCTTCTTTACAACGCCGCCTGGTGTTGCATCTTTAACGGAAGCAACAATCACATCGCCAATCTGTGCATATCTTCTTGTAGAGCCGCCCATAACGCGGATGCAAAGCAATTCTTTCGCACCGGTGTTATCAGCAACCTTCAGTCTTGTTTCCTGCTGAACCATGATTTTCCTCCTTTGCCGCACCTACGGCTTAATTACTTCACTCTTTCTACGATCTCAACAAGTCTCCATCTCTTGTCCTTGGACAGAGGTCTTGTTTCCATAACTCTAACGGTATCGCCGATGTTGCACTCGTTATTCTCGTCATGAGCCTTCAGCTTGTAAGTTCTCTTTACGACTTTCTTGTAAAGGGGATGCTTTACATGCTCTTCGATAGCTACAACGATTGTCTTATCCATCTTATTACTGGTAACCTTACCGGTACGCACTTTTCTCAAATTTCTTTCCACGACTTAACTCCTTTCCCAGATGCCTTAAGCTCTGGCCTTTTCGGTGATAACTGTCTGAATACGTGCAATGTTCTTTCTTACTTCCTTGATTCTTGCAGTATTATCCAGCTGATTGGTTGCGTTCTGGAATCTCAAATTGAAAAGTTCTTTCTTTGCAGCAACAAGCTCCTGGTTCAGTTCCTCAACGGACTTGTTCTTTAATTCTTCTACAAACTTATTAGCTTTCATTATTCTACACCGCCTTCCAAATCTGCCTTAGAAACGATTTTACACTTGCAGGGAAGCTTATGCATTGCAAGACGCAGAGCCTCTTTTGCCTGGTCCTCGGGAACGCCGGCAATCTCAAACATAACGCGTCCGGGTTTTACAACTGCTACCCAATACTCCAGAGTACCCTTACCGGAACCCATACGGGTTTCAGCGGGCTTTGCTGTAACGGGCTTGTCAGGGAAAATCTTAATCCAAACCTGACCTGTACGCTTTGTATAACGGGTAAGCGCAATACGTGCTGCCTCAATCTGATTAGATTTAATCCAGCAGGGCTCCGTAGCTACCAGACCATACTCACCGTAAGCGAGAGTGTTGCCTCTCATTGCCTTACCTGCCATGGTGCCGCGGAACTGTTTACGACGTTTTACTCTCTTCGGCATTAACATGATTATTTATCGCTCCCTTCCGTCTGATTTCCCTTTGTAGGAAGGATCTCACCCTTGTAGATCCAAACTTTAACTCCAACCTTACCATAAGTGGTATCTGCCTCAGCAAATCCGTAATCGATATCTGCTCTCAGAGTCTGAAGAGGAATGGTTCCCTCGCTGTAGAACTCGCTGCGGGCAATATCAGCACCGCCGAGACGGCCTGCACATGCTGCCTTGATACCAAGTGCGCCTGCCTTCATGGTTCTGCCCATGCAAGACTTCATGGCACGTCTGTAAGATACACGGTTCTCAAGCTGCTGAGCAATGTTCTCTGCAACCAGCTGTGCATCTCTGTCAGGTCTCTTGATTTCCTTGATATCAACCAGGACCTTATCTCTGCCGGTCAGCTTGGAAAGCTCGTTCTTGGTAACCTCGATTTCAGCGCCGCCCTTACCGATGATAACACCGGGCTTTGCGGTGTGAATGATAACTCTCAATCTGTCAGATGCCCTCTCGATTTCAATCTTGGAAACACCTGCACTGTATAACTTCTTCTTCAGATACTTTCTGATGTTGTAGTCTTCAACCAGATACTCGGAAAACTCGTTCTCAGCGTACCACTTGGAATCCCACTCTTTAATAACTCCGACTCTTAAGCCATGAGGATTAACTTTCTGTCCCATTTGTTTGCTCCTTTCCTTACTTCTTCTCGTCCAGCACAACGGTGATATGGCTCATTCTCTTCTCGATTCTGTAAGCTCTTCCCTGTGCTCTGGGGTGTACGCGCTTCATGGTAGGTCCCTTGTTTGCGTAGCACTCTGCCACATACAGGTTCTCTTTGTTCATTCCGTTGTTGTTCTCTGCGTTTGCGATAGCTGACTCAAGCAGCTTCTTAATAAGGCTGGAAGCGTATCTGGGATTGTATTCCAGAATACCCAGGGCAGTCTGTACATCCTTGCCTCTGATAGCATCCAAAACGAAACATGCCTTCTGAACAGATACTCTTGCGTAAGACAGCTTAGCTGAAGGTCTTGTATCTTTCTGGGCGTTTCTCTCTCTCTTGATTTGACTTCTATGTCCTTTAGCCATAGATAAATTTCCTCCTTTTTTGGAATAACGGCAACGCATCTGCTACGAGCACACCGGCTCGCAGACAGACTTACCGCAATGCCCTCCCGGGCAATTGTGCGTTGTAAAACTATTTAACCTTGGACTTCTTCTCGTCCTTACCGTGTCCGCGGTAAGTTCTGGTTGCTACAAACTCACCCAGCTTGTGGCCAACCATATCCTCGGTTACATATACGGGAACATGCTTTCTTCCGTCATGAACCGCGATGGTGTGTCCCACAAAAGAAGGGAAAATTGTAGAGCGGCGGGACCAGGTCTTGATAACCTGCTTCTGTCCCGAAGCATTTAAAGCATCTACTTTCTTTAACAGGCTTGCGTCTGCGAAAGGTCCTTTTTTCAGTGATCTAGCCATTGTCTTTCCTCCTCAATTATTTGATTGCCTTACCGTTACGTCTTCTTACAATCAGCTTGTTGGAAGCCTTCTTAGCCTTACGTGTCTTCAGACCAAGTGCGGGCTTGCCCCAAGGAGTGCTGGGACCGGGACGTCCGATACCGGTCTTACCTTCACCACCACCGTGAGGATGGTCGTTAGGGTTCATAACAGAACCGCGGACTGTAGGGCGGATACCCATATGACGCTTACGTCCTGCCTTACCGATATTGACAAGGTTGTGATCAACATTTCCTACAACACCTACTGTTGCACGGCATACCAGCGGAACCATTCTCATCTCGCCGGAGGGAAGACGAAGCGTTGCGTACTTTCCTTCCTTAGCCATGAGCTGTGCACTGTTTCCTGCGGCACGAACCATCTGTCCGCCCTTTCCGGGATACAGCTCGATGTTGTGTACCTGAGTACCTACGGGAATCTCAGACAGAGGCAGGCAGTTACCTACTCTTACCTCGGCCTCGGGTCCGTTCATAACCTTCATTCCGTCGGTCAGTCCCTCGGGAGCGAGGATATATGCCTTCTCGCCGTCTGCGTAGCAGATGAGTGCAATGTTTGCGGTTCTGTTGGGGTCATACTCGATACCGATTACGGTAGCGGGAACGCCGTCCTTATATCTCTTGAAATCGATGATTCTGTACTTCCTTCTGGAGCCGCCACCCTGGTGTCTCACAGTAATCTTACCCTGATTGTTACGTCCGGCATTCTTCTTCAGAGAAGTGCAAAGGCTCTTCTCGGGAACGGTTTTGGTGATTTCAGAGAAATCAGAGCCGGTCATATTTCTTCTGGAGGGTGTATAGGGATTGTATGTCTTAATACCCATTGTTTTATCTCCTTTTCTTTGATTCTTTGCGCAGCCGCCTTCTGCAGCCGCATACTTTAACCTGTCATCGCTTTGAGCAAAGCGGATTTACGAAAAATGTGCGATGAGCGCTGGCGCTCGTGAGCGGGTTTTCGAGTTTGCTCAAATCTTCTCATCATTTTAGAGTCCAGCAAAAATCTCGATATCCTTGCTGTCGGCAGTCAGGGTAACAATAGCCTTCTTGGTCTTTGCAGTCTTACCTACAACCATACCGCGTCTCTTGTTCTTACCCTCGCAGTTCATGGTGTTCACGCTCTTTACCTTGGTGCCCTCGAACATCTTCTCAACAGCTTCCTTAATCTGGGACTTGTTTGCCTCGGTATGAACCAGAAATGTATATTTCTTCTCGCCCATTCCAGCCATACTCTTCTCGGTAATAACCGGTTTGAGGATTACGTCATAGTATTTAATGTCTGCCATTATGCGTACACCTCCTCGATCTTCGCAACAGCATCCTTTGTCAGGACAACTGTCTTAGCCTTCATGATGTCGTACACGTTGATGGTGTTTACCAGAGTAGTGTTTACATCTGCAACATTTCTTGCGGACATTACTACGTTGGTGTCATTCTCCGCGATAACAACCAGGCCCTTATCAACCTTCAAGTTATTCATTACATTGACAAAGTTCTTTGTCTTAATTTCATCGAACTTCAACTCATCTACAACAATCAGCTTGCTGTCCTGAACCTTGCTGGTCAGTGCAGACTTCAAAGCTGCTCTCTTTTCCTTCTTGTTGAGCTTGAAGGAATAATCTCTGGGAACGGGAGCAAATACAACACCGCCGCCGGTCCACTGGGGAGATCTGGTTGAACCCTGTCTTGCATGACCGGTTCCCTTTTGTCTCCAGGGCTTTCTTCCGCCACCGGATACCTCAGAGCGGGTCTTTGCTTTCTGGGTTCCCTGACGATTGTTTGCAAGCTGCTGTACAACTGCCATGTGTACCAGGTGCTCGTTAATCTCTACACCGAATACTGCATCGTTTAATTCGATTGTACCAACTTCCTTGCCTTCCATATTAAAAACAGATACGTTTGCCATATGATTGGTCCTCCTTTCGCACTAAACTATGCCTCGACCTTTGTGGTCTCTTTGATGGTTACTAATGCCTTCTTAGGTCCGGGTACTGCACCCTTTACAAGCAGCAGATTCTTTTCTGCATCTACTCTTACAACCTCAAGGTTCTGAACGGTTACCTTTACGCAACCCATATGTCCGGGCATTCCCTTGCCCTTGAATACACGGCTGGGGGAGGAACATGCGCCGTTGGAACCCTGATGACGATGGAACTTGGAGCCGTGCTTCATGGGTCCTCTGTGCTGTCCCAGTCTCTTGATTGCACCCTGGAAGCCTTTTCCCTTGGTGATTGCGGAAGCATCAATCTTGTCACCCTCAGCGAAGATGTCAGCCTTGATTTCTGCACCCAAGGTATACTCCTCAGCGTTCTCAAACTTGAACTCTCTGATATATCTCTTTGCGCTTACGCCGGCCTTCTTGAAGTGGCCTGCCTCAGCCTTGTTTACACCGTGTCTGTGGATGATCTGCTTCTTGCCGCCTGCATCCTTATTCACGATCTTTTCCTTCTTGTCCACGAAGCCTACCTGAACTGCGCTGTAGCCGTCGTTCTCTACGGTCTTAACCTGAGTTACCACACAGGGACCTGCCTGAAGAACGGTTACGGGAACCAGCACGCCGTCTTCGTTGAAGATTTGAGTCATTCCGACTTTGGTTGCCAAAATTGCTTTCTTCATTTTTCCTCTCTTTCTGCCTTATCAGGCTTTCTACATAGCGGACCACGCGGTTACCGTTGCGTCATAACCGTAAAGAGCCTTGCTCCTTTCCCTGTCTTGGCACAGGAAGTGTTCTTACGTCTAGTAGAGGTTTTTGCTTTTTTACTTTGTCTTCATTTTAATATCAATGTAAACACCTGCGGGCATTTCCAGTCTCTGCAATGCATCAACCGTCTTCTGTGTAGGTGCAATGATATCGATAAGTCTCTTATGAGTTCTCTGCTCGAACTGCTCTCTGGAGTCCTTGTACTTGTGTACAGCTCTCAGAATGGTAACAACCTCTTTCTTTGTAGGAAGGGGCACAGGGCCACTCACCTCAGAACCGGTCTTCTTTACAGTTTCGATGATTTTCTTGGCAGATGCATCCACCAACTGATGCTCATAAGCCTTAAGGGTAATTCTCATTACTTGACTTGCCATAAAAAAAGTCGCCTCCTTTTCGCACTTTTAAGTTCTAAGTACGACAAGCGGTGACTGTACACTCTCCCGTGTGTGTCCTAAACCCTTACGCAACAATTCTCGGATTTCTTACTATTCACACGTCGTTTCTGCCTATCTGCAGACTTCAAATTGGTACAGTGACTTGTCGTCAGTTTTCTAACTTGACATTCGCTCCACGGAAAACCTGACTGCCATTGCTGACACCCAGCAACCTCACGCTTCACAGCTATCATGCCACAGCATTGATTAGTATACATGGAAGTTTCTTACTTTGCAAGAGTTTTTTTCAAGTTTTTTAAAAATATTGCATTTTTTTAAATACAATCCATCCGCACTGTCCGTAAAAGAACATGCTTTACTCTCCGGTACAAATTCGCTATAATCAAGTTACATTATATTATAGAAGAAAAGGAATTCAATATGTGGATTGCAGATAATTGGAAGGATTACGAGGTACTGGATACCTCAGGAGGAGAAAAACTGGAAAGATGGGGTGACTATATCCTGGTGCGGCCGGACCCTCAGGTCATCTGGAACACTCCCCATACCCACAAGGGCTGGAAACAAAAAAACGGTCATTATCACCGCAGCACAAAGGGCGGCGGCGAATGGGAATTTTTCAATCTGCCAAATGAGTGGAGCATCGGCTACGATTTGCGCTTTGCTGCTTCCGGGACGGAATCGGATCAGGCTCACCGCCGTCTGACTTTTCATCTGAAACCCTTCAGTTTCAAACATACCGGTCTTTTCCCTGAGCAGGCAACCAACTGGGACTGGTTTTCCCGGCTCATCCAAAGCGAGCATCGTCCTGCGGACAAGCCCGTTCGGGTGCTGAATCTCTTTGCATACACCGGCGGAGCCACTCTTGCCGCGGCAGCTGCCGGCGCTGCGGTTACACATGTGGACGCTTCCAAAGGCATGGTTGGCTGGGCAAAGGAAAATGCTGTCAGCTCCGGTCTGGGAGATGCTCCTATTCGCTGGCTGGTGGATGACTGTGTCAAATTTGTGGAACGGGAAATCCGCCGCGGCAATAAATACGACGGTATCATCATGGACCCTCCCTCCTATGGA
>Ga0129313_1001498_pt1 | contig 14584 bp, 12 predicted proteins | sample O1105metagenome_FD_94436 | JGI IMG/M metagenome (GOLD analysis project Ga0129313, IMG submission 94436) | Orangutan group fecal microbial communities from fecal samples from Wisconsin, USA - O1105 metagenome | ecosystem: Host-associated > Mammals > Digestive system > Large intestine > Fecal... | reverse complement strand
TTTGCCGTTACGCACCACCCCGTCAGTAGCTGAACAGGAGGGACAGCTGATAGAAACAGAAGCCACTGGAGCACCTCAAAAACACCATCATACACTAAATCAGTAAGTTGGCAGCATCACCGGGCCACACGAATGCACTCACTACCGTTTTTTCTACGCCGACGAGTCCTGACGCTGCTGGCTGGGTTATGTTGCCTGGTGAGTTTCAGCCATGCGGGAGAGTTAGATGCGAACCTCAATGCGACAATTGTTGATACCACCTGTAAATTCAGCGTGGAAAACGGCGATGATGTGTATCTGCCAACCGTAATGCGCAGCTGGTTTTATAACGCCGACGGCAGCAACCGCTACACCCCCACCGACGAAGCGGGCGGCACGCCGTTTACACTCCACGTTGATGAATGCTATGTCAGTAGCGGCATTAAACAACTGACGTTCAGCTTCAGCCCGCAGTCCGGGTTCTGGAACAACCAGAATCAGGTATTTAAAAACGACGCCACGGCAGGCGCGGCGGAAAATGTCGGCGTGGTGATATTTTCCAGCGACTATAAAACCAACGTACTGAACAGCGATGGCAGTTCAGCGGTGATGTACGATGTCTCGAACAAAAGCAGCGCACAGTATTTAACGGATTATCAGTTCTATGCGCGCTATCAGAATATCGGGGCAGTCACCGCAGGCATCGTCACCAGCAATGTCGTTGTAGACGTCAAATACGAATAAAAGGATTTATGATGAAATTGAGTCGTTTATCACTGGCACTGGTGATCCTGGGCGCATCGGGCGCAGCCCATGCGGCCTTTGAGTGTCGTTTCAATGATAACAATGCGCGACAGATTATGACGCCAGGCGTACAACCAGTGATCACACCGCTGCCGCCGGGAACCATCACTGCGCCTACGCAAATAAGCACCACAATCCTGATGGAGATACAGCCTTCGTTAACGTCTTACTGTGTTGTCGGCAAAGACGGCGATAACGTTTACCAGAAGACAGATACCGCGCTAGCGTGGGGTTACGTGGATAACAAAGCCACCTTCAGAACCAATATCCCGGGCATTTATTATACCATTGCGATTTACCCTGACGATAACCGCATCGCAGCCTGGTTTCCGCCTGGCACTGGTGGGTGGACTGTCACCGGTGACATCCATGAAGATGAAGGCATTGTTGACGACCAAATCTGGCGTGCGCGGATGGAGATTTACCAGTATCCCGATTTTAAAGGCGTACCGAGCGGTACGACCATGCTAACCGCCATCGGCGGCCCGCTGGGGGAAATAGCGTTGGGCAACCCGATGACGGGAACAGTCGATGATCACCCTCGTCCTCTGATCAACATCTCGGAAATGTCGTTTAATATTCCCTTAAACGAGCCAACCTGCGCGTTACGCGCGCCCACCACCGTTGACCTGGGAGACTGGTATCGTTCCGATCTGGAAAACGACAGCACCAAAGAGGTATCGTTTCAGATTACCGGTACCTGCGTTAATACTAAGGCGGTATATTCCACCATCAGCTCCTCGCACACCACGGCGGATAAAGGCTATTTTACAAACGCCATCACCAGCAATTCTGCCATTACCGCCGCGGGTGGCGTTGGGGTACAACTCAGTTCGGAAGCAAGCCATCATCTGTACGCCAATGGCTCCAGATTTACCCTGGCGATGGGTGAAATAGTTGGCGATCCGGTCTATTCCGTTGATTACACCATGAAGGCGAAACTGGTGAAAACCGGCTCTGAACCGGTGATTGCGGGCGTTTTCGGCACCACGGTGACTTTCCAGGTCACCTACGAATAAGCTACCCCTGCGGCTGATTGCTAATCAGCCGCGACATCGTTTCCAGCGAATCCGTGCGTAAAATATACAGCCTTTTGAGCAGCATCGGATTATCTCCCGGCTTCACCTTCCCTCTCACCGTGGTCACCGCCATGTGGAATCCCGCATCACCCGCCGCTTTTACCGCCGTGGCGTTATACCCACCAAACGGGTAAGAAAGGTACAGAACGTGGGAATTGAACTGGGACAGCGCCCGACGCGAACGGGCAAAATCGAACAGAATATTGTGATAGCTGCGACTCAGCAGGATCGGCCGATGATGAGCGTCCACCCGATGTAAAAAATGGGTATGCGACTGGAAGTCAAACACGTCGCGGATCTCGTTCAGTTCAGAGACGCTCATAAACTGCAGCGATTTCGGATCCCACTTCTGCGGGTGGCGCTTAATGCGTGAGCTAATGATAAACGCCGTGGCTTTAAAGCCATACTGCTTCAGAATCGGGTAAGCATAACGACTCACCGACTTCAGGCCATCGTCGAACGTCAGCACCACCGCCCGCGCCGGGAGGTTCATATTGTTGCGTACATAGCCTTCCAGTTGATACATCGTCAGCGTCGTGTAGCCGCGGTCCTGGAGCCAGGCCATCTGGTTACTGAAGGCACGTACGGAGGTCGTCGTGGAGGTATGGCGAAAGCGGGTATTCTCTTCATCGCGAAGAATATGGTGATACGTTAACACCGGGATGCCGTTGTCTTCCTGCGCATCCAGAGCGCTAACATAGGCCAGTCTGCCGCCAATGCGGATCTGGTACCAGGTCTGGTTGAGTCGGTCTTTAAGCTTACTGATAATGGGATAGCGCAGATTATCCGCCAGCACGCCAAACGGCGCGCTACCGACATCTGGGGCATTATAAACCGGTGTATCTTTCCAGGTGACCAGGCTTTGATTGCTGAGCGGTTTATTGAGATCGCCCAGACCATCGTCAACTTTCTGCCTCCCCTGAACCGGCTCCAGATGTCCCTTATCAATAAATCCGGTGCCAAAGCCAAAGGTAAATTCGTAATAGTCTGCCGCGATGGGCTCAACGGCAAGGATCTGCCCGGCGCGAATATTCCCGACCGTCACCATCTTATTGCCAATCTGCGCCCATACGGCGGCCGCTTCGGTGGTTTGCATATAGCGAGCAGGCAAAGCCGCGGCGACGCTGCCAGAGAACAGGAGCACTACAACAAGCAGAACGCGCATAACCATATGAGATAACCGAGGCGAGAAACCTCGGTTATTGTAGCAAAAGCATCATCAATACCAATGATTAATACTCATACAAATCATGCTTCAACACGAAGGGGGGATTTTTTTGTTGTTGATGCCAGAGGCTGGAGACTTCGGGGCCGCCAAGCGCGACGATGCAATCGCGAAACGCAGAACTGCTCATTGATTCCCGCGACGAAACCATTCGTTCAAGTAATGGGTAGCTGATACCTGAAATCACTTCACACTGGGGGTGTTTGTGGCTCATTAACGAGGCTACGCGGTACGGCGCGGCCCCGGCCATATCCGTCAGGAAGATCACGCCCTCGCCTGAGTCGGTGGCATGCAGGGCATGGCACATCATGCGGCTCAGCATATTCGCGCTGAGCCCACGCCAAAAATTTACCGACTGGCATTGGACCAACGGGCCGTACTTTTTCTCCAGACGAAGCAGCATATCCTGTGCCTTATCGTCATGACAGGTAATTACCCAACCTAACATTGCCTACCTCCTTAGCAGGCAAGTAGTTTATCAGGGTGATAAATCGGTAATGGTGATAAGCATCAAAAGTCTTCCTCTCCCGCACAGAGAGAGGAAGAAAGTATTAGCTGCGCAAACCGCGTCCACGCTGGATCAGGTACCAGCACAGCAAATAAAACGCCGCAATGAACACCACCAGCACGCCAAACGTGGTGACCAGCGGAACATCATGGATACCCAGGAAGCCGTAGCGGAACCCGCTGATCATGTAGACAATTGGGTTCAGGTGCGACAGCCCCTGCCAGAACGGCGGCAGCAGCGTTAACGAATAGAAAACGCCCCCCAGGTAGGTCAACGGCGTCAGTACGAAGGTCGGGATCAGGCTGATATCGTCAAAAGTTTTGGCAAAGACCGCGTTCAGCAGACCGGCCAGTGAAAACAGTACCGCCGTTAATACCAGCGTGAGCGCTACAAAGACCCAGGAGTGCACCTGGAACGGCACGAAGAACAGTGAAATAGCCGTTACGAGGATCCCTACGCACAGGCCACGCGCCACGCCGCCGCCGACAAAGCCCGCGATAATGACGTGCGTCGGTACCGGAGCAACCAGCAGTTCTTCAATATTGCGTTGAAACTTGGCGCTAAAGAATGACGATGCCACGTTGGCGTACGAGTTGGTGATCACCGCCATCATAATCAGCCCCGGCACAATAAATTGCATGTAGCTAAAGCCATGCATTTCGCCGATACGCGAGCCAATCAAATTACCAAAAATAATAAAATAGAGCGTCATGGTGATGACGGGGGGTACCAGAGTCTGGACCCAGATACGCATAAAGCGGTGGATCTCTTTCGCCCAGATGCTTTTCAGCGCAACCCAGTAAAGCTGCATCATGCGCGATCTCCTTGTTTTTCATGAACCAGAGAAACAAACAGTTCTTCCAGTCGGTTCGCTTTGTTACGCATACTCAATACCTGAATGCCCTGCGCACTCAGCTGAGAAAAGACGCTGTTGACCCCTTGTTCACGCAGAACCTCCACTTCCAGCGTGGAAGTGTCGACCAGCCGGTACTGATAACCTTCCAGTTTCGGCAGCGGGCTTTTCGGCGCCAGATCGAGGATAAAAGTCTCGGATTTCAGTTTGGAGAGCAGGCTCTTCATCGAAGTATTTTCCACCAACTCACCATGCTGAATAATGCCGATATTGCGACACAGCATTTCCGCTTCTTCGAGATAGTGGGTGGTCAGAATAATAGTGGTGCCTTTATCGTTTAAATCCTTTAAAAAGCCCCACATTGAACGACGTAACTCAATGTCGACGCCCGCCGTTGGTTCATCCAGAATGAGTAATTTCGGCTCGTGCATCAGCGCACGGGCAATCATCAGACGCCGTTTCATCCCACCAGACAGCATGCGTGCGCGCTCGTTACGTTTTTCCCATAAATCGAGCTGCTTTAAATATAGTTCGCTGCGTTTGACCGCTTCTTTATGCTCAACACCGTAGTAACCCGCCTGGTTGACCACGATCTGCTGCACGGTTTCAAACGGGTTAAAGTTAAACTCCTGCGGCACCAGACCAAGCTGACGTTTAGCATTAACCGTGTCTTTTTCGAGATCGTATCCGAAGACGCTCACCTGTCCGGAAGATTTATTCACCAACGAGCTGATTATCCCAATGGTGGTGGACTTTCCTGCGCCATTCGGTCCCAAAAGCGCATAGAAATCACCCGCTTCGACTTGCAAATCTATGCCGCGTAACGCTTGAACGCCACCGGGATAGGTTTTTTTAAGTTGTTGAAGTTCCAGAGCAATGGTCATGGTTTTTTACTTACCTTACGTTCTGACATTTTATATATAGTTTAATTAATGCTGGAGTTACCCTATATTAGCCCATCGAATTTATCTGGCTTCGGGTCGTACAACTCCATGAAAGACATAGATACACTCATCAGCAACAATGCACTATGGTCAAAGATGCTGGTAGAAGAGGATCCCGGATTTTTTGAAACGCTGACGCATGCCCAGAATCCGCGTTTTCTATGGATTGGATGTTCCGATAGCCGCGTTCCCGCTGAACGTTTAACCGGTCTTGAACCGGGTGAACTGTTTGTTCACCGTAATGTTGCTAATCTGGTTATTCACACCGACCTGAACTGTCTCTCAGTCGTTCAGTATGCTGTGGATGTGCTGGAAGTGGAACATATTATTATATGCGGCCACTATGGATGCGGTGGCGTCCAGGCGGCGATTGAAAATAAAGAACAGGGGCTGATTGATAACTGGTTACTGCACATCCGCGATATCTGGTTCAAACACAGCTCACTGCTGGGTGAAATGCCGCAGGAACGTCGCATGGACACCCTGTGCGAACTGAATGTGATGGAACAGGTCTATAACCTGGGTCACTCAACGATTATGCGATCTGCATGGAAGCGCGGTCAGAAAGTCACGATTCACGGCTGGGCTTACGGTATTCATGACGGTCTGCTGCGCGATCTTGACGTCACCGCCACCAGCCGCGAAACGCTGGAGCAGCGCTATCGCCAAGGGTTGTCTAACCTTAGTCAGAAACACAGCAACCATAAATAATGTGACATTGCCGGGAGGCGGCTACACCTTACCCGGCCTACAAACCTACGCCGTAGGCCTGATAAGCGAAGCGCCATCAGGCACTCCAGTTAATTACTCATCCAGCAGCACCACTTTGCCAACGTACGGCAGATGGCGATAACGCTGGGCATAGTCGATGCCGTAACCAACAACAAACTCATCCGGAATGGAAAAGCCGATAAACTCGACCGGAACATTCACTTCACGGCGAGACGGTTTATCCAGCAGCGTACAAATAGCCAGGGATTTCGGCTCGCGCAGGCTCAGAATTTCACGCACTTTGGACAACGTATTGCCGGAGTCGATGATGTCTTCGACAATCAGCACGTCCTTGCCACGAATATCTTCATCCAGGTCTTTCAGGATTTTAACATCACGCGTAGTAGACATTCCGCTGCCATAGCTGGATGCCGTCATGAAATCGACTTCGTGGGAGACATGCACTTCACGGCACAGATCCGCCATAAACATAAATGAGCCACGTAACAGACCAACCAGCACCATATCGCTGCCGCTGTCCTTGTAACGTTCATTAATCTGGCGCCCCAGTTCAGCAATACGCGCTTTGATCTCCGCTTCCGGGATCATCACTTCAACAGTATGTTTCATAAACCCTATAACTCACTGATTTTTATCAGTTGACACATCATGCAGATCGAAAGAAAGCGCTTACGTTGATACACCGACTGACAGACGGCGACCCGCTCTAACCACAAAACTTGCGACAGCATACAAACAATTCAGTTGATGAAGTATACCAGTAAAGAGAGCGGGTTCCTCTGATAGTTCACAGGAGAACCCGTTTGCGGCGTTTTTTGTACGCTTATTAATCAACACCAGGAGCGCACGGCTGACTGTGGCTAAAACGTTTCCCAGTGTGGGTCTTGTGGCGAACTCCCCGCGGAGGTCGCTCGTGGAGTATCCTTAGGTGGTTTTCGATGCTCACTGTTGGAGGCATCGCGAGTGATGCGAAATGCCGCCACGGCCAGGCGTAACTGTTCAGCTTGTTGTTCCAACGAAGCGGCGGCGGCGGCAGACTCTTCTACCAGCGCGGCGTTTTGTTGTGTGACACTGTCCATTTGCGAGACCGCGAGGCTCACCTGCTCAATCCCCCGACTCTGTTCTTCCGAGGCTGAGGCGATTTCCCCCATGATGTCCGTCACGCGGGTAACCGCAGCGACAATCTCTTTCATTGTTTTACCCGCGTCCGACACCTGCTGAGATCCCATCCCCACGCTGTGGGTTGAGTTATCAATCAACGCCTTGATCTCTTTGGCTGCCTGAGCGCTACGGCTTGCCAGGGTACGGACTTCACCCGCCACAACAGCAAATCCGCGTCCCTGCTCTCCTGCTCTGGCTGCCTCAACCGCCGCGTTGAGCGCCAGGATATTGGTCTGGAAAGCAATACTGTCGATGACGCTGGTGATCTGCGCAATTTGCTGTGAGCTACCGGCAATTTCACTCATTGTGTGCACGACTGTATCAACAACCCGTCCACCACGCGCGGCAGTATCAGACGCATTCTTAGCCAGTTGAGTCGCCTGTTTCGCATTGTCCGTATTTTGCTTCACGGTCGCAGTAAGCTGTTCCATGCTGGCGGCTGTCTCTTCAAGTGAAGCGGCCTGCTGCTCGGTACGCGAAGACAGATCGTTGTTACCTGATGAGATTTCCGCTGCACCGCTATGAATCGTTTCTGAGCTGTTACGCACCGACGTGACTGTCGAAATCAGCGACTGTCGCATTTCATCTAAGCCCGTCGCCAAACGCCCCATTTCATTACGTCCCTGGACGTCGAGTTGATGGGTCAAATCACCACGGGTAATAATGCGAATATGCTCCATAATCTGCGCCAGGGGTTTAAGCAGCATATGCTGCAACCCGCTCCAGATCATGCCCAGAACGATGAGCACAGCGACGACAATTGCCCCTAATGTCCATTGCATGCGGGTAAAGCTGTGCTGATTCTCCGCCGCCGCGTGCTGAAGCAGCGCGTTATTTTCGTTACGCCACTGGTCATAGCTGGCTTCCATCTCATCCTGCGCCTTCTGAGCATCAAGATCGCCATAGGCTTGATAGTTATTCGCGCGCAGATACTCTATCGATAACGCCATCACGTCGTGCATCTGCCGATACTGTTTTTCCATTTCAGATGCAATTTGCGGATTCTGCCCCGACACCTGCGGCAATGACTGATAATGCGCGAAGTATCCCTCAGCCTTCTTCATCGACTCACTCGCCGTTTTTAGCAAAGTATCAATTGCCGCCAGTGAGGCCGGATCGCGTTGGTTCTTTAAGAAACGAATTGCTACACGGGTTACCGTTACCCGGGTTTTAATCAGCGTATTGACACTATCACTCAGATTTTCCTGTTGGGCGTTCAGGGTGCCTGAGTTCTGGAAATTATGGCGATCATTGTTTACCGCAGAATAAAAAAAGCTTCCTGTCACGACCTGTAGCAAACAGAAAATGGCGAGAACCAGAAGAATGCCGGTAATAACGCGCACATTTTTAATCATAGTATTTCATCCATTGAACTCACATTGGGTACCCAATGATTATCGGCTTCAAAGGCGATTACTTTATGTGCAATAGCAGAATTTGCAGGAGGAGGGAGTCGTGCGATGAAACGCTGTAAAGAGACTGTGTTTTATCCGGCCTACGAGAGATTTCTGCAGGCCGGATAAGCACAACGCGATTTTTTTAGACAGTGAAGCCGAGCATCATCCCGGTATCTTCATGCTCTAGCAGATGACAGTGCGCCATATAGGCATGCTCTTTTGGCGCATCGTGGTCAAACTTCACCAATACCTCGCTCACGCCGCCTTCTACCCGCACCGTGTCCTTCCATCCCGCGCGGTGTGCGGCTGGCGCTTTGCCATTCTCAGACAAAATGCGGAACTGCGTGCCGTGAATGTGGAAGGGATGCAGCATCATGTCGCCCTGACCGGAAATTACCCAGCGTTCGTGCTGCCCTTTCGCCGCGGCAAACATCGGTTTATTCATATCAAACGCCTGACCATTAATCCGGTTGGCGTTATGGAAATCAAACGATCCGCCATGCTTCATGTTACCCATATCACCATGCTGCATATTCCCCATCTCACCGTGGTTCATATTGCCATGATTCATATTGCCGTGGCCCATATTGTCATTATTCATATGGCCCATCATCTTCCCATGATCCATACCCGCCATGGCCTGAGCGCCGTATTTCTTCATCAGCATTTGCATGCCCATCATATCGAGCATCGGATCCATCGACAATTGCAGTTTGCGCACCGTCAGACCTTCCAGTGACGGCAGCGATGGCATGGATGTCAGCGAATCTGGCAGCGTGCCGGAAGCGGTAATCAGCAACGGTTGAACGCGCATCACCGGGTGCGGCTTATCAAATGGCGCGATCGTCATCCCCATCTGGCTGACTGGCAGAGTGACCAGATCAAAAGCTTTGCCGTCACTGACATCCACCAGCACTTCAAAGCGCTCACCCATCAGCATAGGAAGCTCGGTCGCTTTTACCGGTTCCGCCAACAGTCCACCGTCGCTGGCAATGACGTACAAAGGACGATTGTCGCTGGCCGCAATGTTCAGTGAGCGTGCGTTACAACCATTCAGCAGGCGTAGACGCAACCAGCCGCGCGGTGCGGCATGCTGAGGATAAATCGCCCCATTGGTCAGCAGCGTATCGCCAAACCAGCCGACGGCGGCGGTCATGATGTCCAGTTGATAATCAACCTGCCCATCAGCAGAGAACTGTTTGTCCTGAATAATCACCGGTACATCATCAATGCCCCACTGCTTAGGCAGCATCAGCTTGCGAATCTCTTCATCTTCAATCAGCACCAGTCCGGCCAGCCCCATCGCTACCTGACGGCCGGTCTTTCCATGCTGATGCGGGTGGAACCAGCATGTTGCCGCCGGCTGATCCGGCGTGAAGGTCACTGAACGTTTCCCGCCCGCCGGGATAATGCCTTGCGGCCCACCGTCGACTTCACCGGGGATTTCCAGACCGTGCCAGTGCAACGTCGTCTCTTCGGCAAGCTGGTTATGGATATCCACGGTCACCGATTGCCCTTTGTTCAGCTTGACCGCAGGTCCGAGTAAATTGCCGTTATATCCCCAGGTCGTCGCTGTTTTACCAGCAAAGCTCGATTTTCCGGCTTGCACCACCAATTGCATACGGTTTGAGGCATCCGCGGTTAGCAGGTCAGGAATGGGCAATGCAGGGCGGTCTGCGGCAAATACGCTCCGGCTCCACAGAGGTAACGCTGACGCGACGCCCAGCGCCACGGAGTACTTTAAAAAGTCACGACGTTGCATAATCACTTCCTTATATTCAGCAGCTTAAGCAGGCTATCTTTTAAGCATAAGCCTTCCCCTTACGGGAAGGTCAAGTGAACGGCTAATAATAAAGGTCGTCGCTTCGCTCGCAGTATGCTAACGTTTAAATTCCGTGATGCAGTGGTAGAAGCAATGAAGACGTTTTTCAGAACAGTTTTGTTCGGCAGCCTGATGGCCGTATGCGCAAATAGCTACGCGCTCAGCGAGTCCGAAGCCGAAGATATGGCCGATTTAACGGCAGTTTTTGTTTTTCTGAAAAATGACTGTGGATACCAGAATTTGCCTAATGGGCAGATTCGTCGCGCACTGGTCTTTTTTGCCCAGCAAAACCAGTGGGACCTGAGTAATTACGACACCTTCAATATGAAAGCGCTGGGTGAAGACAGCTACCGCGATCTCAGCGGTATCGGCATCCCAACAGCAAAGAAATGCAAAGCGCTGGCACGTGACTCTCTGAGCCTGCTGGCCTACGTTAAATAGATAGTTTTGCGGAGCCCTCAGGCTCCGCATGAATTAACGCTGTTGCACAAATTCGCGGTATGCCGCCACAACCTGAAGAAAGTCCTCTACACCACAGAGAGAAAAACTTTCTTCGTCGTAGTAGCTCATCCCCTCTTCCATTTCATCTCCAGAGAACTCCAGCTGATTAGCGCGGACCATCACTTCTTCGCCATCCAGCCAGAGCGTGTATTCATGCCCTGCTCGCTGCCAGGAGCGCTCACTGCCCTTAACCGCACGCGCTGCCTGTTCCACTTCATCAAGTAAGGCCAGGTTTTCTTTCACTTCCTCATTAAACCAGTGCCCCACCACCTCGTGGCCCATGGACATACGCACTTTTACCACTCCGGTAATATCGCGCAGAAATTCGTAATCCATAATGTCTTCCTCTGCTCCCGGCAATGCGCCAATACCGCATTGCGCCTTGCTGTAATTATCGCAGTAGCGCGGCAGAAAAAAAGCGTAGCGGGTATAAGGAATAGAAATAAAAATGCCCGGAGAAGCAGACTTCTCCGGGCATTGATGCGTTTTTACACAAAATGCTTTAGCGCATTACACCGCGGTCTGGAAAATCACACCATCGGCTTTTTCGGTGTACTGAGACAGCTGGTCGAAGTTCAGATAACGGTAAGTATCTACGGCCGTTTTATCTACCTGCGCCACATAGGTCTGGTACTCTTCCGCCGTCGGCAGTTTGCCGATCAGCGCCGCAACCGCCGCCAGCTCCGCAGAAGCCAGGTAGACGTTTGCCCCGGTACCTAAACGGTTCGGGAAGTTACGGGTAGAGGTCGACACCACCGTTGCGCCGTCGGCTACACGCGCCTGGTTACCCATGCACAGAGAGCAGCCTGGAATTTCGATACGCGCACCGCTCTTACCGAATACGCTGTAGTAGCCTTCTTCAGTCAGCTGAGCGGCGTCCATACGGGTTGGCGGAGCCACCCACAGACGCGTCGGCAGCTGGCCTTTGTGCGCATCCAGAAGCTTACCAGCGGCACGGAAGTGCCCGATGTTAGTCATGCAGGAGCCGATGAACACTTCGTCAATCTTCTCGCCCTGTACGTCAGACAGCAGACGCGCATCGTCCGGATCGTTCGGTGCACACAGGATTGGCTCTTTGATATCCGCCAGATCGATGTCAATCACCGCCGCGTATTCTGCGTCAGCGTCGGCTTCCAGCAACTGCGGATCCGCCAGCCATTTTTCCATGCCCTGCACACGACGTTCCAGCGTACGACGATCGCCATAACCTTCTGCGATCATCCACTTCAGTAGAACGATGTTAGAGTTCAGATACTCAACGATCGGCTCTTTGTTCAGCTTGATGGTACAACCGGCAGCGGAACGCTCAGCGGAGGCATCGGTCAGTTCGAACGCCTGCTCCACTTTGAGATCCGGCAGACCTTCGATTTCAAGGATGCGGCCAGAGAAGATGTTTTTCTTACCTTTCTTCTCAACGGTCAGCAGACCCTGTTTGATCGCATACAGCGGAATGGCGTGAACCAGATCGCGCAGGGTGATGCCCGGCTGCATTTTGCCTTTGAAACGCACCAGAACGGATTCCGGCATATCCAGCGGCATCACGCCGGTCGCCGCAGCAAACGCCACCAGACCAGAACCTGCCGGGAAGGAGATCCCGATAGGGAAACGGGTATGGGAGTCACCACCGGTACCTACGGTATCCGGCAGCAGCATACGGTTCAGCCAGGAGTGGATAACGCCATCGCCCGGACGCAGGGAGACACCACCACGGTTCATGATGAAGTCTGGCAGCGTATGGTGCGTATTGACGTCCACCGGCTTCGGATAGGCCGCGGTGTGGCAGAAGGACTGCATCACCAGATCAGCAGAGAAGCCCAGGCACGCCAGGTCTTTCAGTTCGTCACGGGTCATTGGGCCAGTGGTATCCTGAGAACCGACGGAGGTCATCTTCGGTTCGCAGTACGCGCCCGGACGGATACCTTTCACGCCACAGGCGCGGCCAACCATTTTCTGTGCCAGGGAGAAGCCACGGCTGCTTTCCGCCACGTCTTTCGCCTGACGGAATACGTCTGAGTGTGGCAGACCCAGCGCTTCGCGCGCCTTGGTGGTCAGGCCGCGACCAATGATCAGCGGAATACGGCCACCGGCGCGAACTTCGTCGATCAGGACTTCGGTTTTCAGCTCAAAGCTTGCCAGCAGTTCGCCGGTTTCGTGGTTGCGTACTTCGCCTTTGAACGGGTAAACGTCAATCACGTCGCCCATATTCATGTTCGACACGTCCACTTCAATCGGCAGTGCGCCCGCATCTTCCATGGTGTTGAAGAAGATAGGTGCAATTTTGCCGCCGAGGCACAGGCCGCCGCCGCGCTTGTTCGGCACATGAGGAATGTCGTCACCCATGAACCACAGCACGGAGTTGGTTGCGGATTTACGCGAAGAACCGGTACCGACAACATCACCCACATAAGCCAGCGGGTAACCTTTTTTCTGCAATTCTTCGATCTGTTTGATCGGGCCAACAACGCCCGGTTGATCCGGTTCGATACCTTCACGGGCGTTTTTCAGCATCGCCAGCGCGTGCAGAGGGATATCCGGGCGAGACCATGCATCCGGTGCCGGAGAAAGGTCATCGGTGTTGGTTTCACCCGTCACTTTAAAGACGGTAACGGTGATTTTTTCAGCCAGGGCAGGACGGTTCAGGAACCATTCGGCATCAGCCCAGGATTGCATTACCTGCTTCGCATATTCGTTGCCCGCTTTGGCTTTTTCTTCTACGTCGTAGAAGTTATCGAACATCAGCAGTGTTGAAGAGAGCGCTTTAGCGGCAATTGGCGCCAGTTTTGCGTCGTCCAGCGCGTCGATAAGCGGATGAATGTTGTAACCACCCTGCATAGTGCCCAGCAGTTCAATGGCTTTTTCCGGGGTAACCAACGGGGAGGTGGTGTCGCCTTTCGCGACAGCGGCGAGAAAACCAGCTTTAACATAAGCGGCTTCATCTACGCCAGGAGGAACGCGGTTGATCAACAGGTCTAACAGGAATTCTTCTTCGCCCACAGGCGGGGTCTTCAGCAGCTCGACAAGTGCAGCCATTTGGGTTGCGTCTAAAGGTTTTGGCACAATCCCCTGGGCAGCACGCTCAGCTACGTGCTTACGGTATTCTTCTAGCACGACGATATCTCCTCGCTCTCATTGTCATAATGCGGCGCTTTTGTAGATGGGCGATTCTCTTCACGCTCCTGTGAGACAGTAGTTAGTAGGGTAAATGCCCGGTACCGCATAAGGCACAATAACAGGATTTTCACTAAGTGTTAATCTGTTTACAAAAAAGCAACATAAAAAATTGGCTGAATCGTTAAGAATGGTATAGCGACAAGCCGCAACGCAATTTAGGCTGCCTGAAACCTCCCTGAAACGGTTGATTTTTAAGCGCGATCGGCTGAATATTCCAGCGATTTTCCCGCCATCAGATATAATTGTGTAATAAATCTTCACACTCTTTTTCCGGACTTACCGGGCGAATCCCCAATAAAAGTCAAAACTGTCTAACACGGGTGAATAATACTCGCGGCAACAGGAACGCCTCACGGCACAGCGCTTGTCTCGTTGGAGTCATTTTATGAAGTTGCCCCTTAAGCCACA
>Ga0129313_1001496_pt1 | contig 14620 bp, 14 predicted proteins | sample O1105metagenome_FD_94436 | JGI IMG/M metagenome (GOLD analysis project Ga0129313, IMG submission 94436) | Orangutan group fecal microbial communities from fecal samples from Wisconsin, USA - O1105 metagenome | ecosystem: Host-associated > Mammals > Digestive system > Large intestine > Fecal... | reverse complement strand
CGGAACACGTATCCCGGTGCAGAACCGTGAGCCTTTCCTTTTCTGGTTACTGCAGATCCATACAACCCTGCCGCCCTTGCCTACATATCTGACAAGCCTTCCACCGCATTCTCCGCAGTAAATACTTTTGTAAAACGGATAATTCTCCAAATTCAGTTCCGGCACATCATGTTTAAATTCTTTTTTCTTATGCCTTCTTTTCCAGCTTGCTTCCTTCAGAAAAGTGTATTCCCTTCTGCCCGTCTCCCCGGTCTTTTCCATAACGTAGGTGTTTTCCGTAATTTCCTGTTCCCTGACTGTTCTGTCCGGAACATTTACTCCGTCACAGAATTCTCTCCCGTACCGTTTTACCCCGCTGCAGTCCCATGAAAGTCTGTTTCCGTTACTGTAAATCCGATGATAAAGCGGGTATCCGCATTTACCGCAGAACAGGTATCCCATGTAGGGATAGTTTTCTTCCGTAAAATCCGCAATAAAGGAGCCTTCCGAAAGATACTCCCGTTTCTCATTTAACTTATCCTGTGCGTCCTGCCACAGTTTCCTGCTTACGATAGGCTCATGGTCGTTTTCAATATACCATGCATCCTCTTCCCCACGGTTTGGCACCAGCTTTCTGTTCTCATTCACGTAATGCTTGTGCATGATGTAATCACCTTTGTAGATTTCGTTCTCCAGAATGCGGAAAACGGTGGAATCACACCAGAGTGCGCCATCCACCGTTTTCACATGATTATCATTCATATATCTTCTGATTGCTGCAGGGGTATATCCGTCTGCCGCCATCCGGAATATTTTCTTTACCCATTTGGCTTCCGAAGGATCCGGTACAAACTTCCCGTTTTCATCCTTCCGGTATCCGAAGGACCTTTCCAAATACTGTACGGGAATCCCAGCTTCATATTTCCTGCGGTATACCATCTTTGCACCAACGCTTCCGCTCTCGCTTTCAGCCTGTGCAAAGGCAGCCAGAATGGAAAGCATCAGTTCCCCTTCTCCCGAAAGGGTGTTAATGTTCTGAAGTTCGAAAAACACTCCGATTCCCATGCCCTTAAGTTCTCTTGTTGCCTTAAGAAGGACGGCTGTGTTTCTTGCAAACCTTGATACCGATTTCGTCAGTATCAGATCAATTTTCCCTGCTCTGGCATCATTCATCATTCGCATAAATCCGGGACGCTTTTCCTTAAATCCCGATATGGCAAAATCGTGATAAACACCTGCAAATTCATATTCTGGATTTGAAGTAATGGCATCTTCATAATGTCCGATCTGGTTTTCCAGAGAATTTTCCTGTTCATCCGCATCCGTGGACACCCTGCAGTATGCGCATACCCTGAGTTTTCGTGCTTTCTCGGGTCTTGCTTCCCTTACTATTACCTGCATTTTACTGACCTCCTTTCTCGTTGTAGTGTCTATATATGCCATACTGTGTGCCAATTATCCAGTCTTATTTTCGATACCCTTCATCTTTCTATCCTTGGCATGAAACAAAAAAAGCTGCCGGGAAGCCATGAATGCCTCCCGGACATTTTTAACATTTTTCTGCATAATCAAGGGAAATCCATCCTGAACCGCTTTTTAAGCGTCCCCACTTTGACGCTCCTCTTCCGTCTGCCTCTTCCACAATGGTAAATATTCCTATACCCGTAAACCTTCCGGTTCTTGCATAATCCGTTCCCGGACCCGTGCGGATGTTCAGATTGGGAACACTGACCTTTACCTTATAGGGAACGGTGTATTTTTCTTCCACATCCGTTTCACAGACAGCCTTAAGGATTCTGAGTATTTTCTCCCCATACCCTTTTCCTGCTGCCCAGCCTTTCCCGTTCGGATTTTCCTTCTGACCGAGCCACTCCACATACTCCGCACTGCCTTTTGATACATAGCGGTATCTCGGATCCACGCATTCATTTACGGGTGTTTCACTTGTGGCATAGGCTTTCAGATGCTGTATCTGTGCCCGTATACCGAGTTTTGCAGTTTCAAAGGAACACCCTTTCTTTCCCTTTGCAGTCACGCCAAGACCGCAGAAGTTATTCTGGTCTAATGTCACTGCCGACCCGGCAAAAGCAAAATTTCCCGTTTCCAGACAGGACTGTGCAAAAGCAATGTCACCACGCACACCTTCCGTCTGCCCTTCCGACAAGTAATATGGAATCATATCAAGAACGGACTGTGGCACATCGGGATTCTTTGCCATGACATAGGCTTTCATCTGTCCGATAGTTGCCACTGCATTTCCCAGAACAGGGGTAAGACTGACTTCCGTATCCCTGCTCATTGCGGTCTTGACATCCATCCTGAACTGATTCATGGAAAGTCCGAAATGTTTCCATAAATGCTCCACATCACCGTGGTTACTGGCGATACCTTTTTTGTGACCTTCAGAGTGGGATAAGATAACCCCGTCTGCCATCGGGTCAAGGGAAAACATCCTGCAAAGATATGCAAACAGTGTAACCGCATGTCGGTAGATTGCAAGCACATGGGCTTTTGTATTTGTACCGTCCCCTGTTTCCTGCCACGCGGCACCACCTGTATACCGGATGGTATCCGGCTCAGTCATTTCCACTCCTATATAGGCATTGTTGCTTTCCCCTCCGCCATGCCATCCTCTGTGATTCCAAGGAAGAAGCTGATACACATCACCGTTCGGCTCTATAATGGCATGCACACAGGCTTTTGCCCCAGACTTATTCCAGTTATTGATAAAAGGCTGTGCTTTCGGTTGTGGGCACCCCACGCTGTGAAGCATCAGTCCTTTTACGGTTATCGTCCTTCCTGCCAGATAACAGTCGGACTGAGTACATATATTTTCAATGATTCTCATGATAAACCTCTCTTTCCACGAAAAAAGGAAGTATCCGAAGATACTCCCTACTTTTCATCACTCTCTGCATCGTCATGAAGCTGTGCCAGTACATCTTTTAGCTTCTTCGGAACGGGAAGTCCGATAATGGCCACATTTTCAATAATGGAAATTCCCTCATTGGACAGGTAAAAGAAAATCACTGCCGTCCGAAGGACACTCCCGCTTCCGATAATCCGGGTATCCAGTACATGGCCAATTCCTACCAGACAGAAGATGGCTACCTTCCTGCAGATTCCCTTAAATCCGATTTCGCTGGACAGCTTTTTCTGAATAACTCCCGCCATTAAACCCGTGATGTAATCAATAACCACGAACATGATGAGCGCATACAGAAATCCGTCCAGACCTCCCAAAAACCATCCCATAAAGCCTCCAATCCCTGCAAATACATACTGCATTGCCGTAATAACCTGTTTCATAATCTCTTCCTCCTTAAAGTTTTGTATGAAAAAAAGCAGACGCACCACGCATCTGCTTTTCATCCATTGCCGGATTACACACACTCCACATACCGGATGTATGCATATCCGTTTCCTTCATTCACTCCGGCTTCATTTACCGTACCATAAAACTTTTTATTGTAGGTAAATGCGGCCACACCGCCAACATAACCGGAACCTCCGGATGCGGATTCCCCTCTTAATGCATAATTACCACCAAAATAGCCTCCACCACCACCGGAATAGGTCATATTACTACCGGAATAACTTGCTGCACAGCCAAAGTTGGTGTATTCATAGCTTCCGGTAGAAATCTGTCTTCCTCCGAGTGCTCCGCCCGAACCGTCACCGCCGCGTTCTCCGCCACCGTCACCGCCATCGTTTGCAACTCCTGCCGAAGTAATACCGCCGCCACCTCCGCCGCCTGCAACAATCAGAATCTCTGCTTCTCTGTTTTTATAATTGGTGGAGGCACTACTTGATGAACTGCATATCGGACCGGATCTTGTCATAATACTGGTTGCACCACCCCCGGCTGCTCCATACCCATTGTTTGTTGAATAGGAATATCCGGATGCTCCTCCATTCGTTCCACCATAGTTCGTAGAAGTTGGAGTTCCCCCATTATAAATATAAACCTGCTGACCCTTGTTCATCTTCTTATAGCCTTTTGCGTGGCCGCCAAGTCCGCCCTTTCCGGTAGCCGTATCCTTTGTGATGGATGCTCCTTCCGCACCCCAAACCTCAAATTCATAGATGCCGTCTGCCGGAATGGTAAAAGGCACATAGGTTCCCGTATAAGGAAAGTCATAGACCGTGGTCACCCACTCCGGTACAAGGAAGTCCCCCTCCACAAAGTCTGCTTTCTCTCCCGGCTTGTAGGTGGTTCCGTTACAGTTCCATCCGCAGAAGGATTCGCCCTTCTTTTCATAAGGGCAGACAGGGACGGCAGCCTGTGAGCCTCCCGTATTCCCGTTATTGTAATAACAGGTACTTTTTATGACGCTTTCCGTCTTACCCTCAATCAGGGCACCTCCGTTGGGATACATATTGACTTCGATATCCGTCCGAAATACGGCATAAAGGATAAAATCCGTCTCTTCCTCCACAATACAGGAAGTAAGCACCTTTCCCTCTGCTGTCGTATCCCTTCTCCATCCAAGAAGCGTATATCCTTCCAATGCAGCAGAAGGTGCAAGAAGCAGGGCATCTTCTCCGTCATCCACATGAATGGTTTCCGACTCTCCGTTATCCGTCTGAAAGGTTACCTTTACTCCTTCCGAATAGACCTTGTTCTCCCCCAGATAAATCCGCTCCACCTTTTTGGTATTCTCATCTTTGTAACATAAATAGATACAGTTCTCATCATAGGTTTCCAAGGCCCTGTAATCGGTAAGACTGATGATTTTGGTAATCAGATTTCCGGAGCTGCTTAATGCCTCATCCACACGACTTCCCAGATCAGAAACAGCAGTGTCCAGTTCCCGGATGGTTTCCAGTGCACCATCCAGTTCTCCTATCACATTCCTTGCAACAAACACACAGGTTCCGTCCAGAATGCTGTCTCCCACGTTCCGGATGGTCGCATACGATGTCGGCTCTGCAGGTGCGGTCTTACCTTCCTGTGTACAGACAAGTGTTACCCATCCCGGTGCCGCACTAACAAGTGCCGTATCCCCGACAGCATATACCGTATCACGAAGCAGGGTGTTTCCATTTCCACCGCCGCCTCCTGCACCGCCCGCCAGTTTGGAAAAGGTCTGGGTCAGGTTGTCGATGCCGGAACTGGTCACCGAAAAGGCTGCCAGCTGCAGGTCAAAGGATGAATTGTTATAGTTTACATCCGCATCTGCATCCAAAACGGGAAGTTCCTCTGCAGTATCTCCAAGAAGCATGATGGGTTCATCTGCATTGGAAAGATCCATGTGGATATAAATCCTTCCGTTCAGGGTCTGTCCGGCATCCGCAAGCTGTACGGCAATCTCCGATTCATACACTTCAAAAAAGCGCCCCTTAATCATGCCGAATCCCTGTGATACCCGAAGAACGTTTCCCCTCGCATGGGACACTTCACATCCCTTGAAAATCCCGTTCATGGGAATGGCGGTTTCGTGAATGATGGCATCATCCTGCGGTGTCACGTTACCGCCCTTATAGGTTTTTAATACGATATTGTTTGCCATCAGCTGTTCCTCCTTAAAATCTTGGTTAATTCCAGTCTGACCGTTCCGAAAATCAGCTTGGTATTCCTGCCGATTTCCCGTCCGGTCAGTATGCTCTGATAATATGTTCCGTCCGATATCACGTTTACGATCTGTCCGAACTGCATCTCATCCGGTTTTATCAGTTCATCCCCGTTTAGCATGGTAAGTTCTATGAGATTGGAAAAAGCAGCACGGGAAAAAGTATTGGATGCCTCTGTCTGGGCCAGTGCATCAAACCCTGACTCCTCACTGCTGCTTACAGCCCTTATGTCACATACCACGGGTAAAATCCTGTCCTCATCCTTGGTGTCATATCCCAGATCCGTATGCAGGTAATACACCTTCTTTGTGATGTAATCATCCGTGGTGTCATAAATAATCAGCTTATTCACATCGGCACTGACCTGCTTGATTACCACGTTCTTTTTCAGGATATTGGGCAGGTCACTTTCTATGGTAAGCACATTTCCTGCCACTCTTCCGATGGTAACAAGCACCTGTTTATTCTGGATATCCAATGATGCGCCAAGAAGGATGTTATACTTCTGCAGGGCAGGAATAATCACGGAATCCATCAGATTTACGATGTTGTAATGCCCGCCTTTCTCTGACGGAGTGATATGAAGGCTCCAGTTCTCCGTATTGGTAAGCACCTTCACGCTTAAGCCCCTGATATTCTGCAGTTCATCCTCATTGGAAACATAAAGGGCATTGATGGCATCGGCAATAAACTGCTCCATGCTCCCCTGCCCCTGCGCATTCACGTCAAAAAGCATATCCATGTTAAACAGTTCCATTAATGGCTTATAGGAGATGGTCTGCATGTTCTTGGATTTATCCGTTCCATAGGCAATCTCCGTAACCACTCCGGCATACTCTTCCTTTCCCCTGCTGATCCGGATAAAATCCTGTTTTTCAATGCCGGGCATGGCAAACACCGTAATGCTGTTTTCATCCGAAGACAGGTAATCTTCCTTATAGGAAATCTCATGAATGTTTGTGTGTCCCGCCATCTGAAAATCCGGGGTAAATATCTCCACGTTATACGGTTTCATAACTGATCCTTCCTTCCACAATTACATTCAGGGTATTGATGCCTTCATGGGAGACGGAAATACGGTTTGCACCATGCTGTAGATGGAAGAACCTCTCTGTGGTAAAATCGCACAGCTGATACCTGTCTGCCACCACATCATCCCCTGCTCCCCTCTCCGTAATGCTGTAGGGAAGTTTTGTGGTATCGATTACCAGCTTATGATCCGCAGACACCGTTCCCATGTAGGCTCCCGTCTCATACAGAACGTTATTCACGTAATGTTTCCATACCGGATTGATGCACGGACCCTGTATGGTGATTTTGCAGGGGCTGTCCTCGTAACTGTCACTTTCGATTTCCACGGAGTTATAGGAAACATCCGAATAGGCATAATCATAAGTATAAGGATATATTTTCCCGCCTATGGAAAGGGTGTTGCTGTATTTATTCACGTTCTTATAGTAAAGACCCTGTGCAGCAAACACGATTTCACAAACCAGTGCCGCCCCTCCATTGGAAAGTTCCGCTTTCCCCAGAGATGCAATCCTGACAGGAACACGGAATATTTCATCAATCTGGTACACCAAGGTTAAGGGAGTGGAACGGACAAACCGTGCAAACTCCCTGTAAGTTTCATAAGGCTTTTTCCCGCCAAACAGAATCTTTCCTTCCATCTTGCCCTGCGAAAAGATCTCTTCAAGCGGATAAAAGTCCCTGCCTATCTGTTCATACTGGGTGGCATCTTCATAGCCGAACCCTTTAATATCATGAAGGAAGGAGTCCTTCCTGTTTAGTTCGAAACTCCCTCCCTGTCCGTTAATCAGTCTGAATTTTCTCATTACACATACGCCTTTCCAAGCTGCCTGTTAATACCGTCCGTAAGTTCTCCCACAAGGATTCCCGAATCCAAAACAATCTGCCGATTAGCCATCTGTGGAAGATACTTTGAAAGCATGGCGGTAAGGCCGCTGATATCAGTTCCCTGACCACCGCCATTCTGATTCTGCATGGTAACCGTTCCTTTTGTTCCCGGAATAATGGCAGATGCCAGATCACTCATAGGTCCTTTCAGTTTCCCGAGGTTGCCTTCGATACCTTTTCCCATAAGATCAATCATATCCGGCATATAGGTGTGGAAATTGGAAAGAGGTCCTTTTTCCGGTTCGGAGAATCCCAGATAATCCTTAATCGTGGATGCCACATTTCGAACCTTATCCACAAGCGAACCAATCATGGATCCGATACCTGATATCAGATTGCTGATGATATCCTTGCCCCAAGAAAATGCATTCTTTGCCACATCCATAAATGCCTGTCCGATACCGCCTACTTTTTCTTTTATGGTCGAAACCATATTTGACATACCGGATGCAACGGATGATACCAGATTAGACAAACCGCTTGTGACATTACTCTTAATGTCAGACAGTTTAGAACCTATCGTGGATGCAATGCTCTGCAATCCCGATGAGGTTTTTTCCTTCATGGTATTAAGATTATTTGTAAAGTTTTCTGCCACGTTATGGATTGTGGTGGCGAACTTCTCTTTCATATCTCCGGCAATGGATACAACCTTATCCTTAATATTGCCCCACAGACTCTCCGTATTGGATTTGATGGCATTCCAGCCCTCCACAACCCTGTCCTTCATGTGCGACATGACCTGCGAAGTATTATCCTTGATATTGCTCCATGTGTTCTGAACGAAATCTTTCACATTTGTTGCAATATTGGTAACCGTATCTTTGATACCGCTCCAAGTCTGATGGGTAAAATCTTTTAAACCACTCCACGCATTGGAAATGGTATCTTTGACAGAAGACGCTGCAGTCTGGGTAGAGGATTTTATATTCTCCCATGCGGAACTGATTCCTTCTTTCAGACTGCTCCATGTTTCCAAGGTCTTTGACTTAATGTTCTCCCATGCACTGGAAACACCGCTTTTTATGCTCTCCCATGCACCGGAAGATACCGATTTTATTCCATCCCAAGCAGACGAAACCGTGGACTTTATTCCATTCCATACTGTACCCGAAACAGATTTGATTCCTTCCCATGCTGAGGTAAGTCCACTTTTAATGAACTCCCATCCGCCGGATGCCACACTTTTGATTCCCTCCCAGACACTTGAGAAGAAGGACTTGATACCATCCCATGCTGCTGTGAAGATGTTCTTTACGGCACTTAAAAAGGAATCCCACGCATTACGGAATCCCTCACAATTGTCATATATTAACTTAAATGCTCCCGCTACCGGATTCACGAGGAATAACAGAAGTCCCTGCCAGTTATTCTTAATGAAATCAAGCACACCCGAGAAGATGGATTTAATGCCTTCCCATATTCCTGCAAAGAAATCCTTGATTCCCGTCCACAGATTTATCCAGAACTCCCGGAATCCATCGCACTTATTCCAAAGGATTGCAAATGTGGCCACCAAAGCCACAATGGCTGCTATCACAAGTCCTATTGGATTGGCAAGCATTACCGCATTCAAAGCACCAAATACTCCTGTCACGGCACTGATGGCACTTCCCACAGCCGGAAGAATGGTAAGTATTGTTCCTACGGCAGATACGATTTTTCCTATCACAATCAGTACGGGACCTATAGCCGCCGCTATGGCTGCAATCCTCACTATGGTCTCTTTCGTCTTTGGATCCATGGCATTCAGCTTATCAATAATCTTCTGAATAAAAGACACCACATCCCGAATGACCGGAATCAGTATTTCCCCAAAGGAAATGGCAAGTTCCTGTAACTGGCTTTTTAAGATGGTCAGCTGTCCGGAAAGATTATCCTGCATGACATCTGCCATCTGCTGACTCTTGCCATCACAATTTTCAATCGCAGCCGACAGTTTATCAATATCTGCCGGAGCAGCATTCATAACAGCAAGGAATCCGGACATGGCATTCTTTCCCACAAGTGCTTCTGCATTGGCTGCTTTTTCGGATTCACTCATCTGTCCGAATGCCACTCGGCAGTCTGCAAGAATGTCATTCAGACTGCGCATACTTCCGTCTGCGTTGGTAGTTCTGACTTCCATCTCCCCAAAAGCCGCACCCGTGAATTTCACTTCTCCGGCCAGGTTGTTCATCATGGTACGCATGGCAGTACCGGCCTGTGTGGACTTGATTCCTGCATTTGCCATAAGACCGATTGCTTCTGCAGTATCCTCTGCGGAAAACCCCAAAGCACCTGCAATGGGTGCGCAGTACTTAAAGGTCTCGCCCATCATGGATACATTGGTATTTGCATTGGAAGAAGCCGCCGCCAGAATATCAGCAAAATGCCCTGAATCAGCAGCGGTTAACCCGAATGCTGTCAGGGCATCTGTTACAATATCCGATGTGGTGGCAAGGTCTTCTCCGGAAGCGGCCGCAAGGCTCATGATACCTTCGATACCGGAAAGCATATCCGAAGTTTTCCATCCGGCCATTGCCATGTAGTTCATGGCTTCTGCCGCCTCGGTTGCAGAGAACTTGGTACCTGCACCCATCTCCCTTGCCTTTTCCCTTAAGGCTTCAAATTCATCACCCGAAGCACCGGACACTGCCTGTACCTGTGCCATTGCAGAATCAAAATCCGCTGCTGTCTTTACCGCAGCTGTTCCCAGTCCGATAACCGGGGCTGTGACTGTTTTAGTAAGAGTAGACCCTGCGGATGATATGTTGTCACCGAGTTTTTTTATGTCCTCCCCGGTGGCGGCAAGTTTCTGTAATGCCACAGCAGACTGGTCAGCCTGTTGTTCCAGTTTTTCCAGCTGCTGCTCCGTTGCTATGATTTCCCTCTGCAGGGCATCGTACTGTTGCTGTGAAATCTCACCACTTGCAAGTTTTTCATTTGCCTGTTGGGCGGCTTCTTTTAACTGTGCTAACTTCTCTTTCGTCTCCGAAACCGCCTGTGCTAACAGTTTATGTTTCTGAGTAATCAGTTCCGTATTACCGGGATCCAGTTTCAAAAGATTGTTTACATCCCTAAGCTGTGACTGGGTACTCTTAATTTCCGAATTTACCGACTTTAAGGCTGTGGAAAGTTTGGTAGTATCTCCACCGATTTCCACGGTTATCCCGGCTATTCTGTTTGCCATTTACTCTCCACCTCCTAAAAATGAGCATGAAAAAAGCACCTACCCGAAGGTACGTGCCTTAATTAATTAGAATCCAAATTATTAAGTTTATAATCTATATTCCAGCAAGTTGGAATACGAGAAGCATTTAGAAGAAAGAATATTAACCCTCTTCAATATTTGTACTCTCTTAGTCTTCTTCCGAGTAATCACAATTGGAGCATACCCACTCATCGCCATCCCAGTGTAAACAACCACCACATTCAGGGCAAGGTCTTGTTTCATCATCATCCTCTTCCAATTCACCTGAACAATAAGGGCAATGACTGTACTCAGATTCATCATATACTTTGTCGCAATCAGGACACATCTGCATTTTTGTTACCTCCTCCATATCATATTACAAAGGCAAAATGAAAGCTCATATATGGTATCAGAATCAAAAACTACCAAGTCTGCAATCCCGATTGCCATATCCCCAAATCAAAATCATTTTGCTTTGAGTATATTATATAGGAATCCAAGCAGAACCTCAATCAAAACTTATCAAAATCCTCCTGAGTGGCTAACGGAACATACTCGTAGTCATCATTCTGATTTTCAATAAATATATCGTTTACCATTCCCACCGTCAGAAGGTCTAAGTCCCGAAGACTTAGACCTATCTGCAAGCATCTAAGCAGGAACAGGGGCGTTGTCATTTCGCGCTCTGTTGGACGAAGTTTTTTTTAGCCTCCGCATCCGTTTTAATGTTCATTCCCCATAACTCAATCAACTGAGGAAGAACCTGATAGATTGAGAAGGTATTGAATTCATCAAGCCAATCCTCAACCTCATCCGGGATGGAAGGGTCTGCGTGTTTGGCCATAATAAAAGCAATGTTCTCAAACATCTCAAGGGAAAACAAATCAAGATTGCTCTCCTCTTCCGTATTATCCCCCAGACTCTTTTCCAGAAGGGAGATATCCTTGTAGATATCCCTTTGGAATTTCAGTCTGTAGATACGAGGAATAGCAGCACTCGCTTTGAATGCCACCTCTTTCCCGTCAATTTCGATATTTTTTCTTACTCCCATGTGCTAATCCTCCTATGCTCCGGTAGTTTCATCAGTAATCTCATCATCATAACCACCCACTGCATCCGGCTGATATACAGCCTTGTACCAGTTGTTATATGCCACAGCCTTTGTGGTATCACCGGACTTTGCCTTAACAAGCCCATTGGCAAGCGGACGAGCCTTGATGGTCAGTTTCTCCGTCTGCACTTCCTTGCTTGCCTCATTGGTCTTGGATGCAATGCTGGGTCTGGATGCAGAACAGTTATACAGCACATGGCGGATTTTCTTCTGGTCTCCATCGAACTCAAAAAGCAATGCAAAATGTCCTACCTGTGAGTTGCTGTTCTCCACAAGCACGTTATTGGAATCAGATGTTTCATTTAAGATTCCCGTACGGAAGGATTCAGGTATCAGTGCAATTTCCAAATCTCCGGAATAACCCTGATTGGAATTTACAATAAAATACTCAATACCGTCCGCATAAAATGATTCCGGTTCGCCTTCCGGGTCAAGTGCAATGGACACCGCCCCGGGAATTGGAATGGGATTTTCCCATGATACTGTTCCATTGTCAGCCTCCACCAAGGGAGCGAAATGGACATTGCTTAAGTTAAATTTCACTTTATTGTTTGCCATTTTTATACCTCCATTTGATATAAGACCTCGTACATTTTCTCTGACGGGATCCATGTTTCTGATTTCAAATAAAAAAAGCCGAAAAGATTTAATGTCTCTTCCACTTTTTCTTCCAAACCAATATCTTTTTTATCCGTATATACCTCGATATGAAGTGTGTCCGATTTATGATATACACTTCCATCAGCCGAGAAAGGATTCGCATTGGGATACAGATATACCAAAAAAGGTGGGTTGGGTGATTCTCCTTCCGCAAAGTGATCATATGCGAAAGGAAGCCCAATCCGTTCAAGCATTTCTACCACATTTGCCTTACTCATTTTGCACCTGCCTTTTCCTTCAGTTCCTTAATAGCCAAGTTCTCGCCTTTACTGATATGGGGCTGTGCCTTGGTTCTTCCACCGCCACGCTTCGCATGACCGTATTCCAGAAGATGCGTCAGTCTGTAACGGTTTTTCGAATGCACCGTGTAGGTTACTCCCATTCTCGTTTTTTCCGTCTCCGATACATTCCATGATTTCTTATACCGCCCCGTATCAACAGGAGATTCTTCCTGTATAGTCTTTTTACAATCATCTGCAACCTCTTTACAGATATTCCTTACTTCTTCGGTTGTCAGTTCCACATACTCCTCGAACTCCTTGGCTATGGCATTTCCCATCTCATCAATCGCTACTGTTTTCATGGTTACCTCCTTACCAGTTCGGCATGGAATTTAATGCTCCTGTGCCTGAAAGCCATATCATCCACGGAAACGATATTGTATATTCTCCCGCAAAGAATAATCCTGTAGTTTTTGGAGGTAATTATCTTTGTCTCATTACAATATCTAACCGTAAAATCCATTCTTTCATTTGCTACAATCTGCCCTGCTGTATCCGTTTCGTCTGCAGTCTTATCACTGACAGTGGCATAACAAGAATAATAGTCCTCCCACTCACTTTTATGATTTCCTATTTCATCCGTAACTGTCCTGTTTTTCTGGAAACGGATTCTGACATTCATGGCTGCGATATTCATTAAAACACCGCCTCCCTGCTTCCTGACAACAGACTTCTTAAAGTAAGCATCAGTTCATTATGGTCGGCTTCCTCCCTGTGTTCATACAGATAAGCAATGGCATACCAGACCGCTACTTCATATTCAGGTGTGTTATCCGGAACCTCACTGCTCCTTGCCACGTCAAGACACATCTTTTCTGCAGTCACTATCAGTTTTTCAATCAGGGCATCATCATCCGAAGAATCCTGCCTCAGATAGCACTTTGCTTCCTCAAGTGTCACTACCATACATAACCTCCAAAATACCGGGCATCCCATTATGAAATGCCCGGCATATTCATCCAATCCTATCAGGTTGTCTTCGCCTTGATTTCCAGTGTCTTCACGGCTTCGGAAAGAATCAGCTTTCCATCCACACGCTCACAGGCAAGGAAACCTACCTGACCTGTTGTAGCATACAACTCATTCAGTCTCTTGAAGCTCCTGCCCTGACGGTCAGCAATCCAGTAGTAAGAGTAATCACCGAATGCCATGACCCTGTTACCGGTTGCAAGTTCAGGAACATAAATGGATGTTCTGTATGGTCTGTTCAGGATGCGGTCCGGCTCACCGTCTCTTACGGAAGGCTGCCAGATATAATTTCCGTTACCGTCCTTTAACTTTCTGATTGCCTTAACGGTGGAATCATTTAGAAGCCAAGTTGCTTTCTTACGGTAAGGTGCACGGAGACTGTAAAACAGATCCATCACATCATCGAAAGTGATATTCACTGTTGCGGCAGTCACGCCAAGATCAGCTGAACCGAAAAGTCCTTCCGGCTTTCCTTTACCGTCACCGACAAAGAATGCCTCCTCTTCCTTCGTACCGATTCTTCTTGCAAATTCCTTGGAGATATAATTCTCGATGTTGAATACGGAATCATTGAGAAGTTCATCGGAAACCTTTATCATGGTTGCCAGCTTGTAAGCACCGATGGATGTCTGTCCGAAGCTGTCATCACTTTCAGGGAACTGACCGCCCTCGTCAATCCACGCAGCCTCTCCCTTACTGGTCACGATGGGAATCTTACGGTCACCGCTGGAAGTCTTAATGACATTGGCAAGACTTCTGAAGAACACTTCATCTTCCAGTGCCTGTACCAGCTTCCTTTCATATTCATCGGGAACAAGATATCCGCCTTCGGAATCCGTACCAATGGAAAGAGCGTTCTGTACTTCGTATGACATCTTGTTTCTCATACCGTTCCAGAACGCTCTCTTATATTCATCGGATGCCCTTCCCTGTTTGGAATCACCATCTGCCTTT
>Ga0129313_1001490_pt1 | contig 14661 bp, 10 predicted proteins | sample O1105metagenome_FD_94436 | JGI IMG/M metagenome (GOLD analysis project Ga0129313, IMG submission 94436) | Orangutan group fecal microbial communities from fecal samples from Wisconsin, USA - O1105 metagenome | ecosystem: Host-associated > Mammals > Digestive system > Large intestine > Fecal... | reverse complement strand
TTTTGATGGCTATCCGATGGGAAGAGGCTTCATTAATCAGAATTCCAGGATCCGCATCCGTCTGATGACGAGAAATGTCCATCAGGAAATCGACCACGAATTTTTAAGGGAACGCGTGAAGACTGCATGGGAATATCGGAAGAAAACTGTCGATACCGGAAGCTGCCGTGTGATTTTCGGTGAGGCAGATTTTTTACCGGGACTTGTGATTGACAAGTTTTCGGATGTGCTGGTGGTAGAGTCACTGGCACTTGGAATTGACCGGTTTAAGCTGGAAATTGTCGATCTGCTGAAGGAGGAGCTTCGTAAGGACGGCATCGAGATCCGCGGTGTCTATGAGCGGAGTGATGCGAAGGTACGGCTCAATGAAGGTATGGAACGGATCAAGGGCTTTCTCTCCGAGGAGTTCGACACCAACGTACAGATCGAGGAAAATGGCGTGAAGTATCTTGTTGATGTAAAGGACGGACAGAAGACCGGATTTTTCCTTGATCAGAAATACAATCGTCTGGCAATTCAGAAGCTGTGCAAAGATGCCAGAGTCCTCGACTGCTTTACCCATACCGGATCCTTTGCGCTGAATGCGGCAGTTGCCGGAGCAAGAGAGGTTACCGGTGTGGATGCATCGGAGCTTGCTGTTGCACAGGCTGTGAAAAACGCAGAACTGAACGGTGTGCAGGATAGGGCGAAATTTATCTGCCGTGATGTATTCGAGCTTCTGCCCGAGTTGGAAAAGCAGGGAGAGAAATACGATGTAGTGATTCTGGATCCACCGGCATTTACGAAGTCAAGAAACTCTGTGAAAAATGCCATCAAAGGATATCGTGAAATTAATCTGCGCGGCATGAAGCTTGTGAAAGATGGTGGTTTCCTTGCAACCTGTTCCTGCTCCCACTTCATGACCTACGAGCTGTTTACTGAAACGATCGGACAGGCGGCCCGTAATGTGCATAAGCGTCTGCGTCAGGTGGAATTCCGTACCCAGGCTCCGGATCATCCGATTTTATGGACGGCGGATGAATCGTACTATTTGAAATTCTACATTTTTCAGGTTGTTGATGAGAAGTAAGAGACGGGAAGTGGCGGAAATGCTTGATTTATAAGGGATTAAAGGCATTTGATGTTTACAGAGAAAACCTCGTAAAGTATCGCAAAATATCACAAAAACGTGATTCAAAGTGGTAAGAAAAGTGGTAAGTCTGAGTGGTAAGCACCTGAAATGTGACGAGTGGTAAGCTTATGGGGAAAACGGTATGTTCTATTTGAATGATAACGGGAAACTAACAAAAGACTAACCATGGACTAACAAAGAACTAACCACACGTATCTTTCTTTTTCAAATAAGAGATGATAATATTATTGTGGAAAGAAAAACGACTTACAAAAAGTTACAAATATATACGGAATGGCTACGGTATTGAGACTTTTTTTGAAAAGGAAGCTGTGATATTATTATCATGGAATTAATGAACAGAGAGTAATCGAGAAAATTCGGTTGCTCTTTTTGCACATAAAAATGATGTAATGAATGTTATGATTGTGTGAATTATTTTATCCCTGCACTTTAAGTAGAACCTATGATAGTATTAATTAGTCCTGGACTTTTGGATGAGTCTGTGTTATGATTTCTTATACAAATCTCCTGGACTTTTAAGAAAGTTTATGGTACGATTTGATTTGTTTGGAGGTGGTTGGTAGTGCCATATGCTGTAGATTTGTTCTGTGGAGCCGGAGGCTGTTCAGAAGGGTTAATACAAGCCGGTTTTCATATCCTTTTTAGTTCAGATATAAGCGATATGGTTGAAATGACGTATCGGCATCGCCATGAGCAACTCGGATTAATACAAGGGGAAAACACATGGTTTGAAAGAGCTGATATACGAAATCTTACCGGAGAGGATATCAGAAGACATATTGCTAATCTTGAAATATTTGAAGGAAAAGAAATACCTGATATTGATTTAATGATAGGTGGTCCAAGTTGTCAGGGATTTTCAAGAGCAGGTAGACGAGATAAATCTGATCCAAGAAATATGTTGTTTGGTGAGTATGTGAGGGTTATCAATGAGGTACGTCCTAAATACATTGTATTAGAAAATGTAGAAGGATTTGTTGATATGCAGTTTATTGGATACAAAGGGTTAGATTTACCTGAGGAAGAGGGACCTGTTTATCCAGATGGTTCTGTAACACCAGATTTGTTGACAGCAGAATTGTCTAGAATTGGTTATCATACCCTTAAACCACGGATTCTTAATGCGGCAGATTTTGGTGTACCACAGAGAAGAAATCGTATTATTTTCATTGGTTATCGGGACGATATGACGCCACCGGAATATCCAAAACCAACGGTCAAACCAGAAAATTATCTCAATTTATTGGATGCCATTGGTGATTTAATTACGGATTCTAAAATAAGGAAAAAAAATAATAGGCAATTAAGCCAGTTTCAAATTGATAGTAAAAATGGAAGAACACCGGGAATTGATGGGAAACCAATTCCGGCTCCAAAGAAAGTTATGAATAATGAGTTGCCGGGAAGTTCAGATTTGGTGGCGGAGAGATTTAGTTTGTTCTTGCCGGGTGAGAGTGGTTCTATGTTGAAAAAGAGAGTTATGGAATTAGGAATAGATATTTCTAACAAACCAGAACTTATTGAAATGTGTTGTGAAAAACTTGAGAAGACACCAGATGAAGTAATTGCATTGTATAAAAGCAAAAAGGCAACAGTTGCTGAAGTAGAAGTATTGCTTACAAAGAAAAATATCAGACAGAGATTTGATCCCAAACAACCATCGGCAACAGTTGTTAGTATAGCTGATGATTATATTAGCCCATGGGAGGCAAGGACTTTTAGTGTTCGAGAAATGGCCAGATGTCAGTCATTTGATGATTCTTTTGAGTTTATGGGGAAGCGAACAACAGGAGGCTTGCGGAGAAGAGTTGAAGTTCCTCAATATACTCAAGTAGGAAATGCAGTGCCTCCATTATTGGCAAAGGCAATCGCAGAAGAAATTATGAAAGTATTATAGTGCTAAGGGAAGCAGAAATGGACTTCCCTTTTTTGCTGTTCAAGAGTACAATATAATGTATAAAGTACAGAAAGGGGTGGATATATGGCAATTAAAGATGAGGTAGGTGGAAATTCTGGCTATCTTAAAAAAGTCAGAAATTATTTTTTGCCGTCATCTAAAGAGATGGCGGAACTGGCCTTTGAAAGATATCAAACGACTTTGGGAGTAGAGATTACAAAGGAATATGCTCTTGAACATACAGATGATATTCTAAAGGGGCTTTTTGAGGCAGAGACAGAGATATTCGCGGAGAAAAATAGCAGTATTTTATCTTCTGCCTTACCGTATTATTTTAGAGAAATATATAAGAGAAAAGATCAGCGATATCCAGAAACCAGTGCGAATCTTGAACGTTTGGAAAGACTTTTTAATGAGTGTAGACAAGATCGTGTTGATATAGGGTATTTTATTAGCGAGATTTCAGAAACAGTTGGTCCGATTATGGATGTTGTCTCTTTTTCCCAGAAACAGTCAGCTAAATGTAGAGTCGGAAATACATTGCAAAATCATTTACAAACTATTTTTGAAAAATGTGATATTCCAAATAGCCAACAACAACAGAGAGAGGATGGCGGAACCATAATGGATTTTGTCATTCCAAGTCTTGAAGCCTATAGTACGATGCCGGATCAGGTTATTAATATAGAGTGTCAAACCACATTGAAGGATAGATTTCGATTAACAACCGGAAAATCTACAGATGCAAGAATCAAAAGATATCTTGCAACGGCCACTGGATGTGGCTTGGTTACTCAGAAGGACGTGAGCGATTTTAGCATTGAGAAAGTAAAGGAAATTATTATAAACAATAATGTTACTTTAGTTGTTTTTGACGATGTAAAGAGTAATATTATTGAAAAAATACGAACGGCATACGATAAAGCTGTTAGTGAGGATGCAACATCAGCTACAGCAATAGAATTACAGAATCTATTAAGATTGAGTAGTAACAAAATAGTATCGTATAAGGAACTTATTAACAGAGATATCAAAAGTATTTTGGTTTATTGGGAAAATGCGTAGATATGTATAAAAAATAACTTTAGATACTCAGAGAGTGTCCGGTTAAGGGTGAAGCACCTTAGTCCGTTCAGGGCGACAGCCTTGGCCCATAGACGTGTTGTGACACATCGTATTGGGTTATTATCTGTCACGCTTCGCTCAGATATCGTAGCTTTGCTACGAAAAGAAAAATTGAATTTATAAAGAAAACAGCAGAGGCTGAAAAAAGGAATCGAGAAATCGGTTCCTTTTTTGTGCTCGGAAAAGGAGAAAATAGAGATGGGAAAGAAAAAAGTGCGAGCAACTAGGACAAATGGTCGAAAAGACAGCAATGGTGTATTCAAGGCAGGTCATAATGATCGGTCATTTAATCTTGAAAATGCAGAGCATGTTGATGCTGACAGGAGCAAATGGAATGTTTACTGGGATTATTTGCAAGGATATAACCTTGCGGATGAAAAAGGAGTCCGACCGGAAAGAAAATATTTATTTGATGAAGTTGAATATCTTTACTATCACAAACAATTCGGAGATTCCATAGATGCACAAAATGGGCGGCATGAGAAGTCCAGACATACAGAAAGAATAAGAAATGTCAGGCAGATTATGGAGGATTCACGTACCTGTCCAGAAGAGACGATTTATCAGCTTGGAACTAAAGACGGCTACGAAGATCCGTCAGTTTTTGTTAAGGTGGCTGCGGAACTGTTTGAGGTGATACAGGAGAAATATGGATCGCATATGTAGATTCTTGATTGGGCTTTGCACATGGATGAAGCAACACCGCATATTCATAATCGGGGAAAATGTCATGGTGGCACCGGTCTGCGAGCAGAATGTAACAGGCAGAGCCGTATATTTCCCGGAAAGAATGAAGCAGCTCATTTTTAAAAATGGTATTGTGGAAGAGGGAAAAGTGTACGAAAAAGGCTTTTCCTATGTGGAAATGCCGATGGGAACCGTGCATGTTTTCCTAAGGGAAGGATATCTGTTCCCGGTGGCAAAAGGCGGAAAGTGTGTCGAAGCTGTTGATTTTGAAGACTTGAAGCTGTATTCTTTTGGAGAAGAGATAAAACCGTACGAGTACTATCTGGATGATGGCGAAACGAAAGATTTTACGATCGAATCCCATATCCGTATGTTAAGCTGCTGAAAGCAGTTAATAAAAAATGAAGTAAGAAAATAAAGCAAAAAAGGATCGAGGAATCGGTTCTTTTTTTGCTTTTGTAAACTCACGCTCCTGATTCGTGTTAATACAAAAACAGGTGATAAAACAGAAAAAAGAAAATAAAAACTAATAAAAGTAGAGAATAAACAGAAAATTAACAGAGAATAATAGATAAAATACAGAGAAAACAGGAAAAACATATTGACAGATTTTCTGAAAAGGTGTATTGTGAGTATAACAATTCAAAAGGGGAGAGAAATATGAGTACTATACAGGATGTGGCTCAGAAAGCCGGAGTATCAGTATCAACTGTATATAAAGTTTTTAGTGACAGTTATAAAACGCGTGATGAAATCAGAGAACGTGTACTTAAGGCGTGTGATGAACTGAACTATTCGCACCATTCCATGATAAAGAAGCGTAAGCTTCTGGGCATGATGTTTAGTGAGGTTACGAACTCTTTTACCAATACATTAATGCAGATGATCATTGATGAACTGGGTGATGAATATGATATTGTCACTTTGTTTAGCAATGAGGATCTGACGAGAGAAAAGCAAAATATAACCTGTCTGGAACAGATGAAGGTTGATGCGCTTATTTTTGCAACAGTTTCGAACCAGGAGTATCCGGAAATTAATAAGATGATCAGCGATGGCAAACCGGTAATACAGTTTTTTATGCAGACACATCCGGGAGCAGATGCGATTTTATTTGACGATGAATTAGGTACCTATCAGGCAGTAAAGTATCTTATTCAAAATGGACATAAAGATATCCTGATGTTATACAAATACAGAATAGGATTTCCACAGAGAAGCAATGGATATAGAAAGGCCTTTGAAGAAGAGGGATTAGAAGTGGATGAGCGTTATTTATATGATATTCCATATAATGACAGCATCCGTGGAGTAATTCAGAATAAGATCCAGGAATTAAAGCCATCTGCAATTCTGGCGGTAAATGAAATAATTGCAACATCTACAGTATGTGCTTTAAAGGAAATGAAGCTTATGGTTCCACAGGACATCAGTCTGATCATATATGATGATCTCCCGTGGGCAGCAGCCTCTAAGCTTACAACGATAGGTCATGCATTCGATTCGGCAGGATCACTTTGCAAAAATATATTAATGGAAATAACAGGTCTTGAGAAGAAACATACTCCAGTCCGGCTTGTGATTGATCCGATGCTTATAGTGAGGGATTCTGTAAGAATTTTAACTAAATAAAATGTAACTACATGAGCAAAGGGAACTGCACAGCAGTGAGCTTGCAAATGGAGTTCTGAATAGTTAAAAAATGTGAATTAAGACATTACTCCGGAGGTATGTTTTAATTGCAAAAGAATTATGTACTTTCCAGACAGAGACAGGTATTAGTGAAGGATATGGCATGATTTTGGCGCAAATATAATTTAAGTCATGAAACAAATGGGAGGAAAAATAATGGTAAAACGTATAATGGGTTTAATCCTGACAGGAACAATGATAATGTCATTACTGGCATGTGGTAAGGCGGATACTGATACTGCGAAGACAACGCAGAGCGACAGCAATAGTAGCATCAGCAGTAGTAGTGAAGATGCGAGTAACAGTGAGGGCGATGTGATTACCTTTACATTTGCAGAGCATGTTGCGGATATTGAAAATCAGGCACCGCAGGTATATGCAGTAGTACAGGAATTTATGAAACAGAATCCTGATATTAAAATCGAAATGACGGGGGCTGCACAGGATGAGCACACCCAGAAAATCAAGCTGGCATCCCAGTCCGACAGCTTGCCGGATCTTTTTTACTCATTAAAGGGTGATGCTGATGCATTGGCTGAGGCAGGAATGCTGGCAGATCTTTCAGAGGATATTCTTAATGATCAGGAATTCGTGGACGGATTTCTACCCGGTATGCTTTCAGTAATGGAAAAGGATGGAGCTATTTATGGATTGCCTGCAGAGATTTTCTGTAATGGGATCTGGTATAATAAAGCATTGTTTGATCAGTGTGGCCTGGAAATTCCTGTAACCTATGAAGACCTCATGAACTGTGTTAAGGTTTTCAATGAAAATGGAATTGTTCCAATGGCAAGAGGAACAAAGGATGTATGGAGCAGCTGGTCCCTTATGACAATGCATTGCAGATATGGTTTCTTTGATCATATTGATGGAATCCTTAGTGGAACAGATAAGTGGCTGAATGATGACTATTTACGGTTTTATGAAAAACTGCAGGATATGGCAGAGCAGGGAACATTCCCGGATAATGCTTCTTCGATAGGATACTGGGAAGCTACAGAAATGTTTCTTGGCGGACAGGCAGCAATGTTTGACAGTGGTGCGTGGGATACAAAGAAATTTGATGAAAGTGACCTTAAGGATAGCATTGGTTTCTGGTGGGGACCGACATTTGAAGATGGAGTTGGAAATCAGGAAATTTCAATGAAAGCACCGTCTCACCCATATTGTGTATCAGCCAAGACCAAAAAAGAAGATCCGGAAAAATATCAGGCTATTATTAAATTTTTAAAATTCTATTATGGTCCTGAGGGAACGGAAATTATTGCAGCAGAAAATCAGAGTGTACCGGTTACCCGTTATGAAGGAGAAATTGATGCTGATAAGTATCCGGTGTTTGCGAGAGTGATTGAACGGATGAATGATGATTGGGAAAGTCCTGATACCTGTCCTAATATGAAACTGCCCGGACAATTTGAAACTACATATTTCGAGAGTATGGTTGGTGTTATCAATGGTATTTATACACCGGAAGAAGCTCTTCAATTTTTAGATGATCAGACGGAAGCGCAGGGTATTATAAATAAGTAATTAACATAAATGATCTGTCAGAGTCTAAGCATTCTGGCAGATCATTTTTAGTGAGGTGAGAAATTTATGCATTGGTTAAGTAAAAAAAGCACAAAAATTATCATGATTATGCCGGCAGTAATTTTGTTCACTGTTTTTTTTCTGGCACCTATTTTTATCAGTGTCTATTATAGCTTTACAGATTTCTCCGGAATTGGAGCAGCAAAATTTATCGGTTTTAAAAATTATCAGGTATTGCTGAAAGATAAATTCTTTTTTATTGCTTTGAAGAATACGTTTATTATTTTGATTGGTATAACAATTACCATTCTGCCGTTGTCATTTATTGTGGCATTGCTTCTGGAAAAACCATTTCGGGGAAGTGGAGTTGTGCAGTCCATGATCTTTGCCCCGAATGTAATTGCACCAATATTAGTCGGTCTGATCTGGCTGTTTATTCTGGATCCGAAAATGGGAATGATTAATGCAATATTGAGGAGTATCGGACTGAGTGATTATCAACAGCAGTGGATTGGAGGTAAAACCCTGACCCCCTATTCGGTTGCCTTTGTATATTTATGGCAGGTACTTGGTTTTTATACAACTATTAATATGGCCGGCCTGAGAAGTATTCCGGCAGATATTTATGAAGCGGCGGAAATTGATGGTGCGAATTATTTTCAAAGAATACGAAAAATAACCATACCTATGATGAAAAATACAATAGTGATTAATACGATACTGATCATCACGGGTGGATTCAAAATCTTTGAGACCGTAAAGCAGCTTACCAATGGTGGACCGAACCATATGTCAGATGTGTTGGTTACCTATATGTACGATACTACCTTTACCTCATCACGTTACGGATATGGTATGGCGGTTGCTACGGTATCATTTGTCCTGTGTCTGATTTTCTCGATCATATATCTGGTTAATGTCGGAAAATCATTAGAACAAAAGGAGGGATAAATTTGAATATGAAAGCTAATTGGAAAACGATTCTGTCCAGATGCGTACTATTCGTTATTACAGCGGTAACTGCTATTCCGCTTTTATGGCTGGTTGTCTTGTCCTTTAAATCAGATACCGATATTTTGAATAATCCATTTTCCCTGCCGGAACATATTGATCTGGCCAATTACGAGAGAGCTCTTGATACATTGCCATTATTTAAAATGTTCGGCAATACACTTATTGTTGCAGTGTTTGCATTACTGATCAGCCTTGTCTGCACCTTTATGATATCCTATGCGATCACAAGACTGCATTTTGATCATGCAAAAATACCAAATGGCTTGTATTTATTGTTTGTGTCAGGACTTACGATACCGCCATATATTGTTATTTTTCCTACCTATCGGATTATTGTGGCATTGGGGCTGCTGGGAAGCCGGTTTTCCCTGATTTTGCCATTGGCAACAACAACGATGGCATTGGGCGTCCTTTTAATGGTAGGATTTCTGAGAGAATTTCCGAGCGAAATAGAAGAAGCGGCCATTATTGATGGATGTAATATTTATCAAATGTGTACTCAGGTTGTATTACCGATTATTAAGCCGGTTCTGGCAACTGTAATTATTTTTAATGTACTTTATTTCTGGAATGAATACCCAATATCATCCGTACTGGTGAATGATACAAATATGATGACGATTTCATTGGGAGCGTCAATGTTCAGGGGCAGATACAGTATGGATTACAGTGGAATGATTGCAGCTACGGTCATTATCATTATTCCACAGTTGGTTTTTTATGTTTTCTTCCAGAAATATATTGTTGAAGGTATGACAGCAGGTGCAGTTAAGGGCTAATTATTAATAGAAGGAGAATATCAGATTTATGAAAAAAATATATTCAGATGACGAATTGTTTTGCAATAATGAACAAAAGGCATATTCCGGTGATGCCGGATGTGTGGATTTTCTGTTAGGGGGGATCGGAACCGGAAATGTTTCCCTTGGAGCCAGAGGAAATCTTACAACCTGGCAGATTTTTAATCAGCCGGGACAGATGAATCGTATGCCATATACTTTTTTCTCTATATGGATGAAACAGGATGGAGGAGAAGCAATTTCCAGAGTGCTGGAAAGTAAGCTTAATCCGCCGTTTAACAGATCACAAGGCTTTTTCCGGAATGAGGTTGCAGGTCTGCCACGTTTTGACAGTTCTGTAATGACCACAAAATATCCCTTTGTTAATATTGAATTTCAGGATGAAGAAATACCTGTTCAGATCAGTCTGGAAGCGTATACACCATTCATTCCGCTTAATGCGAAAGATTCAGGAATACCGGGGGCTTATCTGAATTATAAGGTAAAAAATACTACAAAAGAGAATATAGAAATTTCCATTGCCGGTTCTATGAATAATGCAGTGGGATTTGAAGGATATAATAATTTTTCTTTTATGAAGCATGCCGGTGATAGAGAAAATGAATATCGTAGTGATGATGTTATCCGTGGAATTATGTATACTGGAAAGAATTTTTCGGATAAACATATTACATGGGGAAATATGGCATTATCCACAACAGAGAAAGAAGAATACATTACTAAAAAACCTCTTTGGTATCAGGGACAGTGGACAGATGGTGGAGAAGATTTCTGGCAGGATTTTTCTACAGATGGAAGACTCAACAATGAAAGCATCTATGATCAGGTTGGAAGTAATTGGGCGGAAAAGTCTGATTTCAGTTTCCTGCATTTCACAGATAAAATCGGCTCCTTATGTATCACCCAGACATTAAAGCCGGGAGAGGAAAAAGTTTTTCCTTTTATTCTCAGCTGGTACTTTCCTAACAGACCCAAGATGTGGATTGAGTTAGACAAAGACAAACAGGATATCGTTGACGGAAATTATGATGTTACGAAAAATTACTATGCAACACTCTTTGAGGATGCCTGGAATGTGGCTTCCTATTTAGCCGGTAATGCGGACAGATTGTATGATGAGAGCGCTAAGTTTGCACATGCGTTTTTTGATACAACTCTTCCTGGCTATATACTTGAAGCAGCAGCAGATAATATTACGGTAATGCGGAGTCCTACATGCTTTAGAATAGAAAACGGTGATTTCCTTGGATGGGAAGGTGTAGATGATGCACTTGGATGCGGTCCTGGAAATTGTACACATGTCTGGAATTATGCACAGAGTGTAGCTGTTTTGTTCCCGGAGCTGGAGCAGTCAATGCGAAGGATAGAGTTTGTTGATGAAATACGGGATGATGGGTACATGCCATTCAGAGCTTATACGCCATTTGATTTACCACAATGGGAAATGACACCGGCGGCAGATGGACAGCTCGGCTGTATTATCCGATTATACAGAGAATGGGTTATCAGCGGGAATGACTCTTTGATAAAGGAATGCTGGAATGGGGTAAAAAAGACTCTGGATTATACTTTGAAGGTATGGGATTGTGATGAGGATGGAGTACTGGAGCAGCCACAGCATGTTACCTATGATACAGAGCTGTATGGAATCTCCAGTATGGCAACCAGTATCTACATTGCGGCATTAACAGCGGCAGCTGAAATGGCAGAATTTATGGAGTGTGATGACCTGGCAGACCGGTATCGTAAATTGGCAGCGGATGGTGCAGATAAACTGGACAAGGTAAGCTGGAATGGAGAATTTTATGAGCAGGTATTAGATAATGTGAATGCTTACCGTTATCAGTATGGAAAGGGATGTCTGTCAGATCAGCTTTTGGGACAGTATATGGCATTCAATGCACAGCTGGGTTATATCTTACCTGAAGAACATGTAAAGAAGGCGGTACAGTCTGTTTTTGAGTATAATTTTGTTGAAAAAGCAAAGAAGAATGTACATGCAGAAAGAGCATATATTTTAAATGATGAAAAGGGTCTTACCCCATGTACCTGGCCAAATGGTGGTAAACCGATTTTCCCGTTTGTATATTATGGAGAAGTCTGGACTGGAATAGAATATGAAGTTGCTGCTTTATTAGTCCGTACTGATCAGGTGAATGAAGCATTAACCATTGTTAAAGCGCTCAGAGACCGTCAGGATGGTTTTAAAAGGAATCCTTTTAGTGAAAATGAATCCGGTTATTACTATACAAGAGCAATGGCATCCTGGGCGGTATACGAGGCTTTACTCGGATATCACTATGACATGCGTAAACAGGAACAGTCTTTTGAGCCGAAGCTAAATGAAGATCATTTTGATGGTTTCTGGTGCAATGGAAGACAATGGGGAGTTGTTCATCAGAGGAAGGATAATAACGGAACCCTGTATCAGTCCACAGAGGTATTATATGATGCGGTCAAAATGTAAAGATCAGCGTTTTCTGATCATGGAGGGAGTATAATGGACCATAATGGGCATTGGTGGCAAAAGAGTGTGGTATATCAGATATATCCACGCAGCTTTATGGATAGTAATGGCGATGGAATAGGTGATTTACAAGGGATCATCGGTAAATTGGATTATTTACGGAATCTGGGTGTAGATGTGATCTGGCTGTCTCCCTTTTATGCATCGCCTAATGCGGATAATGGATATGATATTAGTGATTATCAGAAGATTATGGAGGAGTTTGGAACCATGGATGACTTTGATGAGCTTTTAAAAGAAGCTCATCAGAGAAATCTGAAGATTATTATTGATATGGTAGTGAATCATTCCTCGGATGAACATGAGTGGTTTAAAAAGAGCAAAGCAGGAATAGAACCCTATCGTAATTATTATATATGGCGAAAGGGCGTTGATGGGAAAGAACCCAACAACTGGCGTTCTAATTTCAGTGGAAGCGCATGGACTTACTCTGAAGAAAGACAGGAATATTATCTGCATCTTTTTCATAAAAAACAGCCGGAATTAAATTGGCAGTGTGCGGAATTAAGAAATGAGATTTATCGCATGATGAATTGGTGGCTGGATAAAGGAGTGGATGGATTCCGTCTGGATGTTATTAATTATATAGGTAAGAATCCGGAATTTCCCGATGGAGTCATTGGAAAAGATGGTTTGGGCGATTTTGTACCGTATGCAGTGAACCTTCCCATCTCTCATGATTATATAAAAGAGATGAACAGTCAGGTATGGCATAACAGAGAGGGAATCCTTACGGTGGGTGAGACGCCGTTTGCCAGTACGGATGATGCCGTTCAATATTCCTGCCTGGATAATACGGAGCTGAATATGGTTTTTCAGTTTGAGCATATGGATCTGGATAATGCAGAGGATGGTTCCAAATGGTCTGACAGACGTATTCCGTTATTGGAATTAAAGAGAAGCTTCAGCAACTGGCAGAGGAAATTATATGGAAAGGCATGGAACAGCCTGTACTGGTGCAATCATGACCAGCCACGTGTTGTATCAAGACTGGGTAATGATACGGATGAAACATGGTGGAACAAATCCGCTAAAATGCTGGCTACATGCCTGCATTTTATGCAGGGAACTCCCTATGTCTATCAGGGAGAAGAACTTGGAATGACCAATTATCCATTTTCAGATATCCGGGATTTTCGTGACGTCGAAAGTATTAATGCTTACCATGAGTATACAGAAATCTTACATGTAGATAACGATAAAATGATAAGTTATCTGAGAAATAAAAGCAGGGATAATGCTCGTACACCGATGCAATGGGACGAAACCGATGAGGCAGGATTTACTACAGGCGTCCCTTGGATGCCGGTAAATCCTAATTATAAAAGGATAAATGCTGCTGCTCAGATTGGTGATGAGGATTCCGTTTATAATTACTATCGCAAACTGATTTCCCTGAGAAAGGAATATCCGATTATCGTAAATGGTGATTTTGAACTTGTGGGAGAGAATAATGCTGATGTCTTCGCATACCTGCGTCATTGGAAGGATCAGATATTATGGGTGGCATGCAATTTTACAGATCGGATGCAGAAGATCGTAAGTCCGTCGTCCAATCATGCAGAATACCGGAAGTGGGATGTGATCTGTGACAATTATAGTCCGTCAGGATATCCCTTCGAAAAAGGCCAAATAGAGCTGCGGCCATATGAGGCAGTAGCAGTTCTTGGCAATTCATGATACAGCGTAAAGCGGAAATTGGAAAGCATCTGAAATGCAATGAAAGCTAAGAGTAATCGGGAAAATCCGGTTGCTCTTTTTATTTTGTATAAGCTATAATGTAACTATTCAGATCTCATTCGTAGAACCGCTGCTAACGCAGCTCAAGTTTTACTCATTGAGGTTACTTCGCCATATAAAATTGCTGTTCTGTATGAATGCAAGCATTCACAGAAAACAATTTTGCATGGCTCTGAATAGTTACGATATAATGAGGATATCAGGATCACAATCGAGGAGCAAGTTTATGGATATTTCTGCTTTTATAGAGATTGCGAAAGAACTTCATGTTCTTGGAATTAAAATTACCAAGGATGGTGAGCTTATTAATGAATGGTATAGTGAAGAGGAATGCCGTAGAAATATTTATTCAGCGGCGAAAAGCTTTACATCCTGTGCAGTCGGTTTTGCGGTTCAGGAAGGATTAATATCGTTAGATGAAAAACTGACAGACGCTTTTTCAGAAGATTTACCTGAGGTAATTGATGAGAATCTGCAAATGGCAACCGTTCGAGATCTGCTCACTATGTGTCTT
>Ga0129313_1001486_pt1 | contig 14718 bp, 11 predicted proteins | sample O1105metagenome_FD_94436 | JGI IMG/M metagenome (GOLD analysis project Ga0129313, IMG submission 94436) | Orangutan group fecal microbial communities from fecal samples from Wisconsin, USA - O1105 metagenome | ecosystem: Host-associated > Mammals > Digestive system > Large intestine > Fecal... | reverse complement strand
CGCGCTGCAGCCACAGTTCGCGCTGCAGCCACAGTTCAGCCGCGCCATTCATAAAAGCGTCTGCTTCGCATCCGGCGCCGCTTGCGCGGCTCATCTTTTATTTCATTTCGTGGCGCTCCGCTCATGCATGGGCTCATTCGCAAAAACATGCAAGCATGTTTTTTGCTCTTTTGCCATGCATGGCTGAACTGTTGCAAAAAACAGTGGTACAAAACCGGGAAATAGAGTAAAATATAGTGTGATGTTTCGAAATGGGGAGGAAAAACGCCATGAAATTGAGAAACCTGCTGGAAAAACTGGAATTTGAGTGTATACAGGGCAGCACGGACGTAGAGGTAAGCGCGGTGGAAAATGACTCGCGCAGGGTAAAGCCGGGCAGCCTTTTTATCTGTATTGAAGGTGCAAATTTTGACGGGCATCAGTATGCCGCGGATGTGACGGAAAAAGGGGCAAAGGTGCTGGTGGTATCAAAGCCTGTGGAGGATGCCGTGGCGGGGAAAGACATCACGGTCATCAGGGTGGAAAATACCCGTTATGCCATGGCTTTTATCTCTGCGGCATGGTTCGGACATCCAGCGGAGAAACTGAAGGTCATCGGCATTACGGGAACCAAGGGAAAGACCACCACCACCTATCTGGTGAAGTCCATTCTGGAGAATGCCGGCATAAAATGCGGACTGGTGGGAACTATTGAAACGATTATCGGCGACACGGTGATTCCCGCGACAAACACCACCCCGGAATCTTATATTTTGCAGGAATCCTTTGCAAAGATGGTTGAGGCGGGACTGGAAGCAGTGGTTATGGAGGTGTCCTCTCAGGCACTGATGCTGCACAGAACCCAGGGCTTTGTATTTGATTACGGAATTTTTACCAATCTGGAACCGGATCATATCGGTGCCAACGAGCATGCCAGCTTTGAGGACTATATGGCCTGTAAAGGACTCTTGTTCAGACAGTGCAGAGTCGGGATTGTAAACGGGGATGATGTGCATGTGGAGAAGGTTACGGAAGGACATACCTGTGAACTGGAAACTTACGGCATGGGAAAGGATAATATGCTTCGGGCGGAGAATCCGGAACTGGTACATGTACCCGGTAAGCTGGGAGTGGACTTTCATGTGGCAGGTTTGATGGATTTCGATGTGGAGGTGCCCACACCCGGGCGCTTCAGCGTCTATAATGCCCTCTGCGCCATCGCTGTCTGCCGCCATTTTAAGGTGAACAGCGATATGATATGCAGGGCACTTCTGGAGGCTAAGGTAAAGGGACGCATTGAGAAAGTACATGTTTCCGATAAATTTACCCTGATGATAGATTACGCCCACAATGCCATGGCTCTGGAGAGCCTGTTGTCCACACTGCGGGAGTACCAGCCCCACCGGCTGGTATGCCTCTTCGGCTGTGGAGGAAACCGCTCCAAGCTGCGCAGGTATGAGATGGGAGAGGTCAGTGGAAAACTGGCGGATCTTACTGTGATTACCTCCGATAATCCCCGCTTTGAGGAACCTCAGGATATTATAGAAGATATTAAGACAGGAATCGGAAAGACAACAGGTGCCTATGTGGAAATCTGCAACAGACGGGAAGCAATCGCCTATGTCATCTCTCACGCGGAAGAGGGAGATATCATCGTCCTGGCCGGAAAAGGACACGAGGATTATCAGGAAATTAAGGGAAAAAAATATCCTATGGATGAGAGAGTCATCATTCGGGAACTGCTGGAAGGCGGATTAAAACACATTTAAGGAGAAGAACAGTGCCGGAACTGTATGCGGATATCATTGTGGATATCTCTCATGAAAAACTGGATAAGCCCTTTCAGTATCGGGTGCCGGAGCGGCTTAGGGGTGTGTTGGAGACGGGAATGTGTGTCACGGTGCCCTTTGGAAACGGCAACAAGCCCCTGAAGGGCTATGTAATTGATATCGGAGACAGATGCAAGTTTGACCCTGCCAGGACAAAGGACATTCTGGAAATTGTAAGAAACGGCGTTGGTGTTGAGGACAGGATGATTGCCCTGGCCGGATGGATTCGGAAAAACTACGGTTCCACCATGATCCAGGCGCTTAAGACCGTGCTCCCGGCAAAGCAGTCAGTGAAGACATTGGAGCATCGCACACTGCAACGCGTAATGGGAAAGGAAGAAATCATTTCCCTGCTGGGGGAGAGTAAAAGAAAGAAGCAGGTTGCCAAGGAAAGACTGTTGCAGGAGCTTACTGAGCAGGAGAGTATACCTTATGAGTGGGTGACGGGAAAGTTGGGAGTATCCGCACAGACGGTGAAGAGTCTGGAGAAAGCGGGCGCCATCAGGGTAGTTAGTACCGAAAGTCTCCGAAACCCCGTCAGGTTCTCTAAGGACAGCGGGGAGATTACCGGGCAGCGCCATGTCCTCAGCGCCGAACAGCAATGCATTGTGGATGAGATAATGGGGGACTTTGATGCAGGACATCCCGACACTTACCTGGTTCACGGGATTACGGGAAGCGGCAAGACGGAAGTCTATATGCAGATTATCGGGGAAATGGTAAGCAGGGGCAGACAAGCAATTGTTCTGATACCGGAGATAGCCCTTACCTATCAGACTCTGTTGCGATTCTACAGAAGGTTTGGAGACAGGGTAAGTGTCATGAATTCTACTCTGTCCCCCGGGGAAAAATATGATCAGTGTCAGAGGGCAAAAAACGGTGAGATTGATGTGATTATCGGTCCCAGGTCGGCGCTGTTTACCCCCTTTCCAAATCTTGGAGTCATTGTGATGGACGAGGAGCATGAAAGCAGCTACAAGAGCGAGGCTTCTCCCAAATATCATGCCCGGGAGACAGCCATGGAGCTGGCGAGACTTTCCGGTGCCAGCCTGGTGCTGGGCTCTGCCACGCCTTCGCTGGAGGCTTATCATAGAGCGGAAACGGGCGAGTATAAGCTGTTTGTACTGAAGGAACGGTTGACGGGGGGGCAGCTGCCCACCGTATATACCGTGGATTTAAGGCAGGAGCTGAAGGAGGGAAACCGCTCCATATTCAGCAGGAAGCTGCAGGAACTTCTGACGGACAGACTTGAGAAACAGGAACAGAGCATCCTCTTTTTAAACAGGCGTGGCTATGCCGGGTTTATATCCTGCAGAGCCTGCGGAAGAGTGATGAAATGTCCTCATTGTGATGTGTCGTTGTCTGAGCACAGAAACGGTATGCTGATGTGTCACTATTGCGGCTACAGTGAGCCAAAGCCGAAACTGTGCCCGAAATGCGGCTCCAGATACATCAGCGGTTTTAAAGCGGGAACTCAGCAGATAGAAGAAAAGCTGAGAGAAATGTTTCCGGGAGTAAGAACCCTGCGGATGGATGGGGATACCACCAAAACGAAGGACAGCTATGAGCAAATTCTCTCAGCATTTGCCAATCGTGAGGCGGATGTGCTCATCGGTACACAGATGATTGTGAAGGGTCACGACTTCCCGGGGGTTACATTGGTGGGCGTACTGGCGGCAGACCTTTCTTTAAGTGCCAATGATTACCGTGCGGGGGAGAGAACCTTCCAGCTGTTGACTCAGGCGGTGGGTAGAGCCGGACGCGGAACCTTGCCCGGAGAAGCGGTCATTCAAACCTATCAGCCGGAGCATTATGCGGTCTGTTACGCGGCGCAACAAAATTATGAAGGCTTTTATACCGAGGAAATTCTATATCGGGAGCTGGGGGGGTATCCTCCGGCAGCCCATATGCTGGCGGTACAGATATTTGCGGGCGAAGAGAGTCGGGGAAAAAGATTGGCGGAGCAACTGGCGGAGGAGGTAAGAAGCGCAGAAGATGCAGATGCTTCGAAGCCCGGCCGGCAGCCGGATGCGCCCGGGGAACGGTCCGGCATTCGCATCATCGGTCCCGCTCCCGCCACCATCGGAAGAATTAATGATATTTTTAGATTTGTTTTCTATGTGAAAAGTGCAAAGTATGATAGACTGGTAGAAGTGAAGGATTTGCTGGAGCAAAAGATACAGGGGCTACAGCTGAAAACGGAGACGGTACAGTTTGACTTTGACCCCATGAATACCATGTAGCGAAACGGTAAAAGGAAGGAGAGCGCCGCGAAAGCGACGGAGTGTGAAAAATGGCAATCAGAAACATACGTGAAATCGGGGATGAGGTACTTACAAAAAGATGTAAAGAAGTGACTGAAATGACTCCAAGAGTCAAGGAGCTGATTGAGGATATGCTGGAGACTATGTATGAGGCCAACGGCGTAGGACTGGCAGCGCCTCAGGTGGGAGTGCTGAAAAGAATTGTGGTCATCGACACGACAGGGGAAGACCCGCATATTTTGATTAACCCCAGAATTGTGGAGTCCAGCGGTGAGCAGACCGGACAGGAGGGATGCTTGAGCGTGCCGGGAAAATCGGGACAGGTTACCCGGCCAAACTATGTCAAAGCTGTTGCCCTGGATGTGAATATGAAGGAGTTTGAACTGGAGGGCACAGAGCTTTTGGCAAGAGCAATCTGCCACGAGCTTGATCACCTGGACGGACATCTTTACGTGGAGAAAGCGGAGGGACCGTTGCAGGATGTGAGATATGACGAGGACGACTCGGAATAAAGCCTCTTGCCCGGACAGCAAAGTTTGCAACCTGAGGGGCCTGATAGAAAGCCATGGAGGACAGTAATTGATGAAAATTGTATTTATGGGGACTCCCGATTTTGCGGCGGGAGCGTTGGAGGCATTGATAAAGGCAGGACATGAGATAACGGCAGTGGTGACGCAGCCGGACAGAGCCAAAGGAAGGAGCAAGGAGCTTCTTCCGTCCCCCGTGAAGGTCTGTGCATTGGAGCACGGTATTCCGGTGATGCAACCCAGAAAAATTAAGACACCGGAGGGGGTGGAGGAACTGAAGCGGTATCCGGCGGATATCTATATCGTGGCAGCCTTCGGCCAGATTCTCTCCCGGGAAATCCTGGATATCCCCAGGTTTGGCTGCCTGAACATCCATGCTTCCCTGCTGCCGAGGTACAGAGGTGCATCTCCCATTCAGCATGTGATTATCGACGGTGAAAAGAAGACAGGAATTACCATTATGCAGATGGACACGGGAATTGACACCGGAGATATGCTCTACAAGAAAGAAATAGAGATTGCGCCGGATGACAATTATGAGACCCTGCATGACAAGCTGATGTTGCTGGGTGGAGAAGCAATTGTGGAGGCATTGGCTCTGCTGGAGGCAGGGAAACTGACCCCGGAAAAACAGGATGACAGCGCAAGCTGTTACGCATCTCTCATTGAAAAGAACATGGGTGAGATTGATTTCTCAAAATCCGCCGTTGCCATTGACAGGCTGATTCGGGGAATGACGCCATGGCCCAGCGCTTATACCTTCTATCAGGGAAAACAGCTGAAAATATGGAAAGCACTTCCTGCTGTGACGGAGAAAGCCTTGGGACGGATGCCCGGTGAAATTTTGAAGGTGGATAAGGAATCCGTGACAGTTTCCACGGGGGAAGGCTCACTGAAAATTCTGGAGCTTCAGCTGGAGGGAAAAAAGAGAATGAGCGCTCATGATTTTCTGCTGGGAATCAGGATGACACCCGGTGATATGTTGGGAAGCGTTTCCGAGACACAGTAGGACACCGATTTCAAAATGTGAAATTGTGTAAAATAGAACGGAGGAATATATATGCCATATTACTATTACGATTTTACCTATATATTAGTTGTTGTGGGAATGCTGCTCTGTCTGGGGGCAAGCGCACATGTGAACAGTGTGATGAAGAAATACGGTAAGGTGGGAAACTCCACGGGGATGACCGGAGCAGAGGCGGCGAGACGCATTCTGAACAACGAAGGTCTGTACAATGTGCAGATTGAGTGTCTGCAGTCGGACTCCGGAGACCATTACGACCCGAGAACCAACACGGTGCGGCTGTCCTACGAAAATTACAACCGGGCTTCCGTTACCGCAGTGGGCGTGGCAGCCCACGAGTGCGGCCATGCCATTCAGCACGCCAAAGGCTACGCACCCCTGACTTTCAGAACCGCGTTGGTACCTGTAGTTAATATCGGAAGCAAATTGGGAATTCCCCTAATTATTCTCGGTATTATTTTGAGCTATAACAATATACTGATTCAAATCGGTATCTGGGCCTTTTCCCTGTCCGTACTGTTCCAGCTGGTGACCCTGCCCGTGGAGTTCAACGCCTCTGCGAGAGCAATTGCCAAGATTGACCAATACGGTCTGATGAGTATGGAGGAGAACAACGGCTGTAAAAAGGTGTTGAGTGCGGCGGCTATGACCTATGTGGCTGCGGCAGCTTCTTCCATTTTACAGCTGTTACGTCTGATTTTGCTGTTCGGCAACCGCAGAAGGAGAGATTAGACGGCAGTGGAGAATATAAGAGAAATTGTATTGGACACCCTGCTTGCCTTGGAGCGGGAAGAACAGTATTCTAATCAACTGTTGAAAGCGGTGCTCGACAAATATGATTATCTGGAGCTCAGAGATAAATCCTTTATCAAGCGGGTGACGGAGGGAACCGTGGAACGTCAGCCGGAGTTGGATTATTATCTGAATCACTACTCCTCGGTTCCGGTGAAAAAGATGAAACCACTTATCAGGTGTCTGCTTCGCATGAGTGTCTATCAGCTGCTCTACATGGATACGGTTCCCGACAGCGCAGTGTGCAACGAGGCATGCAAGCTGGCTGTTAAGCGGAAATTCGGCAATCTGAGAGGGTTTGTCAACGGGGTGTTAAGAAATGTTTCAAGGAATAAAGATAATCTGCCCCTGCCGGACGAGAGGACGGAGCCCGGGGCAAGACTCTCCGTGGAATACTCTATGCCTGAGTGGCTGGTGGAGCGGTGGTTGGATGAATATGGAAGGGAAATTACGGTAACACTTCTGAAAGGGCTTTTAGAGATACATCCGGTGTCTTTGAGATTTCGCACTGACCTCTCTGAGGAAGAGAGGAAAGCGCTTCGCCGAAGGATGGAAGAAAAAGGTGCCGTGCTGCACCAAAGTGTCTACCTGCCATATCTGTATACGCTGGAGTACGGCGGCAACCTCACAGAACTGCCGGGATTTGAAGAAGGGCAGTGGATTGTTCAGGATGTGAGTTCGGCGCTGGCGGTGGAGGCTGCCAAAATTACGGAGGGAGATTTCGTGTTGGATGCCTGTGCGGCTCCCGGGGGAAAGTCTCTCTTAGCGGCAGAAAAGGCGGGAAAGGTTTTAAGCCGGGATGTGTCGGAGCAAAAGGTTGACCTTATCCGGGAAAATGCAGCGCGCATGAGGACAGAGAACATAGAAATGCAGGTGTGGGATGCCACACAGCCGGATAAAGCGTACATGGGAAAAGCGGATGTGGTGCTGCTGGATGTGCCCTGCTCCGGGCTGGGGATTCTGGGGAAGAAACGTGATATCAAGTACCATGTGAACCCGGAGAGGCTGGAAAGTCTGAAAAGACTGCAAAGAGAAATTGTGCAGTCATGTGCCGGGTATGTGCGCCCGGGAGGGACGCTTCTGTACAGCACCTGTACCATAGACAGGGATGAAAATGAAGAGATGGTACGGTTTCTGGCGGAAGAGATGGGATTTTTGCCTGATTCCCTGGAGGGAATACTGCCGGAGAGCCTGATGGAGAAGAAAAAAGAGGTAGCGGCTATAAGGAAGGCGACGGGGAAGGAGAACGTCGGACTTATCGATGCCGAAGAGAAAGCCTGTATTCAGCTTTTGCCGGGTTACATGGAGGCGGACGGATTTTTCATCGCCAGATTTGTGCGGCCGGAAGAATAAGGAAATGACAATGGATGAGAAAAAAGATATCAAGTCGATGAACCTGGAGGAACTGACGGAGGAACTTGCTTCACTGGGAGAAAAGCCCTTCCGGGCAAAGCAGATGTATCAGTGGATGCATATAAAGCTGGCATCGGGTTTTGACGAGATGACAAATCTCCCCAAATCCATGCGGGAGGCTTGTGAAACAAAATACACCTATACCTCTCTGGAGACGGTGGAGGTACAGGAGTCAAAACTGGACGGCACAAAGAAATTTTTGTTTGGATTGGCTGACGGAAATGTGGTGGAAAGTGTCTGGATGCAGTATAAGCACGGAAACAGTGTCTGTATTTCCTCACAGGTGGGCTGCCGCATGGGCTGTCGCTTTTGCGCATCCACTTTGGATGGATTGGAGCGCAATCTGCTGCCATCGGAGATGTTGGATCAGATTTATTCCATACAGAAATTAACGGGCGAAAGGGTGTCCAATGTGGTGGTCATGGGGACGGGAGAACCCATGGATAATTATGAAAATCTGCTGAAGTTTCTGCATATCCTGACTGATGAAAACGGACTGAACATCAGCCAGCGGAATGTTACGGTGTCCACCTGCGGTATTGTGCCGCGAATGAGGCAGTTGGCGGAGGAGAAACTGCAGATTACGCTGGCTTTATCGCTACATGCGACGACTGACGAAAAGAGGCGAAAACTGATGCCCGTTGCCAACAGATATTCCATCGCAGAGTTGATGAAGGCCTGTGAATATTACTTTGACAAGACGGGGCGGAGAATTACTTTTGAGTACAGTCTGGTAGGCGGAGTCAACGATACGGATGAGGATGCAGCGGAACTTACAGCCCTGGCAAAGCCCCTTTGCTGCCATATAAACCTGATTCCCGTGAACCCTATCAAGGAGCGGGAATTTGTGCAGTCCGAGGCTTCCAGAATTCAGGCATTTAAAAATAAACTTGAAAAAAACAAAATAAATGTTACTATTAGAAGGGAAATGGGCAGGGATATAGACGGCGCATGCGGTCAGCTGAGACGCAAGCATACCGATGCCCTGCGGACTTTGGAGGAAACAGCGCGTGCTTAAGACGTTTTCTGTTACAAATATCGGCAGAAGAAGAAAACTGAATCAGGACTATGTGTATACCTCGGAACAGCCGGTGGGTCCGCTGCCGAATCTTTTCATTGTGGCGGACGGTATGGGGGGCCACAATGCCGGGGACTATGCATCGAAGCTTGCTGTAAACACCATGGTGGAGAAAATAGGATGTTCTGTTGAGAGTGAGCCGGAGAATATTCTCGTCGGGGCTATCGATGATGCCAACACCGCTGTGCGGAAGAGTGCTGAGACAGCTCCTGAACTGGAGGGCATGGGTACCACGGTGGTGGCTGCCGTGTGCGCAGGCGACCGGCTGTATGTGGCAAATGTGGGAGACAGCAGACTGTATGTTGTCAGCGGCCACGAGATTAGACAAATAACCAGAGACCATTCCTGGGTGGAGGAGATGGTCAGGAGAGGCGGACTCGGAAGAGAGGAAGCCAGAAACCACCCTGACAAAAATATCATTACAAGAGCGGTAGGTGCAGAGAATGAGGTGAAGGCAGATTTCTTCAGCGTGAAACTGGAGGAGGGGGATTTGATTCTCATGTGCACGGACGGGCTGACCAATATGCTGGAGGATGAAGAAATCCGTATGATACTGGACGGAGCCCGGGACATTGTGGAGAAAGCGGAGGAGCTTGTCCGCAAAGCAAACGAGAACGGCGGCAGAGACAATATCAGTGTGATATTGATTGAGCCGTTGGGGTAGGACCCGGACATTCATTTTTAGTTAGTATGGAGAGCGTGTATGATTAAGATTGGAATGATGATAGGTGACCGGTACGAGATACTGGAAAAAATCGGAACCGGTGGCATGTCGGATGTATATAAGGCAAAATGTCATAAACTGAACCGGTTTGTGGCGGTAAAGGTGCTGAAGCAGGAATTCAGCGAAAACGCCAATTTTGTTTCAAAATTTCGGATTGAAGCGCAGGCAGCCGCAGGGCTGATGCACCCAAATATTGTCAATGTGTATGATGTGGGAGAGGAAAACGGCATCTATTACATTGTCATGGAACTTGTGGAGGGAATTACCCTCAAGAAATACATCGAAAAGAAAGCGAGATTGTCCTACAAAGAGGCAGTCAGCATTGCCATACAGGTGAGCATGGGAATCGAAGCAGCTCACAACAACCATATTATCCACCGTGATATCAAGCCTCAGAACATAATTATCTCCAAGGACGGAAAGGTAAAGGTGACGGATTTCGGCATTGCCAAGGCTGCTACCAGCAATACCATTACCTCCAATGTCATGGGTTCTGTGCATTATACTTCGCCGGAGCAGGCAAGAGGCGGCTACAGCGATGAAAAGAGCGATATTTATTCGCTCGGAATTACCATGTTTGAGATGCTGACGGGAAGAGTGCCCTTTAACGGGGAGACTACGGTGGCGATTGCAATCAAGCATATTCAGGAGGAGATGCCGTCGCCCAAGGAGTTTGTGCCCGAGATACCCAGCGCGGTGGAGAGTATTGTGCTGAAGTGTTGCCAGAAATCTCCTGACCGCAGATATCAGAGTATGCCGGAGCTGATAGCTGATTTAAAACAGTCTCTGATGAACCCGGATGAGAACTTTGTGGTGCAGAATGAACCCGATATGGAGGGCAGCACCAGAATGATTACCGACGGGGAGATGGCTCAGATTAAGAGAAGAGCTGCTTACCAGGACGAATATCAGGAAAGATATCAGAAGGGAGAGGAGACCATGCGTCTCCGTTCCGATACGGAGGCAATGTATGAAAATGAGGATAACTCCGATGACGGGGAGGATTACGATTACAATCCCAGAATGGAGAAGGTGACGACTCTGCTTGCAGTGGCGGCGGGAGTGGTTATCTGTATCATTGTCATTATTCTTGCGGTAAATGTGTTTAAGGGAATGGGAAGCGAGGACGGTGAATCCAACAGTCCTATCCAGACAGATGAAATCTCCGGGGAATCCTCCTCTGAGAGCGTGGAATATGTGAAGATGCCCGACGTGGAGAAATGGCTTGTTGAGGATGCCAGAAATGCGCTGGCAGAGTTGGGGCTGAAGTCGGAAGTGGACTATGAGGAGTCTGATGTGGTTGATGCCGGAATCGTCATCAGAACCAACGTGGAAATGGGTACCGAAATTCCCAAGGGAAGCACCGTGACCCTGATTGCGAGCGCAGGTCCCCAAGGCGTGGAGGTACCTGCCGTTACGGGTATCACCTATGAGGAGGCGTACAGCACTCTGACGGGGATGGGCTTTGCCGTGAACAAAATGGAGGCATACTCGGATACGGTGGCTGCCGGAATTGTAGCAGCGCAGACTCCTGTTGCGGGCGGCAAAGTGGCAAAGGGAACCAATGTGACCCTGACGGTGAGCCTGGGCGTGGAAGAGGAGAAAGTCCGGGTACCCAATCTGATGGGACTTTCCGAGATGGACGGAACGGTGGAGGCCAACGAGGCTAAGCTGGAAATCGGAACTGTCAGCTATGTATATAACGGCGAATATGCCGAGGGGTTGATTTGCTATCAGAGTTATTCTCATGGTTCCTGGGTAGAACAGGGAACAAAGATTGACATCAAGGTAAGCAAGGGGCCGGAAACTCCGAATGTCACTTACAAGTGTAATGCCAGCATTTCAGCACCCACTGTGTCGGAGGCGCCTGACTATGTGTCCGGTTCTTCCGTGAGCATGAAGCTGGTGGCTGATGACGGAACGGTGGTTTTGGAGACAACTACCTCAAACTTCCCGTATGCGGCAAACTGTTACGGTTTATCATCATCGGGAGGAACTCTTACCATGACCTATACGGTGACAACGGCGGGCAGCACTACCACCGACGAGAACGGCAACGAGGTGACGATTCCGGGGACTACGGAGAGTAAATCTTTTACCAGAAGAATCGAATTTACAGCGGAGTAAATATGCATGCAGGGAAAAATTGTTAAGGGAATCGCAGGCTTTTACTATGTACATGCGGGAGAGCGATTGTACGAGTGCAAGGCAAAGGGCGTGTTCCGTAAGGATAACAAAAAGCCCCTGGTGGGGGATGATGTGGAGCTGGATGTGCTGGATGAGGAAAAAGGGCTGGGCAACATCAGCCGGTTGCTTCCCCGGCACAGTGAGCTGATACGCCCGGCCGTAGCCAATGTGGATCAGGCGCTTGTAATATTTTCCATTGTGAAACCCAAGCCAAATTTTAATCTGCTGGACAGATTTTTGATTATGATGGGACAGCAGGACATTCCCTGCATCATCTGCTTTAACAAGCAGGATATCGACGAAGACGGAGATGGTTCGGAGTATGAGAGGATATACGCTTCCTGCGGTTATCGGACCCTGACAGTCAGCGCCAGACTTGGTGTGGGATTGGATGAGCTGAAGCGTATGCTGGCAGGCAGAACCACCACGGTGGCAGGACCCAGCGGAGTGGGAAAGTCCTCAATCGTCAACTGTCTTCAGTCGGAGACTGTTATGGAGACGGGGCAAATCAGCGCAAAGATTGAGCGCGGTAAGCATACCACCAGACATACAGAGCTTCTGGCAGTCGGTGAAAACACCTACATTTTGGATACCCCGGGTTTCAGCTCCCTGGGACTGTTTGATTTGGAGAAGGAGCAGCTTGCACAGTTTTATCCGGAGTTTATGCCCTATGAGAAATACTGTAAGTATGCGGGATGCGCTCACATCGGGGAACCTGTCTGCGGCATTCGGGATGCTGTGGCGGAGGGAAGCATCAGCAGGATGCGGTATGAGAATTATTGCCTTCTCTATGAGGAACTGAAGAATAAGAGGAAATATAAATAAGCAATTTTTGTAAGAGATTGATAACTATTCCTGGGTAATCAAAGTTTTTGAGAGTTCTTCGTGAGGGTCTGGCAGATTTGGTTGAAGCAGATGAAGCCAATTGGGGATATGAAAACCATTATATTCATGTTGGCCCTCTCATTAGAAAAGAAAACCATAGGTCATTTTTTTTGAAAAGCTAAAATTTCCCGTTTCAAAGTATAAGTATTCGATGTTAAGCATAAGGAATCCCTTTCGATATTGTTTAGTGAAAATTTTGTTTCGCAGCTTTGATTTACTGCAAGAAGAAAGAAGATTCCTTATATTTTGGGCAATTTTTGAAAGCTGTTTATAGCAGTGTTGATGTAATAGGGGTTCCGTGGATAAAACTGCGGAAACTCAAGAATGATTATTAGCTTCTAAACAGTCATACAAGGAAATATAGAAAAATGAAATAACATGTTGGTTATTTGAGAAACTCGGTAACCTTTTGGGAGGTCTGGTACAGCGAATTTTTGTAATGAAATGCATTGGGGCTTAAGCTGAGTATTGAGCTTGGCTTTTTCTTTTAAGAAACAATAGAATCGGGGATGTGATAGAGGATTGGGATCAGCTTGGGCTGGTCCTTTTTCAATTGCGTCATATCAAGTTTAATTTAGTCATTTTGATAAAAATGATTAAATTAAACTTGATTTTGGCGAAGTTGAGATGTATAATTCAATTAAGTCATAATGAATAAAATGACGAAGTTAAATTCAAAATGAGGTAATTAGAATGAGACAATTCGATTACACGGGAAAATGGAAAAAATTGCTTACGCCAGAAATTGTGCGTTACCTTACAACAATTCATGAATACAAGGGTGAACAGCGCTTAATTGCCGAACACCATGCTGATGTATTGGAAAGTCTTGTTGAGGTGGCTAAGATTCAAAGTACAGAGAGTTCTAATAAAATTGAGGGTATCTATACTTCTGATGAACGTTTGAAAAAGATTGTTTTGGATAAGACAATGCCAAAGACAAGAAATGAGCGTGAGATTGCAGGATATAGGGACGTGCTTAACACAATACACGAGAATTATCCTCACATTCCAATCCGTGATACATTCATATTACAACTTCATAGAGATTTGTATAAATTTGAGAATGCCTCTAATGGAGGCAGATTTAAGACTGCAGACAATATAATTGAGGAAGAAGATGCAAGTGGTAATAAGCTTGTTAGATTCAGACCTTTACCTGCATGGGAGACTCCGGAAGCAATTATAAGCCTGTGCACTGCCTATAATGAGGCGATTAACAGAAACGAAGCAGATCCACTTTTAATCATACCAATGTTTATCATTGATTTCTTGTGCATTCATCCATTTAATGATGGAAATGGAAGAATGAGCAGATTGTTGACTTTATTATTGCTATATCAGAATGACTATATTGTTGGTAAATATATAAGTTTGGAAAAACTGATAGAGCGAACAAAAGACAGTTATTATGATGCTCTTCAGGAAAGTTCGGAGGGGTGGATGGAAGACGAAAATAACTACGAGCCTTTTGTAAAATATATTCTTGGGATTATCACAGCAGCATACAGAGAATTCTTTGATAGAGCACAAATTGTGGAACAAAAGAAAGTGCCTAAACCAGAAAGGATTGAGAAACTGATAAAGAATCATTTGGGTACAATAACTAAGGCTGAGATTGTTGATGCCACACCGGGAATAAGTACAACGACGGTACAGAGAACATTAACGGATTTGGTGAAGGCAGGAAAGATAATAAAGATTGGAAATGGTCGTTATACAAAGTATAAATGGAACTGGGATAAGGAGAATTAGAAAATGATTACAGGCGAATTAAAAGTGGAATTGACAGCTTATGGGAGATTTTCTGGACCGGCGGTCTTACAAATCCATTAGCACATTCCTTCTGATATGTGTCTGTGGCACGCTGTGCGGTATAAAATGCGGTGTAGAAAACTTCACAAAAAGCTTGGGGAATATTGAAAAAAGAACCTGTCTGTGATATGATTAACCAGTTATGTTAGGCTCTTTTTGTATATAAAACCTTATCAAATGAAGGAGAATATATATTAT
>Ga0129313_1001484_pt1 | contig 14738 bp, 13 predicted proteins | sample O1105metagenome_FD_94436 | JGI IMG/M metagenome (GOLD analysis project Ga0129313, IMG submission 94436) | Orangutan group fecal microbial communities from fecal samples from Wisconsin, USA - O1105 metagenome | ecosystem: Host-associated > Mammals > Digestive system > Large intestine > Fecal... | reverse complement strand
CTAGAATTCCATGATCAGTATCAGACAGCAGCATAAAGAAATACCCTGGCTGACTTTTCGTCAGCCAGGGTAAACTTAGAACTTATTGTTATTCATTGTCCACTTGACGGGTAGCACACCAAACCTTCGGACTTTTTTTGCACTCTCTTATTGAGAACCCAAAAGACGATCTGCAATATGATCGCAAGGTCCGAAGGCAATCGCTTCTTCTGCGTCCATAAAATGATCATATGCTGCAGCCATTTTAATTTCGCGCATCGTTTTTTCGGTATGCTTTGCCAGAATCTGTTGGTACTGGAAACTGACATTATATAGTACTTTTTATACCTTCTGACCTTTAAAATCATTCGAATCGTTCGCGGGACGCACAAGATGGTGATAAATGGTTTCTAAAATCACACAGTAGGTTGTTATGTGATTTTAATATGTTATTATAACCACTCTTATCAATTTCTTAGTTTTTGAAGCTACATAGTGATTTCCTGTACCGGTTCGGTTTCTTCGCTGGTCTGGAGCCACCAAACGATTTTATCTCATTTCGAAGAAGAGCAGCCACATTATGTAAAAACTATTTAGTGTCGTGCTTAAGCCATTTTCGCTTATTTATGTCAGTCTGAACGCTTTCCTGAAGGCATAAAACATTCTTCTATTTGTGCAAGTTTTGCCGGTGAGAGAATTATTATTTTGTGCAATAATACGTGCTTTTGAATGCATCAAAAATTGCACAAAATAAAATAATGAAAAGCCGCATTTTCAAGGGCTTTTCCGCCTGGCTGAACGCATTGGGTAAAGAAATGTAATAGTCAGCACAAAAGCACAAAGAGACACAGGGGGAAAGCAAAGGCACAAAGGAAAAAGCTACGGGCTTAATGAAAAGACTGTAAAGAAAAATAGGAGGGATACATTGCAAAGAATAAAAGGATGCCTTAATCGAGTACCAAAAAGAAAGATGGAGATGAAAGGAAAGAAAAAAGAATAGTCAAAGAATCGGGGATTTAGTCAAAGAATTAGTCAAAGAAAGACAGGCGTTAGTCTAAGAGAAAGTCGATGTCGCAAGAGTAGCATTCATAAAGAAAATAAAAGAGAAGTGTTATAGAGAAACACGATGGGAAAAGGAAAGCCTAAAAGGAACAATGAGCAAAGACAGCATTCCAAAGGAATATCATATCGAAGAACAGTAAATTGTGTGGTGAGAATCGCATAAGGATGGTCTTATGTATAGATAATCCACAATAACTACGCCAGGGAGCCACAGACCTTAATCGCATGGAGCAGTCAGAGAAGAGATTAATCACTTAGTCATGGATACATAAGGCATAAGGCACAAAAAGACATCAGAAGCAACCAGTGCATAGAAGAACTCTGTAGGAGGACAGAAACAGAGCTTGTGATGATAAAAGATGAGATCAACAAGACGGGACGATAAAGAGACTGACTGTCCAAAGAGGTCAATGCTGATGAGCAGAAATAAAAGGGGAATTCGAAGAAAGAGCAAGAAAGCTCAAGTACGTTCCATTTCCTCCTCGCTTCTATTTTGGTATATCCATGGTTATTTCAAGAAATCTCTTTGGAACCCAAATCGCATACGCTCTTCCGGTTAGTCGTAACTACTGGCAGTTCCATTCTCCAGTGACTCCACATTCTCGTAAAGCACCGTTGTACCAATCAAAATCCCAGGCACTTCTACTGGATATAACAAAAGCACCACCCTGTGTTAGTCATAGTGTTTGTCATCTTCACAACAAGTTTTTTCAGTATTCTCTTTGCGGATATACCTTGTCCCATCCCATGAAAAGCTTCTCATGTTCTCACGAAGAAGGAACGCGTTTCGCCTTGCTCTTGCGGCTGAATAAAGCGTTACAGCACGGTATACATTCTCTTCTATTCTGAGCAGCACCAAAAATACATCTTCGTTGCCTGTGATTTCTCCGGTAAACGAAAGAGGGATTTGCATGGCGGCGCAGTTCTTCCGTGTATAGCATGTAGGCTCCGGCGTAATGATTCCATCCCGACACGCTTTCACGGAGGTATCGATGGCGCGCTCAAGAATAGCACGAAGTCTTTCGCGAATCACTTCGCCGGTGGTGTCGTTTTTACATAGCGCAGCTGACAATTCATTCCGGCGCAAAGAGGATTCGTGCGCCACCACGTCGACAAGCTCGTGAATCGTTGGCAGGTCCTCTGCAGCATTTGCGATGATATCAAGAGGTATCCTTTCCACGTTTTGTCGCAGGAGCTTTTCAATATCCATCTGAACACCATATTTCGCACGGAAAATGAAACTTTCCGGAGTGCATTCGGTTAAGAACGAGGGAACTCGCGGAAGATACTGGAACTTTTCGCGAAGGATATTCATGCCATCCTCATAACTTTCCGAAGCCATAAAGCCATACCGGTAGAACACAGTATTTCCCATGCCGATCACATTCATTGTACTTAAAAAGCAGTAGATCGGATGATCCATAGAATCGAAAAGGCCAGTCGCAAATAAAAGCCCCTGTTCATTCTGCAGGATATCCTGATCCAGAAGTGCTTTGGCAAAATTCATCCGAAGGACGTATTCCATAAGCGAGACATTCCAGGAATTTGAAGAATAATGATCGCCGCATAACTGTCGTAAATCCCGAAAAGCCAGATTCCAGGAAAACGCATAGGCATATGCGTCCAGTTCTTCTTCAATGGATGCGCATCCACAGAAGGTTATCGTAAGAGAAGATGGATGATCTGCCCGGATTTGAAAACCGCACAGAGAAGGAATTCCATTTTCATCACGAATGCCAAGAGGAAAACGCCCCTCAAAGTGGTTCAGAACATTGCGCAGACGTATTTTCTGAGAGTGGTATGCTTCTTTGTATTTTTCAAGAAAGAACAGGCGAAGATCGGTCGTATGCACGAAATCATCCAGGGGAAGTCCAAGCGCAGTCTGAATCTGTCTCCGGAGATACGTGTACTCAGCATTTTTGAACGTACGGTAAATCGTATATGGCACGAATACATCGGATGGATTTTCAGGCAGCCTGGAGAAAAGTTCTTCGGAATATGCGAACGCATTAAAAGCCGGTTTTCGTGTTATGACATACTGGAGCTGGATTTTATATTCTCCATCTTTTCGCAGTTTACATAACGCAAGACGGAACAGATACTCTCCCTTCCCATCTTTCTTTTGCAGAGTATCGATCAGTTCCCTCCCAGACACAGGAACGGACAGTGCAGGAGCAAGAAGCGCAAACGCAGTATCGCTTCCTTCTGTGTACGCGACAGGACAGGTAATGTAGTCGCCTTTCCGAAAACCCCTGAAAAAATGAGAGCGTTCTTTGCCAAAGTCAGGTTCTACAATAACGCCTTCGTATAGACATCGCTTTTTATCACCTGGCAAAAGATGAACAACGCGTACCCAGACTCCATCTCCATAATCGAAAGTTGTTTTTCCGGTATGCAGACGCAAGTCATCCGCATCAAATTCAAAATACGCCAGCTTGAAAAGAGATTTACAGCAAAGTCTCACGGTATTTCGTTCTTCATTCCTGCCGGCATATACAGCATACACCGTATCGCCATAGCGTATCGAATGACGTCTTTTCATGACGGCAGCATAATCTGCATACACAACATCGGGATAGGAGGTGTCTAAGTTGCTGTTTTCGGATGGATTCGGAGACATGTCTTTCTTCTTTCTGATACTTCCCGCATCTTGCAAACAAGAGCGCCGCCGCAGAAAAAAATCTTTCTTACCGCAATCCTGCGCGGGGCGCTCTGGATAAAGTCAGTGTAGCACACAGAAGCAGAAAAATACTCTGGCAGCAGGACAGAATTTGCAAATACAAAATAATGGCACAGGAAGTTCATGCATATCTATATACATCCCAGGTAGACAACAAATTCCCACTCCTACGGTGGCAGCGGAAAATATAGAGGCACGATACAATGTAGTTGACACTATGCCACTTGCGGACGAAGGGGATTGGCGTCGATAAGACAACCTTGATCAACCGGAATGGAAAGGAAAAGTGCAGTATGACCATAACCACAAAAGACGGCAAAAAATATAATGTTGCTGCTGAAAACATGAGTGATCAAGAAGAAGCCACAGAGACAAACAGCGAGAAGAAAGAAGAACGGGAAGAGAAAAAGTCACCAGTTCTTCATTTTTTTAAGAAACACAAAAAGGAAATTACTTGTGGGGTTGTAATAACTGATATCTTCGGATTATTTGTCATCACACACGCAAATCAGGATGAGGGTGCGGAAGCTGCAGAGGAATTACTGTCAGCATGTAATAGGAAAGCACTTCCGGAGGAAAGCCATGTCATAAATGAGTTCGCTGCTTCTGATATTTTCCAGGAACCAGATGAGATCCAGGAGAACGTTCTGGAGATGATAGATGCGAAAGACGCGGTTGCGCGCACGCATGCACCTCATACAACCAATATGCATCTTCGCACTTTGCCAGACGGATGGACTGCTTCTCCGGAAAAAGAGGCGGAAGCTCTTGAATATGGTATTCGTCTGGAAAAGGGTCAGACTCTTGTGGACTCTTATCAGACGGGAAAGGCTTCCTGAAAATTGCAAAATCAAGAAGATGAGGGAATGGATATGGGCGAAATCGTATGGGTACCTTACGAACGGAAAAATGATAGGCTTGTTGATAACTGCTACCATTATGATGCGGTGTTTGAGTTTGAGTGTCCAAAATGTGGAGAACTTCTGGAAGACACGCTGAATGATCTCGATACAGACGCTTACGGAATGTGTAAAACGGAAGAATGTCCAGTGTGCCATTTAAAGTTCACGGTCGAGATGGAGGAATGCCTGAACGATGATAGTTACGGCGGACTGCCGGTCGATGAGGCTGCACAAATATGGGCTTCCAACGGAAAAGACGAAGACTATATGTTCGGATATAGCTGGGACGAACTGGAGGCGGCATTATAGCCGGTACTGTATTTGCGGGAAAGAAAATATGATTCGAACAGATGCGAACGCGTGGAGAGTAGTGCAAAAATCCGAAAACAAAAGCGGTGAGATCCTGATTGCTGTTGATTGAACTTGCCCGGAATGCAGGGAGAATATGGAAGAAGACGTTGTCTTCCTCTGTGCCGACGAACTTCCATCCATTCAGGAACAATCAAATTTTATTGTGATACGAAACTGCGAGTGTTGTCACGAGCGGATGGCAATATTCTGCAGAGGGAGAATTCTGTGGTAATACAATGAGTGTAAAGTCGGAATATATGTTTTTTCGGCGGTTCATTCGCTATTTTATAAAACATGGGGGAAACAGGAAATGAAAAGAATGTTTGCAACTCTGATTCTCGCTTCCGCGATGGCATTATATGCTTGCGGGGCAAATTCATCAACGTCAGAAGGAACTGTCACATCTGAATCTGCAGCAGTAGAAAACTCTTCTGCCAGCGATCATTCATCTGAATCATCTTCTACGGAAGCGGAATCTGAGAAAGCTCCTGAATTAACAGCCGAAGAACAGGAATCCGAGGCTTCAGACGAAAAACAGCAAAGCACACAGGAGGAAACGGCGACAGCAGAAAAGGAAAGCAAAAAAGACACTGCTTCAAAATCAGATAAATCCGGTTCTAATGCGTCTTATCAGGAGATACTGGATAACTACACAAAGAAGCTGCAAGATGCTACGCCAGGGCTGATCAAGGAATATCAGAATGAAGCCAAAGCAAACACAAATGGCGTAGATGGACTGGCAGAGATTTGTAATGACAAAATTTCAGTTTTGGCAGAAATTAGTAACGATGGCATAAGCGAAATGGCTGAAATATATTTTCGTTCCGGTTCCGGCGCATACAGCGAGTATGAAGACTGGGCTGGAAAACTGACGGACGTTTATATGGAAGAATCCGGGAAAATTACAGATGCCTATATAAACTCGGCAAGCTAACCGTCTAACCTGAATACCCGATCTATTTTCCGGAAATAGAATCTACTGGAATACAACTGCTCAGTCATGTAAAAATCCCTCCCAGAGCGAAATGCCTTGGGAGGGTTCTGTATGTGCTACGATATATTTTGCAAGTGCAGCGCAGCTTTCTGCTATCTCATGCGCGCTCTCTTAATGGCTTCCTGCAGCGAAGGTGCCAGATTGTCTTCGAGTGTATGGATGAGATAATCCACCTTGGAGAGATCCTGCATGTCATCCGGAAGGTGATCAAGCAGATCTCCTTTTTCTGTAATGATCTTATCCTGCTTAGCCCGGCAAACACTTGCTTTCTTCTTTAAAGATCCGATATAGGAATAATAATAAATCACGTAAAAACCGATCAGCACGACCGCAAGATAGCGAACCGGAGTAGTGGGCTTTTCAAAGGAAAAAAGCAGAACATAGGTAAGCAAAAGCAGAACAATATCAGCAATCAGTCCAAACATGACGAAAGGATTTTTGGCGTGGTAACATGCTGTGGGGTACCCTGCTTTTCCGCACCACCAATGGGACAAGGCTTTTGCTTCTTCTTCATATTGATCGGCAGCTTTTCTTGTGGATTCATATTCCTGCATCACGTCCTTGATCTGATACAGCGTTTCCAACTCTTCCTGCCTGGTCATGAAACGATCAAACTCAGAAGAATCGAAGGCATTATCTGAATGAAAACTATTCCCGTCTTCTTTCACTCTCTGTGAAACATCCATAACAGGTTCATTTGCCGGCTCGCTCTTATCATCTCCGAAAGAAGCCACAGCAGTTCCGCAATACGGACAAAATGCAGCAATATCCGGAATTTCTTTTCCGCAATGAGCGCAAAACATGAGTCAATACTCCTCTTCTGAATCTATGCACTTTTTTGTTTCCAAAAAAGTATATCGCCAGGATTCCTCTTCTGCAAGCATGGGCATTTCCGCTCTTCTTTTCCGCAAGACAGAGACACTATTTTGTCTGGCGCAGCAACTTCATTTTGTTATAAGTATATTATAGCATATAAATGAACTGCCACACACATACCTTGTCAATGTTCGCTGCACATTTCTGCACAGGGCCTAATTGCATCCTTGTCGATGACCTTGCACAAAACATCCGGGAATGGACAGAGTGCGGCGGTACTGGGATTTTGTTCCAGAATACAGAAGAAGTAAGAGAAAAGCTGCACGAATAGGAAGTATGATAACGCTGCAGACGGCCGGGTTTGGCGGCCGCTAAGGCCATATTTCCCGGCCACGTAGGGCCGGGATTTACGGCCAGTTTACTGGTTACAAATTAACCGGATTTACTGATCATCTGATTTTTCAATCAGGGCAGTGTATCCCCGGGTCAGCCGGCGGCGGATTCCGTCCAGCTTTCCGTAGCAGTCGGGTGTGTCGCTCAGGTGAAGCTTCCATTCATCCGGTGCGTACTGACAGCTGAACAGGGTGGACGTCTTAAGGTCGGTCCTCATTTTTACCAGCTGGTAGAGAACATCCATCCCATCCTCGGGGTACCGGTTGATGGCGAAGTCATCAATGAACAGCAGCTGGATCTTGGCGTAATACTTGATCCGCCTGTTGTATTTCTTGATATCGTCCGAACGTTTCAGTGCAATGAGTTCATTGAGGAGGTTCTCATAATCAATGTACTGACAGCCATAGTTCCGCCGGCAGGCTTCCACACACAGAGCCGCCAGGAAGTATGATTTGCCGACTCCGGTGACGCCGTATACTCCTATGTTCAGCCGGTCTTCAGCGAACCGGAATGTCAGGATCTGATCCACAGTGGTTTCGTTGTATACCCGTCCGTTTCCTGTCTGGAGGTTCCTGATGTCCGGGCTGGTATCCAGGAGTTTGCTGTGCCGCAGGTTTGATTCGAAGGTCTTATTGATCTTCTCCCTGTACTGTGGCTCCAGTAATTCCCGCAGGAACTGCACCGGTGAGTAGGATCCTAGCTGCGGGTCGCCCATAAGCTCGTTGAACGTTTGCAGGCAGACAGGAAGGTCAAGAGTATCCAGCATCTGCTCAATATCGCTGCAGGAGTCACTCATGGCGCACCTCCTGGTTCTGCATCAGGTGTTCCAGGGTGTACCGGGAATCATCATCCGCGTATTTTCCTGTTACCGGCTGAGTCGGCTTTGCGACCGCAGGAGCCGGATCCGGATCGCAGTACGAAGATATCGTATTGGCGATATATGTGTAGTTGCATCTTCCTGCCTTGAGTGCATCGTGGCAGCACCACTCCAAGGCCGCAGGTGAATACCGTCTGGCGAGATCCAGAATACCGAAGCAGCTCCGGAATGACTGAACCGGGTACTGGAACTTTTTAACAACGGCATCGATCACCGTTCGGGCATTAGGTCCGACATTACCAGCCTTGCTGAGGAAGTAAGGAACGTTCCAGTAGCCATAATCCTTGTATTCCTTTGGCATGTCACTGGGAATGACGACCCAGGACTTAGGAGTGTAGCTGCGCTTATGTTCCCGGATCAGATCTCCGTGCTTGTTGTATACGTAAATCGTGTTTTCGCCGGCACGGACCTCAAGCTCCTGTCTGAGATATCTGCGGGGCATGGTATAATGAACCTTGTCGAAGACAAAGGAGAAGTCCGGAGCTACTTTCACTGTTTTGTTGTGTAATTCCTAAGCAATTAACTCTCGAACTCAAGAGTTAAGGAAACACTGATTTAATCAGCATTTCACGTGTGTTGTAAACACCTATACGGTACAATATATAGTATCAAGGAAGCGAGGTGCCACGCAATGCAACAGACCTTTACGGACATTGAATACTCCAGGCGGAAGAAGAAAACCCGCCGGGAAGAGTTCCTCGATACTATGGATCAGATGATCCCATGGGCAGATTGGGTTGCCATGATCCAGCCTTTCTATCCATCTGGGAAGCGTGGCCGTCCTCCCAGAGGGATCGAAACCATGCTTCGGATGTATATGATGCAGAACTGGTTCAATCTGTCCGATGCAGCTATGGAAGACGCTATGTATGACAGCTATGCCATGTGCTCATTCCTCCATATCGATTTCTATAAGGAACAGGTTCCGGATGCAACGACGCTGCTGAAGTGCCCCATTAACTTCTTCGTCCGAATGGCATTGTACCGGTCTCCCCTTCGAATCCATGTCGTAGGCAAGAGTCAGGTCATAGTATTCGCCCGTTGCATCATCCCTCCAGTTGAACGGACTGATCAAGTAGCCATCCCGCGTGTACTCGTTGGGACTGTTGGTTTTCTGAGAATCCTCCTCTGCCTGCTTCAGTGTTGTTCCACCCAGGTCCTGCGTCACCAGTCCCTGTTCATTCCTCGTGTACAGGTGAACCCGGCTGGGTTCATTACTTCCGGGATTCCCCTGGCAGAGCATATCCGTAATGGAATGACCAGAATAGAGGGCTTCAATAGTGGCAATCCAGAGTGCGTCTTTTACCTCCATCCCGTATGCATTAAAACTGATAACCGTTTTGCGGACTGCATCCTGATATCGCTCCTGGTCAATCGGCCCGGCGAAAACAGTAGGTATCCCTATGGTTTCCGTCTGCGTATCAGCTGCATTCATCTCAGCCAGATCCTCACCCTCATCTTCAGATCCGGCATCCGGCTACCCGCTGCTACTGCTGACTGTATCAGCAGTCTCGCTTTGACTATTACGATCAGCAACCCCGCAGCCAATCATACATACAGCTATTGCCACTGTAACTGCAGTTGCGGCAATTCTGTCTAAGGCTTTATACATTGAGAAACCCTTTCATCCATCCGATCAGAAGATCATGTTGGAAAACCAGATATCAGCCGCAATCGCACTAAGCTGCCCCATCATCAATCGCTGATTGAATGCGATCATCTGTAGATCTGAATGAATCTGATCTAGCTTGTTCGTCACATCATTTCGATACTGATAGGTGTCATAGAGATTAACAGCTTCCTTAAGGTTATCCACCCGGGAATTTTCGTAGGACTTTACGAAATAATCGATTGCTGCAGAGAATCTGTATTCCGGCGGCACATACGCCATCGCCGGCGCGAGGTGCTGCGTGCAGACATCAATTTTATGGTTTACATCCGCAAGAGCCTTTTTCAAGCCGGGGACTTTTGCATTGCAGGTGGTCGTTTCAATAATGCTGAATATCAGCATCAGAAGGAAATAAACCAGCAGCGGTGCTGCCAGCCAGATAATAATGGTGAGCGCCATATTCTTTCCTTCAAAATCCAGCCAGGCCTGACTGGTCTGTTCTTTATATAAAATTACTGCTGTACTGATTAACCATCCAACGAGATAGAATGCAATGAAGCCATTCAAGGGAAGAAGAAATGGCTGAAAACCTGTATTTTCATTAACTTCATTCTGAAGATTACTTTGCTGACCAACCAGATTCTCCAGTGTCTGCAACGGTTTTATGACCTTCTTGTACAGGCTGAAGAGTTCGCGGTTCAGCGCAGGATCATCTGCAGATTCAATTCTGACCGACAGGTGATCGGAGTCACCTTCAACCATTGGATTCAGCTGCCTTCTGACTGGTTCAGGTGATGCTACTGCTGACGGTGCCTTCATTTTTGCCCCACAGTAAGGGCAATAACTCAATCCGTCATCAACTTCATTCCCACAATGCCCACAGAACATAACTTTCCCTTCTTTCCGCTGTCATAGCGATAATAAAAAGCTGCAGCCTTTAGATTAAACAGAAAAGCTGCAACTTTTATCAGTAGTTTCAGAACGATCTCCTAAGACTGCGCCTCACTTGAAATACTTGCCGCAGTTGTTGCAGAGATAGTTGTTCTTATACTTACCCGACAGGAATGCAACCGGATCATACATCTTCATATGATGCTTCTCTTCCGCGGTCAGAGCCCGGACATTACTGCTCTTGCAGTGAGGGCATCTTAAGAGCGGTGCACCGCACTTAGGACATACCTTAGCTTCTGATGAAACTGTTGCGCCACATTCAGGGCACTTTGTTAACATGGTATCTACCTCCTCATATTCATTGAACAATCAGTTATTCGTACATTTTGTACAAATTGCAAAAACATTTTAATATATATATATATATTTCAAGCTTGCTGTATGAAGTTGATCGCGTAAAGCCACTATAATGGGTCAGTAAAATCAGACACTTTTTGAGACGGTTTTTAATGAATCTGATATCCTTAGAACAACCAACATGGAGGATTCAAAAACATGTCTCGTACAAGAAGAAACTTTAGTGCCAAGTTCAAATCCGACCTCGTCCTCGAGGTTCTGAAGGGAGAAAGGGAACTGAATGTCATTGCTACCGAGAATGGCATTCAGCCCAACCTCCTCCACGAGAGTCGATTTAGTCCGAAGCCTCCATTCGACGACTGAGAAACCGGAAATTCCGGTCAGTATAGCCGCCGACCTTTGCGGTATCAACAGATCCAGCATTTACTACAGTGGCAAACCTGTTTCAGATACAGAGCTGGAATGCAAGGAGATCATCGATCGCCTGCACACCGATCATCCGACCTGGGGTGCCCGGCAGATGGCTGCCCAGCTGAAGCAGCGTGGTTATCACATCGGACGAAAGAAGGCAAGACGGTGGATGACCGAAATGACCATCGATCCGATCTATCCGAAGCCGAACCTTTCGAAGTGTCTGCAGCGTGCGGCTGTGGTCCCGTATCTGCTTCGAAATGCTGATATAACACGTCCGAATCAGGCGTGGTCCATCGACATCACCTACATCCCGATGAAGCACGGATTCCTGTATCTGACAGCCATCATTGACTGGCACAGCCGCTGTATCGTCGGGTGGGAACTGGATGACACGCTGGACACCAGAGCCTGTATCGAGGCCTGCAAGAAGGCGTTCCGAGTGGCGAGACCAGAGATCCTGAACTCGGATCAGGGGTGCCAGTTCACCAGCCAGGAGTACAAAGAATTCCTCAAGGAGAACCATGTACGCCAGAGCATGGATGGCAAGAGCCGTTGGGCTGACAACATCAGGATCGAGCGGTGGTTTCGGTCCTTCAAGTATGAGGAAGCCAGAGCCGCCATTAGCAACTACATCCGCAACTACAACTTTGAGCGATGCCATTCAGCAATCGGAAATGTAACGCCTGCTTCGGTATATTATCCGGCAATGCTCTATGAGGCAGCCAGAGATGCAGCATGATCACCAGTAACACGAGGGGATCCATTCTCCCATAATCATGGATATCAGTTCATTATAAAAATCTCAGATTTTTGTCTTGAAAACTGACCCATTATAGACCGGCAATGAGTCGAATCTGTTCTCATGCATTCCGCCGCAGTGTTTACTTCATCTGCATTCTTCTTTGTCTTCCGTTTTATATGCCTCTGCTGCCAGGTCATAGGTGTCTTTTATACGTGTCCGGAGAATGTTCGGCGATACGATAACTGCATCCTGTCCAAACTGAATGAAATAATACATTGCCTGTTCATACGAACAGCCAAATGTCATCCGGATGTTGCCATCCTCTTCTTCTTTTGCGGTGGAGAACATAGGACGATTATGAAGGATTCGCCGGTACTTCCGCATACCTTCTGCGGTAAGGTTTACCACAATATTCTCACGGCTTTTGTTTTCTTCTGCAAAAATATACTGAATCCCACGCTCATCAATACGATTTTGGAGTTCTTCCGCATCCGCATCGGACAGTCCCTGTTCCAGATCCGTCCACCGGACAGATTCAATACGGGACAACCGGAAGCTTACGGGAATCATCTTCATATCACGTTTTCCAAATGGACGGGAAAGACCAGCCAGATAGTAATAGTTATTGCCTTTATCGGTTTCCAGACAGTAAGGGATGACGATGAACTCTTTTAATGACCCCGTTTTTCTCTCGTCTGCTTTTACTCTTCCTGCCTGCTTTTCTGTATTTTCCACAGGTGCTGCGCCGGATGCAGAGCGTAGAGTGATGATCATTCCGCTTCGCTTCTTAGGCTTTGCTTCCAACGCCTGACGAATTTGAAGAACATTGTCCGCAAAAAACAAAAGTTCTCTTTCACACACGGATTTTTCTGCATAGCTCTCCAGCAGCGCTTCCAGGTACCGACGAATAGTACGGTATGCTTTATGATTTTCCCAGTCCACTTCTCCGGAATAAAGCATAATGAACACATCTTTATTCAGACGGATATTAAACTCTGCGGCCTTTGGCTTTTTCTTCAGTTCGGTCGTGTATTTTTCCACGAGGTCATGGCGATACGATTCTGCAAGGATATTCGCAACAGATTCCATTTGCGTCTCATCCTGCAGTCTGGATGTTTTCCGGTTTGCTTCCAGAACGGATAAGAAGTACCGCTTCTTCCGGTCAATCTCCTCATCAATGCATGCTTCGGAGTGATGAAACAGTGTAAGGAAAAGACGATTCAAAAACCCTGTACGATTAGTTTCCAGCATGAAATTCTGGAGATCTTCGTTGATGACCTCGTCTGCGGTAACGCTAAGGCTCAATCTTGTCCTCTGTGTTGCGCCCTGCAAATCAAGTGGCATCTCGTTTCTCATAAGAATCTCCTTTCCTGCCCTTAGTATACCAAAACACCATCCTTTTGGTTCTGCCATCATATTGTTTCTGCACTCAGCCATTCGAGCTTTTTTATTGCTTTTTTGGTTTTCAGAATCATCACCAGCGTCAGCGGCATCTCCTTTGCGAGATCGACGCATTGGTCGATTGGCATTTCGCAAGCCTTCCATTTCTGTTCAAGTTCTTTCATTCCATCCCGGAGCATCGGCACAACAAAATAATCATCGTACTGCAGCCGTGTCAGCTCCACGCTTGGGTCTTCCAGCTCGGTCATATACAAATCTTCCATATTTAAGAACATTGTCGTCAGGATCGCCCGATGTAACTTTGTAATCCAGGTGTTCTGCAGGCGCTTGATATTGAAATGGTAGGAGTTAATCACATGTCGTCTGGTTTTCTTTGCAAAATCAATGGCATCCTGCTTATTCAAAAATGTATAGAAGCCACCGCCATATTCCCTCGTTTCCGGAATATGCATCGATACAGGCTCTTTCAGGATCTTGTCGCTTACATGGTAAAGTGTATAATCCAGCTGCGGATATTCGTTGCAATTATTTTCCATTGTTTTCTTCTCCTGTTTTCGTGACAAAAGATGAAAATTATGTCATTTCTTTTTATTTTACAACACTTATCGTGCAGAGCGTCGGATTCTTGACACTCCCACTCCTTGAGAGGAGGAGTGTCAAGCCAAAGTCTTATGCCTTTGTGATCGGAACGATCTTCACGATATCATCCATGTGATCATAAGAGATGAACTGCAGAAGATCCAGAGTTCCATCCGCATTCAGCATTGCCTTCAGCGTATTTCTGTTCTGAACCTTGACCGTCCATTTGTATCCCATGTAATCGAATACGAAATAGATGTCGTTCTTCGAGTTCATCATCGCCTTTACGGTGTCTGCCGACAGGCTGGTCTTCTTACCAACGGTAAGCTGCAGCCACTGTCCGTACTGCGCGCCGGAGATCGTCTTGGCAAGCTTTGCATCTGCGTTTGTATCTGCCGCAGCCGATACGTCATCTGTGATGACTGCAGTCAGCGTGATTCCGTACTTTTCTCCGATGTCATCCAGATCATTCTGGATCGAAGTGTTCTCAGAACCACGGTTTGCTTCTTCCTCGGCAACCTTCTGGCGAAGAACCTTGACTCTTTCGATATAGGTATTCAGATATGTAAAGTCTTCATCCGTGATCGGATTCTCAAACATATCGTCATAGTCCAGAGTCTTTGCTCTCTCGACCTTATCCTGTGCCTTGGCAAGAGCTTCCTGCGCCTCTGCAAGCTTCTCATTCAGAGTG
>Ga0129313_1001483_pt1 | contig 14738 bp, 23 predicted proteins | sample O1105metagenome_FD_94436 | JGI IMG/M metagenome (GOLD analysis project Ga0129313, IMG submission 94436) | Orangutan group fecal microbial communities from fecal samples from Wisconsin, USA - O1105 metagenome | ecosystem: Host-associated > Mammals > Digestive system > Large intestine > Fecal... | reverse complement strand
CCGTCACATAGAACACAGACGTTTGTCAGTTCAACAGGGGAGGTGCGTTTATCCATGGGGAGGTTCCTTTCTTTCTGTACGGATGAATCAAATTTTTTACCTTATGCCATGAGTATATCTTATGTGAAAATGTAGAGAGGTAATGCCTGAAAACCCAGTAAAATCAAGGGCTTTTGAAAAACGGTTAATCTTTCTGCGACTTAAAAACCCAACAAAAACCCAACACGATTTTCTTTTTGAAAAAAGGACTCTTTTAATAGGTTCACGACTTGAGGGGTTCCGTTTCCCGTCTGATTTAAGTTACCTATGTCCTCTCTATTTCTTTTCTGATGGTCATTTTGGTCAACCGTTACGCTATAAAACATTATAACACGATACAGCAAACTACGATACAGATTTTCTTGACCATGCACTTGGTCAACCGTGGTCAATTCCAAGGGATTGTTGGTCAAATCTTGGTCAACCTCTACGATATGCCACACTCTTACACGATAACATAATATCTTTATCATTCTCCTGTGCCAACCCGCCGCCTTTCTGCAAACGGGATTTTACACCATCTGCACACAGAGGACGGGGAGTCAGATATAACTTGACTGTTCAAAAATCTCTTTATTGGGATTTAGGCTTTACAGCCAATGCCCTTTACTTTACTCATGTCTATTGCTATAATGTAATCGTTCCAGTGATACGGGAGTGCCTGCAAAGGTACAAACCGCCTGCAAATCAGTATGTTCCCTGGCTTGCATGTTCCTGCGGGAGTTTTACCTGCTTCCACAGGAGCGTTACAAAGTCAAAAGCCGTGATACCACTATACTATACTGCTTGACTTTGTGAAATGCTCTGATGATTTGACTCCACTTTTACTGGTAAGGCAATCTTCATGGCAAAGGAAAACCCTGGGTAGTCAGACACAAACTACCCAGGGTTTTTCTTATTCTTCTGTAAGTGCCTGCTTGAGCGGTAATGCCAAATCGGTCATCTTTTCCCACACATTGTACAGCGCATCATTAGCAATATGCAATGCAGACGAGAAGTTGTCCTTCACATACTTGTCACTTGGATTACCTCCCTCACTGGAAAGCAAGCAGGCCAATAGTTCCACCGTGCTTTGCGCTTCCCTGAGTTTATCGAACAGGTCATCCAATTTATCATACAGTTCAGCTTTCTGGTTCTTGTCCATTTTTTTGTCCTCCATTCCTTTTACTCTGCGTACTGGGCGATAATCTCAGTCAAGTTGTCGCACAGGGCGGTGCAGGCAGAAGCGGTGATGTATTTGAAATCTTCTGTTTTCATGGCAATCTGCTGAACAAAGTCCTCCTGGGTTTCATCCTTGTCCATCAGTTCCTTGCAGAGAGTCTTGAGGTTGGAAACCTGTTCCTCAGTGGCAGCACCGTAAGTTGAGCATACTTCTTCACTGGTTTTTTGAGAGAAATCGGCAGCAGGGTTGAGTATGCAGTTTGTCCAGCGGGAAAGAATGGGTTTGTAACCTTCATTGTACATCTTTTCGGTTACGTCCTCCAATTCGTCAGCAGGAACAAATACTCTCTTTGCTTCACCTTGGTTACCATCAGAGACATATTCGATGATATAGCCAAAGGATTTAGCATCCAGCACATTCACTTCTGAATCGTCCAGGTGGTCAACCCACTGGGCAACTTGAACCCGGTGACCCAGGGATTTCAAACATTCCAGGGCAGCGATATACAGCCCTTCTTCGACAAAGGCCTTCTGTGCCTTGCCGTATTCAATTACATAACCATTCATTCTAATTTCCTCCTTTATGCGTGTTTGGTTGTGTTTCCGTAAATTGCTTTTGCAAGTACGTCATTTGCCCTGCGCTGTGCTTCTTCGTTTGCATGACTGTAAACATCAAGTGTGATTGAAGGGGTTGAGTGTCCCAACTTCTTGCTTACACTTACCACGTCTGCGCCGTTTGCGATACTGATAGTTGCCATACTATGACGCAGCTTATGAGGATGAAAGTTATCAATATCGTATTTTTCACCCCATATTCTAAAAATACTGGTAAGGGTTGCCGGGTTCATAACCCCGCCTGTAGTGTTGTTGAAGCAGTATTGACAAACTGGAATGCCCTGTTTGAAGCACCATTCCATTTGTTCCCTGCGCCAGGTCTGCATAATCCGTAATGCCACAGGATTGAGAATTATTTTTCGTTCCTTACCGCTTTTCGGAGTAAGGATTTTTACCCCTTCCCGTTGGAAATATTGAGCGTTATATTTTATTTCAACTTCCCCGGTTTTAAGGTTGACGCACTCCCATGTAAGACCACAGGCTTCACCACGTCTGCAACCGCTGTCTGCCATGAAGTAAACCAAGGCTTTGTACTCAAGTTTTTCTTGCTCCATACATTGCATAATGTACTGGATTTCTTCTTCTGTGTAGGCCTTGTTATTTTCCTCTGGTTGTGTGTCCTTGCTCCGTATTGGCTTTTTCATCGTCTGCATAGGCGAATAGAGTATGATTTCATCCTCCGCAGCCACACGGAACATATTCCGCAGTAGGTCAAAATGCAGGCATACAGACTTGTACTTGTAGCACTCCTGCAATTCTGTAATATACGTTTTGACCATTGATTTTGATATGTCGGAGAGTTTGTACTCTCCCCACACCTTGTTTGCGCGTCCCAGAACTCTTTTATAGGACAGTATGGTATTTTCAGACCTTGACCGTCCTATTTGCTCAATAAAAGTCTCCATGTACTGTGAGAATGTAGGTTGCTTGATACCTTCCAGTGCTTCTTGCAATCTGCGTTCTTTTTCTTCCTGCTTTGTAAGAACCAGACCTGATTTGCACTTTGCTACAAACTCTCCTTCTATTTTGCTTGCTTCACGCTCTGCAACCTTTTTAGAGTAGTTGTCTGGGACTTGCCAGGTCATAGAGTAGGGTGTAAGCTGCTTACCTGTTATAGGGTCACGCCCACGGGACACCCTTATCTCATAAACCCTTGTACCGTTCTTCCTGGTACGTAATGTTTTTGACATAGGCATCACTCCTTTCTTCAAGATGCACGGATATAGTATCATATCCGTTGTTCACAGTATACACGGATTTAGCATCATAGTCAATAGTCAATATGCACGGATTTACTATCACATTGTTGTGCAGAAATATGAATTGATTTCCGTGTATATATCTGTTATAATTCCTCTGTAGTACAATAAGAAGGAGGGATGCCAAATGCCGATAACATACAAGTTCGATGTATTAGCCGCACTCAATGAAAAGGGCTATTCTACATATCGCCTGCGGAATGAGAAAATACTATCTCAAACCACAATTAAGTGTCTGCGGGATAAAGCCCCTGTATCGTTTGAAACCCTTGAGCGTATATGCAATATCCTTGAGTGCCAACCCGGAGATATTCTTTCTTACGGCAATGCAGATAACGAACAGGAAATGTAAATTTACGTTAATCAGCTTCGCAAATCGCAGAAAGGAGCATACCCATGAAGAAAGCTGCACAAGAACTACAGGGGCTTATAGAGGAACGCCCAATATTCACAACAAGGCTTGTGTCATGTGTCCGCAATTATTTCCAGGACGAACAGCACCGCAAGGACTTTGAAGCGTGGTATGAAAAGAAGTACGGCACAAAATACGTATGGCCACAAGGCTAAAGATAAGGAACTGTACCGACTTAACCGGGGCAGTTCCTTTCTTTTACACATATGCTTTTACAGCATTTCACCCTCCTCAAGGAGCGGGACTTTTTCACCATTTGCAACATAGCTGCGGTAAGCTGCTCCGTACTGACCGGGACAGTCTGCAAGGATTTCATTTATCTTATCTTCCTTTGCTTTGTCCTCCAATCCTGCTGTCTTGGTTCCGATATAATCAATGAGTCCGTCAAGGCTACCAAAGAAATACTTGACGTTAATAGCCTTGCCTGCGCCGTCCCCTTCGTCCAACATATCAGGGCTACCAATCATTACAATATCTTTCCAGAAAGCTGCATCTGCCGTTTCGGAACTTTTAGCGTCCGTTTTGGTATAGTATTCTTCGGGCTGAAAATACAGGTCATGTAACATCTTGACACTGGGGGACATATCAGAAGTACCACGGAAATTTTGAATATAATTTGCAAGGTTTCCTTCGATTACGTCAACTGCCCTCATCATATCTTCTGTGTTAGGGACGGCAATGCGGATATTGTGTTTCTCTGCAATCTGGGAGAGTGCCTGCATAGCAAGCGGACAATCTGCCATCTGTGAAGCATATTCCTTAATCTCTGTGGGGTTCACAGTATCCAGAATACGGAGAAGGGAAAGCGTATTAACCATATCAGCAGTGGGGGCTTTTGTAATACGATTGCTGACGTTTTTACGCATAGTCTCTACCATGCCAATAAGGTCTTTTTGAACCTGTGTTCCCAAGCGTACACGTTCACTTTCAATTTTGCGGTCAACCTCCGCAGCATAACGGTCAAAGAAGATACTGCCCTTTTTGTCCGCTTCCTTCTCAAGTTCCGCAGCCCTGCGATTATAATTCTTTTCAACAGCCGCCGTATACTGGCGCATACGGCGCATCATGTTTCTGTAGTTATTCATTCTCTTGTCCTCCTAAAAGATATTTTTGTTTGAGCCTGTCTGCATCGTCATCTGCCATACCGTAGACGTTATCAAGGTATTTCTGATTGAGGGCTTCTGCGTCCTTCTGCTCTCCCAAGGGATTGTCGTTAGGCGTAAGTACAACCTCATTTTTATCAACATACCCAAAGTGATTTTTAAGAAGGAATATTCCAGTAACTGGGTTGATTTTCCCTTGCAACATATACTGTTCGGTAATACCTTCCATTACCGCCCTGGTACGTTCAATGAGGTCTTTATAGTCTCGCCTATCATTGGTACCCCAGTAATACCATGTTGTGCGACTGATACCAAGTGCAGCACATAATCCCGCTACACCTGGGCGCATATCCTGTTCGATACAGGCGTTAAAATATTCTGCTATGCGCCGCTCTACCTGTTCTCTGTTTGCCGTGTCTACTGGCGGCATAGAACACCATTGAAAACTAAAAGCCGTAATCCTGGAAATATCCCCAGGTTCTACCATAAGGCTTTTGTTTACGTCCGTCCGCTTTTTTCTGGGGACAGTATCGACAGCCCCTTTGGGTCTGCCCTTTTTAGGCATAACGTCCTTTACGTCCTTTGCTTCATCATTCATCTTTTTCACCTTCCTCTGAGTCATCGTTGTCAAGCGCACTGGCTAAAAGCCATATGTACCTTCCACTTTTACCGTTAATCTGCTTCGGTTTGTCCACCCGGACAAAGTTACCTTGTTTGTCCAGTTTTGGGGCTATCTTGCCTTCATCCATAAGCATTTTCCAAAGTGTTGTCCTACTGGCATGAAATACGTTTCCACTTTCACCATAATACTTAAAGACTTCGTTATAAGCATCCTGAGGAATGAGATAAATAAAATCATCATCCCTATACCCAATGCACGTTGCCCGTGTTGAAAGGCTGACAGTCCCAGTTGTCTGACTTTCCCGCAGCTCTGCAAGCTGTACCCGTTTTGTTTCAAGCATTTCCTTTAGGAGAGAAATAAACAATACTGTAGGGGCTTCTTCCTCAATGCGCTTATCCTGCTTGTCGCACATATCCAGAAAAATATCCTGCGCTGCTGCAAGCCGTTCCTCCATCTGCTCTTTGCTAATATGGCGATAGTCCACCAAGAATGAAAGATACACGAAATATCCAAACATAAGCTGTGAAAAGGTTGTCGCAAGTCTGGCGTGTCCCCGGTTGCTTGCAATCTCACGAAACTGCTTTAGGAGTCCGTCACTGGCCTTATCAATAGCGTCATAGTGCTGTATGATAAACTGGATATACAACTGCATGACTTTATTGAAATGCTCCGGGTGTTCCTGTAGGTATTGCAGGCCAGTAAAATCAATCGTCCCTGGTTCCAATTCCACGGAAATAGACCTTGCAATAGAGCTACCACCAATATTCACATACGCTTCTTCCGCTGTGACAATGAGGTTGGAGCGGGGGATGTACGTTTTACGGCTACTGCCGTCTGCGTTCATTCGTCCTCTACCAACTCTGTCACCGATATAAGCAGAAAGTGCTTTTTCTTTGCTTTCGTATGTGATTTTATCTCTATAGTTATTTGTCGGGCGGCGGTCATCGGCCAGCAATGGAAGGTCTGCACCGATTGCAAGTTTTTTCTCCATCATGTTTTCCGTATCGAAAAACGTAATAGGGGCAGTGTCCGCATAGTTGTACCTTCCGAAAAAGCACAGCAATACTTTACTGATTGAACTTTTGAAAGTTCCCGTCTTTCCGATAATATAGAGACTGAAATTAGGCTCTTTACCTTTTTGTCGCAGCATATCATTTAACGGGGTAAGGAACACATAAGCATATAGCGGAATGTGTACCCAGTCTGGAACGGTTTTTTCCATTTCATCAACCACAGTATTTAAGCAGACATGGGAGTTGTCATATACCTCATAAAACTGTAGCTTTTTGAAGTCTGGAAGTAATTGAACTGAATACTTATCTGTCAAACCGTCCTTGCATACACTGTTTTCCCCGTTAAGAAATACCCGTTCACCGTCCTCTGTGACCATCCATCCAGTATGTGTATAGAGGTTTTCTACCTTGCTATCCTTTGCACACTGCTTTAGCATGAACAAAGAATAGAGAGATACATGACCTCTGCCGGGATAGATAAAACACGCAGGACTAAAGATAACGTCAGGGGTTGCCCCTCTGATAGCCTTTTTATCCGTTAGTACAGGGGCCTCATACTTGTGTTCTCTCAACGCCCTAAACTCAATTTGCTCTACCGTGGTAAAGCCGTCCTGTATACGCACATTTCTATGAAGTATGGGGGAATGGTTTGATATTATTTCCGTAGAAATACCCTCCCCGTTTTTCGTAGGTTCTACGTTATACAGATTTCCTTCCTGGTCAACTTTGAAATTGTCCAGTTCAAGAATGTACTTTTCGTTTTCACTGCTGCTCATTTGTCTTTACCTCCCCTTTTGAAGTGTTTAACGACTCCAAGAGAGAAGGAACATTCACCAGAAATTTTTTGCCGCTGTACGTGCCAGGGACAGCACCCACCTTCAACTGCTGTCTGATAAAATACTCAGACAGCCCAGTAATTCGTGCTGTTTCTCTGATAGAATGATAGACAGTTGCAGCGGCAGTGACTTTATCAATCTGACTCATAATTCAACCGCCTTTCTTCTCTGATTTTAGTTATTGCCTGTTCTATTGCTGTGCGCCTTTGCGCTGACATGGACGCTTTGCCCTTGTTCAACCAGTACCATAGTTTTGACCGGGGAATACCAATCTGCATTGCCACTTCTGTGTATGAAATGCCATATAGCTTCATCTGCTTAATTAAGTCAAGGCATTGTTTAGCAGGAGTGCCGTTTTCAATGATACGGTCGATAGCTTGTCTGATACGTCTTTCATACCATGGCAACAGGGGTTCTCCCATGATTTTTGTAATAGTGTTGCAAGAATATTCGGTTGACTCTGCAAGCATTTTATACGTAATCCCATGTTTACGCATAGCCGCTTTAATCTCCGCATTATTCTTACTGCCTGGTCTACTATCCATCTTGCGTCCTCCTTTCCCCTTTGACTTATTGAACTGCCTGCTACACAAGCAATCCCTGGCCTGAACTGATATAGTGAGAATGTTACTATTTCACCTTTTGCAAAGAGTGAAGCAATTTGTGTGCTATCTGCTCATAAGTGATTTTGTTTGTCCTCAATTCCAATTCAGTTTCCCGTTGCAGGTGAAGTCATAGTGCAATGCTGCTACCACCTTCCCGGAGTTCCATAATCTCATTGATTGCAATGCGAATACGTGCCGTATTCTCCGGGGAAAGCGGACTTCTCAACCACCGTACAAGGGTAGTTTCGTGAACACCCAAAGTCTGCGCAAGCTGCCAGTGAGGAATGTCCTTCTCACGCAGTTCATTTCTAATGCCTTGATTGGCTTTTCCCATAGCCATTTCCTCCTTTCCAAAGATTGCTATTGCATTTATCGCAACCTACTGCTATAATATAGTTGGTTGCGATAATATTATTATACGCACGGACAGAAGAAAGTCTATATTTGAGGTCATATACCTCTTATCCCAACAAAACGCTAATAGTTGGTTACGATTTTTCAGAGAGAAGGTAACGCAATGTACGTACTATCCATGGACAATGGCTATGTCCAAATCGAACAGAATGAGAAAGGCGGTTATGACCTCATTGAATATGAGGGCGGTACGGTCTGCAAATTAAAAATAGGCAGGCACAATAAAGATGTTCATATCATCCCTATAGGGCAAATTGTTACTGATAGGTATAATAAAAACCTGCAATCCTACATGGATGCAGGCGGTACAGTTGAGGAAGTCTTGCAGGTACACAAGACAGGCAAAATCAAGATAGCCCCTCCGTATGTTCCTATATGGCTATACCCAAAGAAAAAGCCTGCGGAAGAATCTATAACGAACATGGACTTTGCCGATATGCCCTATATTAAGGTCTGCTACATACAGTTCATGGGCGAACTTACACCTGTGTTTGCTGTAGACAATTTGAGTGAACTATACTTCTATGACCTGTTTCGTATGAAAACGGCAGGGGTTCTTATTCGGGAGTGTTCAGACTGCGGACGGGCTTTCATAGCAAAGACAACCGCCGTCCGCTGTGAGGACTGCCGCAAGGCAGGCATGGGGGAACAGAAGAAGCGCAACAACCTAAAGAGTGACCCTGCAAGAAATCTCCTACACAAAATAAAAGACAGGGCAAAGAAGCGTGACTCAAGCAAAGAGTATCAATACGGATATTACAACTCCCTGCATAATCTGATAGCAGACGCAACCGAAACGCTCACAGGGAAAGAATTGTTAGAGAGAGCGCAAGAACTTGATACCCTTGATAAAAAATTCTGGAAACTATGCAGATGTATAGACTCTGATAACTGCGCTATTTACGATGAAAAAACCTATAAGCAATGGCAGGAAGAACGCTATACCATGTTTAACCAGGAAAACCCGGAACATTGGTTAAGAGACTGGTATAACAAGGCGGGTTGCCCCTTTGACCTATAATTCACACTAACCCATATAAACGTAAATCCCTCTGCGGTAACTGATACTGGTTACTACAGAGGGATTATTTACTTATCGCCAAACAGAAGGTCGTACAGGTACATTTCCTCTATGCTGTATGGTACATGACGTTTTGCGCGTCTATCTGCGGTTCTTTCAAACTCCCGAACGTCTGCCAGGAGTGTGCGCCCGCCGTGGTTGCTCCATGAAGGATAACCCATAAGCCCATACAACCGTAGGTGAGGAATTCGCAGCTTGAATATCTTACAGAACATCCAGAGAATTATAAATATCGGTATGGTAAACACGTCCATACATAGGGTGATAAACAGAACTATAGATAGCATCATGCCTTTAACCACCCATCCGCAGCACATGAAAAATGCTCTAATCATCTGAATACTCCCTCATTGCAAGCAGTTCTTCATCTGCCGTAGGGGTACACAATCTGACCTCCACCAGGCCTGAGTCCGTCAATTCAAATACGTAACTACCTACTATGGTCTGCCCATCCTTCACTTCCTGTATCAGTGTGACGGACTTTTCATCATCGTTAATATCGGTACGGTTTGCGAGTTCGGTATCATTCTGGAATGCCTTTACAATAAAAGACTCAAGCATATACAAACCGTCTGCGCCGTTATTGGTGTACTCCACATACACCCTTATCATCTGCCCACCGTCATCAGCGGTAAAATACTCTGCGTCCGTAAGCGTTGCCCTATAGTCCTCATACACCGCCACATTATCAATCTCTACCGTCTTGGGGGTACTCCCGCAACCGCTTAATAGTACCAAGCAAGCCGCCACGGATAAAATAATTTTCTTCATAGGACGTTCCTCCTAAACTGCTTTCCTTACACGGTCATACCATGTAGACCGGGATATACCCAACTGCTCACAGCACTCATTGACGGTCATTGTACCGTCTTTTTGTTTTTTGCGGCATTTTTCAAACTGGTCATTATCAATCGGTATTTCTTTCCGACCTTCCTTGTAACCAGTCTGCTGCCGTGCTATGGCCTTTCCCTCACTGGTACGTTCTACAATCATGTCACGCTCAAACTCTGCGAAAGAAAACATGATATTGCGTATCAGCTTGCCCGTGGGGGTATTGTTCATCACGCCCATATTAAGAATATGAAGTGTAACACCCTTTGCCAGTAGGTCATCCACCAAGGCTATACCCTGTGACGCACTGCGGGAAACCCGGTCAAGTTTTGTCGCAACAATCGTGTCCCCGGATTGTACAACCTTCAATAATTCCTGGAATTGTGGTCTATCCACCTTTGTGCCTGTGAAAGCGTCCACAAAAATTTTGATAGCCCCGTTTTCACGCAGCTTGTTTTCCTGTTCCTCAAGACTGTTGCCGTCATTCTTTTGTCCAATGGTGCTTACTCTGGCATAACCATAAATCATAAGCTATTCCTCCTTGCCGTCTGTAATTCTCCACTCTTGCTTACTGCCCATCTTATCACGAACAATGACTTCACAACCCATTGCTTCAACCATCTGTACCAAACTGTCAACCTTCATGGTGGAGTGACGGTTGAGAATACCAGTTACATTGGACTGACTCTTAAAGCCTGCTTCTTCTGCAAGTTTATTCTGGCTCCAACGTCTGAGACTCATAATCTCTTTTACAACATCTTTAGCAATCATGGCAGAAACCTCCTTTTCATCTGACCAGATTGACCATGTAGTCAACCTGTCAAGGATAGTATAGCAAATACCTTTAAGTATGTCAATACCTTTTGGTATTAAATCATCTTTTTAATTTTTGCGGTACTTTCGACACTCACCCGCCCCGGCCTGCCGGGGGTGCAAATCCCCCTCCGGGGGTAGGAATTGCCCAGCCGCCCAGCCCAGGCCAGGAGCCGCAGCGCAGCCGGGGAAAATGCCCAGGCCAGCCGCCCAGGAAAAACAGCGTGTACAAAAACTGTTGAGTTAATGAACACACTAAAGTAAATACATGAAGGTATTAAAAAATTCAAAAATAATACCGAAGGGTATTGACAAAAATACCCTACGGTATTATACTATACTTAGATAATACCTTTAGGTATTAAATAAGGAGGTATAAAGAATGTTTCCAGTATTTGTATTCCTGGGAGTAGCTTGGTTACTTGGTGGTATTTGGTTAGTAATCGCTTTAATTTACATTATCATATTTTTCATGGTTCCAACCCCAGTAAAAGTAATAATGATACTAATAGTTGCCTTGGCTGAATGTGTGAATGTAGTTGAAGGTAAATATGAACCAGGAAAAGGAGAGTTCATAGAAATCAATCGACAGATAGAAGCAAGACAAAAAGAACTTAGAAAAAAAGGATATTCATATAGGAAAATAAACGAAGATGCACAGTTAGACAAATTAAAAAGAAAAGCTGACAGGCTTTATAAAAAGTATGGTAATCACACATGGGACACAGAAAGATATAAACCTATCTAAATGCAAATACAAAAGCCCGTTGCGGCGGGTATAAATAGCCAGTTAGGCCGCAAGCGTTCCCAGGGTGCAAGCCCTGGGAGGTCTGGGAAGCCCATTACATGGTACAAGTATCACCTTTAGAAAAGGGGTAATTAGTACATCAAGAAATCACTTGACAAGAAAACGCTTGACAAGAAACCGCTTGACAAGAAACCGCTTGACAGGCGGCACGGGTTGAAAGGTCGGCTTGCTGACCTTCACCAATGCAGAAAAGGCAAATTGCACAATAGGAGGTATTACAATGATTAGAACCAATTCCAGACAGGCACGGCAGAACGTGCAAGCATACATCATGGAACATTTTGACGGGTGCAATTATGAAATTGAAACCCCGGCAACATTCCAGGAAACCGCCGCCGTTATCCTCTCCATTTTCCGCAGTGAAAACCCCGCAGAGGGCAGCTATTCCAGAATGTCAGAGGGTGAGCGGTTCGCAGACTGGGCAGCGGGTTTACCCGCCATCCTTGACACCTGCTACTATTACAACCGTAGCGCAGTTGATGACCTGGGCGCAATCCTTGAGGAAACCGCAGAGGAAAAAGCCCGGTACAGTGAAGCCCAGGCCGAAACGCTTTTAACATCCTTGATTTATCGGGAATTGGTGAGGGGGTGCAAATAATGAGGAAATACGGACAGCGGGAAATAAAATCCCTTGTAAAGAGCGGCGCAGCCGTTGACATTTCAAACCATGATAACAACGCCCGTAATGAATTAGAAGCCCGTGAGGGCTGGCTTGATAAAGTCGGGTATAGTTCCGGGGTGTATGGTTTGAATGGTGGATTGCTCAAGGGTCACAATAGCGGCACACTGTACGCAATCACAGCCAGAACAACCGCCCTTTTCATCTACTTCTAACCCGTTGCGGCGGGTATAAATAGCCAGTTAAGCCGCAAGCGTCCCGGCCTGCTGCCGGGGGTCTGGAAATCCCAGTAAATAAACATTGTAGGAGGTCACACAATGAGAAAATACACGTTTACCGAAAAAGGCCATACATTCAAGCGGATTGACAAAAAGACCGCCCGCACCGCATACAAGAACGGCTTAACCGTCATTGTTTGCCCGTGCAACCTGCGCCCGTTTACACCCTGGCACAATGAACACGCCATGAATAGAAAATACCGGGCGCAATTCGTCCTTGATGAAATCGGAGTTGTAAACGATTTTAACAACCTGGTAAATTCGTTTGAATACTATAATTGCATCAACTCCGAAACGGGCAGATACAGCGCTTTTTATATCCCGGTTTGCACCGTGGACAGGTTCACAGGTGAAGCACCCACGCCCGCAACTCTGGGAACCGTGGAACAATACGATTATAGCTATATGCAGTAAACCACAGCCCCGGACAGCTTCACCGCCTGCCGGGGCTTATTTCATAGAATGGAGGTATAAAACACTTGAAAAGAGTATGGACAACCCCACAAGGGCAATATTTCACCCTATACCGTGATATGCTCAAACAGCCGCATTTACTCATTGCAGGCGCAACGGGCAGCGGTAAAAGCGTAGTCATTAACGGCCTTGTATATACCGCCCTGTATGACAGCCCCGCCGCCGTGCAATTCATCTTGATTGACCCGAAACGGGTTGAATTGGTGGATTATAAGCCCCTGCCGCATACCGTCCAGTATGCCAGCGAACCGGGGGAAATGGTGCAAGCCTTGGAAAAGGCTATGGAAATCACAGAAACCCGATACCGTGAAATGCAGGCGCAGCGGGTGAAGAAATACAGCGGGGCGGCGCTGTATGTCATCATTGACGAATTAGCCGACCTAATGACCACAGACCGCCGCCACGTGCAACCGCTCTTGCAACGTCTGGCACAGATAGGCAGGGCGGCAAACGTCCACATTATAGCCGCCACACAATGCCCGCTTGCTGCCGTCATCCCTACGCCCATCAAGGTCAATTTTGACGCACGGGTGGCGCTCCGCACACGGTCAGCCCAGGACAGCCGAAACATTTTAGGCGTGAAGGGGTGCGAACTGCTACCTCGATACGGTCAGGGGTATTACATGACCCCGGACGGCTTGACCCTGTATAATATCCCTTGGATTACCCCAGCAGAGATTGACCGCCTTGTTACCTACTGGAAACACCAGCGGCCACGCCTGCGCTTGTTTTCCTGATACCAGCCCCGCCCACCGTGGCGGGGTTACTTTTATGCCGTCCAGCAGGCCAGCGCCGCCACTGGGCGGCTTTGCTATGCCCAGGTGGACAGAGATACCACAGCAGGCCGGGAACGCTCACAGGGGCGCACGGACGGCCACAGAGGGAAGCAGGGCGGCAGGGGTACAGAGTCCCCGCCACAGGGCGCAGGCCAGCCCAGGACAGCAGGAGCGCCGCAGGGCATGAGAAAGCCCCGGCGCAGCCGTAAAGCCTTGCCGGGGGTCTTTCGTTCCTTCTGACAACCCGCAGGCCGTCCCGCTGGACTTGTTATTCCTGTACGGTGTAAGAAGTACAGAGGGCAGAAGGAAAGCGGTACAGCCTTGGACAGCCGAAAAAAAATACAGCTTCCCAGGGGTACATCTTTCAAAACCTCAAAGACTTTTACCAATTCACCTTTCTGCGGCTTTTCAGATAAATCTTGACATTTCAGTGAAAAAACTCTCAACATTACTATCCTCCCCGGACACCCTTCAATGGTTGACCAAAAACATTGACCATATTGACCACGCTTGACCAAACGCTTGGTCAATTTTTTATTTGCTATATCGTTTCATATCGTGTTATAGCGTAATGTATAGTATTGAAAATAGACTACTTGACCAAATTGACCATAAAATAAGAAACAGAGAGCAGCCTATTAACTTTCTCTTGATGGTGACAGAGTGGGTTGAAAAGAAACCCAACATAAACCCAACACGCCATGAAAAACTACGCTACATACGCTATGGTACGATACACCACGCTACATACGCTTAAATACATAATAGCCTTGATTTATAGGGCTTTTCCTATATACGATACAACATGATACTGCCAACTTCACTACACTACAAAACGATGAAACGATAAGTTCCACTTATTTTGCGTATAAAGTAAACACTGATATGGCAAATTCCGGATGCTTTATGGGTATTAAAAAATTCAAGTGTCCGCACGGATATGCAAATGCGCAATTTCATACCAAACTCTAATTAAAAT
>Ga0129313_1001481_pt1 | contig 14742 bp, 9 predicted proteins | sample O1105metagenome_FD_94436 | JGI IMG/M metagenome (GOLD analysis project Ga0129313, IMG submission 94436) | Orangutan group fecal microbial communities from fecal samples from Wisconsin, USA - O1105 metagenome | ecosystem: Host-associated > Mammals > Digestive system > Large intestine > Fecal... | reverse complement strand
TGTGTTGTTCAGCTTGTTAGGAGCATTGGTGCCATTGTCTTGGATAGCCATCTTCCTTTCGGTGGGTGAAATCAAACAAATAGATAAATAAATAAAATATATACAAATAACTAAATCATTCAATTATTATGAAAAGATTTGAAAACAAAGTAGCCATCGTTACAGGTGGTTCAAGAGACTTAGGTAGAGCAGTATCTGTTCAGTTGGCAGCTGAGGGCGCCAAGGTTTGTGTGAACTATTTTGGTAGCGAGGCAGCAGCCAAAGAGACTGCTGAGCTGATTGCCCAGGTGGGTGGTGAGTGCATCCTTGTCAAGGGCGACATGACCAAGGTGGCTGACGTGAAGAATCTTGTGGCTGAGACTCAGAAAGCATTCGGCGAGAAGATTGATGTTTTGGTAAACGTGGTTGGCGGTATGGTTGGCCGTAAGAAGATAGCCGAGCAGGAAGACGACTGGTACGACATCGTGATGGATGTCAACATGCGCTCTGTATGGTTGGCTACTCGTGCCGTAGTTCCATTCATGACAGCAGGTGCTTCTATCGTCAACTTCTCTTCTTTGGCTGCTCGTGATGGTGGTGGTGCAGGTGCTTCGCTCTATGCTACATCTAAGGCTGCTGTTTCTACCTTTACTCGTTCTATGGCCAAGGAACTGGGCCCTGACGGAATCCGTGTCAATGCTGTTTGTCCTGGTACGATAGCTACCTCTTTTCATGACATCTTCAATACTCCTGAGAATCGTGAGCGTATGAAAGGCAACTATCCTCTCCGTCGTGAGGGACAGGCTGATGAAGTGGCCGACTTGGTTTGCTACTTGGCAAGCGATGAGGCTTCTTACATCACTGGTGCCAACATTGATATCAATGGTGGTGTTTTCTTCTCATAAAAAAAACACATCGTTATTTTATGAGAAAACTCATAGTTTTACTGGTCTTTGCAGGGGCTTTGGTCTCTGCAAAGGCTCAGATTTTGCCTCTTGACAAGCAGCGTCTGGCTGCTCTTAAAGAGGCTTATCTGCATAACAATGAGCAGGCTGTCAAAATGGTTGGTTCCTATGAGGTGATGGCTGTCAAACTGATGAAGGATAAGGCTCCTACTGTCAAGTCGAAGATTCTGCCTCCCTCTAATGACGCTCGTGATTACATCTCTTTGTCTCGTTACTGGTGGCCCGATTCTACTAAGAAGGACGGACTCCCTTATGTGAGACATGATGGTAAGGTGAATCCCGAAATCGACTCGTATATGAGCGAAAAAGCCATGGTGAGAATGGCCAATGCCGTAGACTGCTTGTCGTTGCTTTATTATGTCACAGGCAAGAGTCTGTATGCCGAACATTGTGCTCGTTATCTGCGTGCATGGTTTACCGACAGCGTTACGGGTATGAATCCCAATATGGTTTATTCGCAAATCATACCAGGACGCACCAAGCTGCGTGGCACAGGTATACTCGATGCTCGCCATGCTTGTCGTGCTCTGTGTATGTCGGCTCTCATCAAGGATTATGCTGGATGGACAGAGCAAGATCAGACGCAACTCACAGAATGGGGAAAGGCTTTCCTGTATTGGCTGGAGCACAGCACACAGGGACTAATGGAACGTAGAGCCAAGAACAATCATGGATTGTGGTTTGATGTGACACACATGGAACTTTTAGCTTTCTTGGGTTACGAAAATCGCATCAGGGAAGTGCTGCGTGATGACTTCATGCAGAAACTCAACAACCAGATAGCTGAAGATGGTTCGCTGCCACAGGAGTTGGCTCGCACCTTGTCTTTGCATTATTCCACCTTTGTGTGCGAAGCTGCTTTGCAGGCTTCTTTTATAGCTGCTGGTATAGGTGAGAATCTATGGACAATGAAGACTGCTTCGCAGCGATCGTTGGCTGATGTGGTGGCCTTCTTGTTCCCTTATTACAAGGTGCCAGAGAAGTGGACGTACAAGCAAATCAAAAAGTTTGATGCCCGACGTGCTACTCCTATCTTGCTCGAAGCAGGAAAGGCTTTGGGAAACAAGAATTACATCAAACTGGCTTATCAGTTGGGAATGACTGGTAAGAGTGCTCTGCTGATGCCTTATTATGACGTTTCGTTCAGTCGCTAACGCTGCTTGAACGAACTTCCCTAAACATGAATGATAGACTAATAAGACTCCGAAAATGAAAAAATATGTATCTTTATTATGCTTGGTTTGTGCCATGTTTGGCACGGCCATAGGTGTGAAGGCGCAGAATCCTCAACTCACCAACCACTATGCCATGAAACTGGTGGAGGATGGACAGGGTGGCTATAAACTGTTGCAGGAAGCGCGTTATGCCAAGGCACGTATGGACATGAGTGCGCTTACCGATGTACTGGTGCCATATAAGTATGAACCACAGCGACTGACAAAAAAACTCTACAAAGGCGTAGAAACGATAGACTTCGTTTACAAGAAAGCGAATGGTTACGAACTCATTCTTTCTGTAGACAAGGCTGTTGCGGATAAGCCTACTCCTTTTATGATTTATCTGCATGGCGGTGGATGGCGCACTGGTAACAACAGTTCTTCTAAGGTCCTGTCGCAGTATCTTGCCAAACAGGCAGGAATCACGGGCGTGAGAGTGGCATATACCTTGGCGCCACAGCCAGGAGCCAGTATACAGGTCACAATACAAGATGTGATGGATGCACTGAAATATGTGCAAAGTCATGCCAAAGAACTGAATGTAGATCCTTCTTGTTTTGGCTTTTTGGGTACATCTGCGGGAGCTCATCTGGCTGCCGTGGGTGCCATGAAGTCGCAAGCCAAACTGCTGGTGGGCTATTCGGGCATCTACGATCTGCAGAAAGCTAAGATTACTGCCAAGACGAAGGATGCACAGCGCATTGCTTACTTCGACCAGCTCAATCCTAAAACGCTTGCTGCCGTGTCGCCTATCAATCTCATTCCTAAAAAGAATGTTCCTGCTTGTCTTCTCGTTTGTGGCACTTACGACTTGACGGTGGAGTGTGAGCAGAGCAAACTATTTGCTGAGGCTGTAAAGCAAAAGGGTGGCAAGACTGTGCTTGACATCTATCCTTTCTATGATCACAACTTATCGTCAAAAGGTTCTGATAAGATGGAGGAAATCTTCTTCAAATCGGTCGAATTCATCCAGAAGAATTTGAAGTGATAGAGGTCTGCTGAAAAGATTGTCTTAACACCCTCAAAAAACGAAAGTACTTGCGTTGCCCATCGCAAGTACTTTCAACAGCCATCGCAAGTACTTTCATTGCCCATCGCAAGTATGTTCATTTTTTTACCCTTTTTTGTTGTAAAATAGCAATTGACTATTGACATGAAGAACGATATAAGATTTTTTATTTTGGCAGTCGTGATGTTGCCGCTGGCGGTGATGGCAGGTGAACCTGACGGAACACTTGTTGCCGACGGAAAAAGTTCTACGACCTATCAGCTGATTACATCTTCGGGCTACATGTATGAGTGTCCCGATTACTCACGCGACCATGCCTCTAAGCCTTTTCAGCACATACAACAAGTCATGGACGAGGCTCTGAATAAATATGTGTTCCAGTTTTTCGTACATGCCAAGATAGACGATGACCGTGGCATCGTGAGTACTACCGACAGGCAGCGCAACGAAATCAAAACCTTCAATAAGTCGCCTGAGTCGATGATAGGTTTTGAAGGTGAAGAAATGGTCTTCAAATGGAAGTTTCTGCTACCTAAAGGATTGTTGACGACTAAAAACTTTACGCATATTCATCAGCTGAAGGGTATCGACAACAAGGCGGGAACGGCTGACGTGTCTACTCCGCTGATTACATTTACTTGTCGTACTACAGGGAGTGGACAGAAACAGAAGCAAGTGTTGCAGGTGAGACATCACGACAGGCATACGGGTGCGCTGAAGACCATGGCTGATGCCGACCTTTCATTGCTGACAGGACATTGGGTAGAGGTGACTGAAAGGGTAAGGTTTGGTGAAAATGGTCTGTATTCGGTAATTATCAATGATGTCAAGACCGGGAAACAGGTGCTTCGAGTGGATACTGAGGCTTGCGATATGTGGCGTACTGACTGTGCAGGACTTCGACCTAAATGGGGGATTTATCGTTATATAGGTGAGAATCGCTCGATGGAAAACTTTTTGCGCGACGAAGAACTCAGATTTGCTGATTTCTCTATTCAGAAAATCATGCAGCCTTCTCATATCAGCCTGCCTGTAGTGACGAGAGATTTTGGCTATAAGACTTACGATATCTTAGGGCGGCAGATGACTCAAGCGAATCGCCAAGGCCTTATTATTATAAAAGGTGGCAAATACTTTTCAAGAAAATAGCAACTTATGACAACTTGTCAGCATGCGTGTGTCAATCTTACCATTGGCACACGCTTTGTTATTATAGGTAGCGTAAACACTTAGAGATGAGGCTCCCGATAGATGCATATCTTCGGCAAACTTCCAGTCTGGGTGTTAATGAGATTTTATAACATATTAATAACGAAAAAAATAAAAACAAAATAATTATGGGAAAAGTAATTGGAATTGACTTGGGTACCACAAATAGTTGTGTTGCCGTTTTCGAAGGTAGCGAACCAGTTGTAATCGCTAACAGTGAAGGTAAGCGTACTACTCCATCAGTAGTAGGTTTCGTTAAGGATGGTGACCGTAAGGTAGGTGATCCTGCTAAGCGTCAGGCCATCACAAACCCTAAGAACACTGTATATTCTATCAAGCGTTTCATGGGTGAGACATACGCTCAGAGCCAGAAGGAAGCTGAGGCAATGCCTTACACAGTGGTAAACGAGGGTGGTTATCCACGTGTTGAAATCGAGGGTCGCAAATATACTCCACAGGAGATTTCTGCAATGGTTCTCCAGAAGATGAAGAAGACTGCAGAGGATTATCTCGGCCAGGAGGTTACAGATGCAGTAATCACAGTTCCTGCTTACTTCTCTGACTCTCAGCGTCAGGCTACTAAGGAGGCTGGTCAGATTGCAGGTCTCAACGTTCAGCGTATCGTAAATGAGCCTACAGCCGCAGCTTTGGCTTACGGTGTTGACAAGGCTAACAAGGATATGAAGATTGCCGTATTCGACCTCGGTGGTGGTACATTCGATATCTCTATCCTGGAGTTCGGTGGCGGTGTATTTGAGGTACTTTCTACCAATGGTGATACTCACCTCGGTGGTGATGACTTCGACCAGGTAATCATCAACTGGTTGGCTGATGGTTTCAAGGCAGAGGAAGGCGTAGATCTCCGCAAGGATCCTATGGCTATGCAGCGCTTGAAGGAAGCTGCTGAGAAGGCTAAGATTGAGTTGTCAAGCTCTACATCTACAGAAATCAACTTGCCATACATCACAGCCGTTGATGGTATGCCAAAGCACTTGGTTAAGACATTGACCCGTGCACAGTTCGAGCAGTTGGCTCACAACCTGATTCAGGCTTGTTTGGTACCTTGCCAGAATGCCGTTCGCGATGCTAAGCTCTCTACATCAGATATCGACGAGGTTATCTTGGTAGGTGGTTCAAGCCGTATTCCTGCTGTTCAGACACTCGTTAAGAACTACTTCGGTAAGGAGCCTTCTAAGGGCGTTAACCCTGACGAGGTGGTTGCAGTAGGTGCAGCTATCCAGGGTGCCATCTTGAATAAGGAAGAGGGTGTTGGTGACATCGTATTGCTCGACGTTACTCCATTGACTCTCGGTATCGAGACTATGGGTGGCGTGATGACAAAGTTGATCGACGCTAATACAACCATCCCTTGCAAGAAGAGCGAGGTATTCTCTACAGCAGCCGACAACCAGACAGAGGTAACTATCCACGTATTGCAGGGTGAGCGTCCAATGGCAGCTCAGAACAAGAGTATCGGTCAGTTCAACTTGACTGGTATCGCTCCAGCTCGTCGTGGCGTTCCTCAGATTGAGGTTACCTTCGATATCGATGCCAACGGTATCTTGAACGTATCAGCCAAGGATAAGGCTACAGGTAAGGAGCAGAGCATCCGCATCGAGGCTTCATCTGGTTTGAGCGAGGATGAAATCAACCGCATGAAGGCTGAGGCAGAGCAGAATGCTGCTGCAGATAAGGCTGAGCGCGAGAAGATCGACAAGATGAACCAGGCAGACTCTATGATCTTCACCACCGAAAACTTCCTCAAGGATAATGGTGATAAGATTCCTGCAGACAAGAAGCCAGGCATCGAGCAGGCTTTGCAGCAGTTGAAGGATGCTCACAAGGCTGGTGATGTTGCAGCCATCGATTCAGCTATTAACAACTTGAACACCGTTATGCAGGCTGCTTCTCAGCAGATGTACCAGGGCGGTCAGCAGGCTGGTCCTCAGGGTGCTCAGGGCGGTCAGCAGGCACAGGGTGCTAACGATGGTGCTCAGGATGTACAGGATGCAGACTTCGAGGAGGTTAAGTAAGTTTAATAAGCAAATAACAAGCAATTATAGAAATCCCGTATAACTCAAGTAGTTATGCGGGATTTTACTTTTAGTTAAACTTTGTAACTTTCTGCCGATTTTCGGATTTTTACCGTAAATTTGCACCAAATCGTTAACGCGACTGATTAGTCGGTAATGTTCAACTTAATAGAATTAACCTTCTAAAAAAGCTTCAGGCAACGAAAGTCTGAACTGCGGAAAAGTATAAGATAACCATTATTTCTGCCTTTGACATGGTAGATTCACGATGATACCAACGTTTGAAGTTGCTTTTTATGGTGTATTTTTCCATTGGGCATCAAAAACTCTACAGAAGTCATCCGCAATACAGAAAAATTCAGTAACTTTGTCCTCGGTGATCAAAGCGATTATTGTTTGTAAATTTTTATTTTTAGCACATTAAAGTCACAACAAATTTCACTAATCACCAATTTTTCAGACACTTATATTTCGTCGGACTCATGTTATTTTAAGCAAAATATACAGATAGAATTTATGGCAACATGGACTAAAGAAAAACTTCCACGTGAGAATGGGGAACTTGTAGATATGCAAGTTCCTGTTCTTGTTTCTGCAAGTCGAAGCACGGACATACCTGCTTTCTATGCAGATTGGTTCTTTTATCGTCTTGATAAAGCTGGCTATTCTGCATGGACAAACCCTTTTAATGGGGTGAAAAGTTATGTGTCTTACAAGGACACACGGTTTATTGTGTTCTGGTCGAAGAATCCACGCCCATTGTTACAATATCTGCCGATATTAGAAAAGCGTGGCATCAAGTGTTACATACAATACTCGCTAAACGATTATGAGGCAGAAGGGTTAGAGAAGAATGTTCCTTCACTATCTCAACGGATAGAAACGTTCAAACAACTAGTGGACAGACTTGGTAAAGGACATGTGGTTTGGAGGTTTGACCCACTTGTATTGACTGATAAAATAAGCGCAGATAATTTACTTGCTAAAGTGGAGAATATTGGCGACCAACTACTTGGCTATACTGAGAAAATGGTGTTTAGTTTTGCTGATATTCTATCTTATCGCAAAGTTCAAGCAAACCTACAAAAAGCACAGGTTAATTATATTGATTGGACGGAAGCACAAATGCGAGAGTTCGCTCAACGCTTGTCTGCTTTTAATCACAAATGGGGCTACGAATTAGCAACGTGCGGTGAAAAAATAGATTTGACGGAGTATGGTGTTCAAAAGAATCATTGTGTTGACGACAATCTGATAATAAGATTAGCTTATGATGACAAAATTTTGATGAACTATCTGAAAGTCAAACAACATCCCATGCCACAAGTTGGTTTGTTTGGTGATGCAGAACCATTGCCCCAAGATGCAATTGTTCTACCTAATGGCATGTATGCTACTCATGGCGACAACAGAGACAAAGGACAGCGTGAGTTTTGTGGTTGCATAAAGAGTAAAGACATAGGTGAATATAACACTTGTGTGCATGGTTGCGAATATTGCTATGCCAATGCCAGTAAGGAAAGAGCGATAGCCAATATGCGCTCACACAGAGAAAATCCATTTGCAGAAACAATAACTGGAAGATAAAATGTCAAAGTTTGAGGATATTATAAGACAAACTGAATGTTTGACTTTCGATATTATAAGAGAAAGTGCTCGACTTTGTTTGCCAATACAATTTAGATGTACACCTTGGTTGCTTGCTAATCAAGGTGGTTCTGATGATGCGCATACAATATACACACAGGAACAACAACTGAATGCATATCTTGCTTCTTATACAGACTGGCATGTCAGTAAGTTGAACAAGGCGTTTGAATTGCTACGTCCTACTTTGCCACGACAGATTAATGTCATAGACTGGGCTTGTGGACAAGGTCTTGCAACTTTGTTCCTGCTTGATTACATTAGACAGAACGACTTACGTTGCTCTATAAATGAAGTTGTGCTGATAGAGCCTTCGGTTGTAGCCTTGAAACGTGCACAATTTCTTATTGGGCTGGCTGACAATAATATAAGAATAAGGTGTATCAATAAACTCATTGACGATGTGTCAGCAAATGACGTGAAATTCACAGGAAATTTCCCTGTGTATCAGATGTTCTCTAATGTTTTGGATATCGGAGGTATTGACTCTAAGCATCTTACAGATATTCTTTACACGAACCATACCTCAGACAACATTATAGTTAGTGTTAGTCCTTACTATTATAGTGGAAATGTACGTATAAATAACTTTTTTAGTTATTTTCGTCGTCCACTTCCTTTTGAGAAACATGAATGTGAATCCAACAAGAACATACTTGGTTATACCTATAATATAGGTGTTGCCAAGCTTAAACCATATGATGCAGGCCAGATAATAAAATATAAATTCTATCCTGCTATACAATTTAGGGCAGCTTATGAGCTGTCTTCTATTGCTAGAATTTCGACCTTTCCCGAGAGACTTTCTTATTTTGATGTATATGCACCTTTCGATTTGGGTGCAAGCGTCAGTGATGATCCTCATCCAATATTGGCAGTCCTTAGTAATATCATTACTCGTGGTTTGGCTACAAAGCCATCTCCATTTGTAGAACGAAGTTTTTGTAAAGCTAATGATGTTTGTGTAGAGACTTCGAATAATGGTATTATTGATTTTGATTTGACAATAGATAAATGCTATCATAGTCATTGTGCATTAGATAATCTTTATCTTGCATTGGAAAATAGAGAGTCGTTGCATATGAGCGATTTCATGCCATTGAACGAATTGGCATATTCTCCAATGACCATAGCTCGTATACAGAAACTTCTAGTTGAGGTTTTAATAACTGGCAAACTTAGTTTGAATATGCCTGAATGGAATGTCCTAGTAGAAGAAAATGATGTACCTTGTGCTGCACTAGCTTTTGAGGATTTCAAGCAGATATTCTACACACTTAAAAGCATGCGTTTAGAATATGAAAGTTTGAAATTGCCAGAAATAAAACTTACGATTGTATCAAATGAACAATATGATAATTCGCCATTGCATCTTGGAGAGTATCATGTTTCCAATGCAAGTGACGAAATTCGAAATATTGAATACGACTTGGTAATTCATTGCTCTTCCGATATAAAAGGAGATGAATATACATTTAATAAATATAAAGCTAAAAATAATTGCTACTTTGCCATTTTTTCTGTAGGTGAAAACAATCTTCACGCAGAAAGATATGTCTATACATCAGAGAAAATAAGCTATAAGCCATTTGTAACAAAGAATGAGCGAGGAATATTCATAGAAGAAAATAAACAAGTAGATAGATTGACATATTTTTTGCAGTTGCTATTCCGTAAGGAAAAATTTCGCAATGGGCAATTGCCAATACTCACAAGAGCAATGGGCAATCTGTCAGTAATTGGTTTACTCCCAACTGGTAGTGGTAAATCCCTTACATATCAACTAGCAGCAATGCTACAGCCTGGCATAACAATAGTTATAGATCCTCTTGTTTCTTTGATGAAAGACCAATATGATGGGTTAACACATAATGGCATAGATAGTTGTACTTTTATAAATGCAACAGTAGATGCAGGAGAAAAGAATAAGAGAGAAGCAATGATGGAGAGGTCAAAGGTTCAGTTTCTTTTTCTTTCTCCAGAGAGATTGTGTATAAGAGGTTTCCGAAACAGGCTTCGCAATATGCAAGATTTACATGTGTATTTCGCTTATGGCGTAATAGATGAGGTACATTGTGTTTCGGAATGGGGACATGATTTCAGATTCACATATCTGCATTTAGGACGAAATCTATATAACTATGTTCTACCAAAGCAAATAAGAGGTAAAGAATGCAGATTATCTTTATTTGGACTGACAGCCACTGCGTCATTTGATGTATTGGCTGATGTTGAAAGAGAACTTTCTGGTAATGGAGCATTTCCATTAGATGGTGAGGCTGTCATTAGATATGAAAACACAAACAGATTGGAACTTCAATATCATGTCGTTAAAATAGATGATACATCCTGTATGAGCAAATGGGATGTTTACAGAAAGAAAAATGATGAACTTCCCAGTATCATTGCTCAAGGATTTGACGAATTAAAAGATCTGCAGAAAGACGAGAATATAAAACTCATTAAGAAACGTTTTATAGAAAGAGAAGGTATTACTGATAAAAGAATTCTGTCACAAATTGAGAATGCAGATTTAACTACAGAAATCAGCGAGAAGTGGTATGAAGAAACACCTAATAAGGCAGGAGCAATTGTTTTCTGCCCACATCGTCGTGGAAGTATTGGAGTTAATGACACTAATGCCAATATAGGTGTGGCATTTTCTGTAAAAAACATTATTGAAAGCAACAATGTTAGTACATATATAGGAGGAGATGTTCTAACTGAACAGGAAAGATTTATCGCAGGAGAAACTTCCGTAATGGTTGCAACAAAAGCCTTTGGCATGGGAATAGACAAGCCTAACGTTAGATTTACATATAACATCTGCTTCTCTGGTTCATTGGAGGCTTTTGTTCAGGAAGCAGGACGAGCAGGGCGTGACCGAAAAATGGCACTATCCACTATTTTGTATTCATCCAAGCAGTTTATGGAACAAAATCCACGAACTCGAATTATGGAGGCAATTCCTGTTGATTATGGTGTACATAAATTCTTTTTTGATAATAATTTTATTGGTGAAGACTTCGAGAAAATGATTATGTATTACCTGCTTACTCAAACAACTTTAGATGTCACAGATGAAGAAAGCGAAAGGGGCAATCAGATACAATACAAACAGGTTTCTGGATTTATGGATGAACTTTTATCCACTAAAATAGGAGAGAAACTAGTCTCATATATATCATATTCACCAGAGGTTAATGCAGATTCTGTTTCTAAATTGAATAATTGGTTATTACAAAAGCGTTATCCTATTTTAGTATTCAAGGACTCACGGGATATTAGACAAGGAGAAGTTGCATTTGTTGCTACCATCGAAAAAGCTATCTATAGGATGTGTTGCATTGGCATTATTGATGATTATACTCGGGATTACCAAAGCCAGCAGTTCCGTATCGTAACAATCCGAAAGAGTGATAACGACTATTTCAATAACCTGAAGATGTTCTTAATGCGCTATTATGCAGAAGAACGTTCTGAGTTTGAAATGAATAAAGCCCTTACATACAAGGGCCAGAATGCCATGCAAAAATGTCTAGGATACATTACAGAATTCGTTTATGACAAAATTGCGTCCAAACGAGAAAGGACAATAAAAGATATGGAAACATTCTGTGAAGTAGCGGTTAATTCCCCTTATGATTGGATTAAAACAAATGAGGATTTAAAGGATTTTATATATTTCTACTTCAATTCTAAATTTGCACGTGAGGATTATGTTACTGATGGAGGTCTACCATACAGTTTGACCAAAGATACTGATTATGGAAAAATCTCTTCATACGACATTCTCTTCAAATATATGAACGTCGTTGATGATGCAATAATTGGTAATACGGGCTCGCCTAAAGACAATATTAAACATCTTCAAGGCGCTGTACGTCTTATTCGTCGATCTTTGACCGATAGTAATCCAACATTGGATTTGCTTAATGTTTTCTGCCTGCTTTATCAAAATGTGAAAGCTAATGACAATTTATATCAAGAATTACGTAATAGTTATATTGCTGGGTACAAAGAATTCAAGACAAGAAGCAGAGACTATAAGGAGTTTTATGAAAAGATGGTATTGTTTGAACAAACTCTCATTGAAAAAGATGCTATCGGAGAAAATGAAAGAATTACATTGGAAGAATGGCAACAAATAAGTGAAGCAGAGTTCCAATTGGATTGGCTTGACAAATTCAAAGAACAATATGTAACGAAATAAAAATAACCCATTATGAATAACAATTTATATCAAACAATAGAAGAACTTAAAAATACATTGGAAAATATTGATTCGGCTCGTAAGCAGGTTAGCGACACTGTTGCTGCTTACTCTGCAACCCAGAGCGGAATACAGGACTATGTAGATAAATTATGCGGTATAGAAAGTGCATTAAAGCAGTTGGTTGCTTTACTCCAAAACAACAAAGTAATAATTGAGCAACAGGCATCCTCTGCAATCGCTAATCTCCAAACAACTTGTACTGAGATTACTGCAAAAATCTCAGAGGAACAAGAGGCTACGGCTCTTTCTTTTTCCGAAAGGTTGAATTCGAAGATACAAGAAATTGACAGACAAGTGAGTACATTTGATAATTCTGTCAAAAGAGCAGAATCGCTCGCCAAAAACATAAAGGAAATCTCCGACAATGTTGCAAATGTAGTCCAGACAGTAAAAGTCATACGACAAGAACTTTCTTTTTCTCAAAATGAACAGGATGTAGTTCTTGGTCGTATAGACGGCAATGTTTCATCTCTAATGTCAAGTTGCAGTGAATCTGCGAAGGTTTTGAACGATGAAATAAACAGCAAGGCAAAAATTCTACGAAACGTCCTCGGACAGCTAAAAGACAGTAATGAGAATATAATACAAAAACTTGCAAATAATCAGCATACGATTCTGAGATCTCTAGACGACTTGAAAAATGAGATTTCCGAATCCAAGGCAGAGATTGAAAAACGAGCAAAAACAAATAGGAATATTGGCTTTGCTACTCTTGCTTTACTCGTGCTTTTAGTATTTTTGCATTTCATTGCATAAAACGAGGCTTTCATTACAGATAAATAGAACATTATGACAGATAATAATAACCCTCATTTCGTCACCTCCCAAAATTTTCATGGTGACAATGAATATATAGAATGGCTGCGAGAGATAAAAAGTCGCTATCAAGCGGTTCGCAGTCGTGTGGCATTACAAGCCAATTATGGAGCATTGGAGTTCAATTGGCTCTTGGGGCGCGACATTGTACAAAAGCAAGCAGAGGCAAGATGGGGTTCGGGGGTTGTCAATCAACTTAGCCTTGACCTTAGAGAAGCCTATCCTGATGTGAAAGGTTTCTCGGCTCGTAACCTTTATTATATGAAAGGGTGGTATGAGTTTTATATGTCTGATAACAATCATAAGGAAATTTTGCACCAACTAGGTGCAAAATTACAAATGACTGAAAATCAGAACCCTATAAAATTGCACCAACTAGGTGCAGAATTTGTTTCTCTGGATAGAATCTCCTCTATTGTTGATGAAGGAGGCATGCTCCCAATCTTTGGGATCGTTCCTTGGAAGCATCACCTGCTGCTTACGTCAAAATGCAAATCCGTAGAAGAAGCGTTCTACTATATGGCACGCATAATAGATGAGGGGCTTAGCAAACGTGAATTGGAAGATGTTATAGACAATGGTGATTTTGGCAAGCAAGGAAAAGCCATAACTAACTTTACTTCTCAACTGCCCACATATCAAAGCCAACTTGCAGCAAGTGTATTGAAAGACCCATACAGGCTTGACTTTCTTATGTTGGAAAGAGGATACAATGAACGAGATTTGGAGAATGCCATAGCAAAAGACATAACTCGTTTTTTGCTTGAACTGGGTAATGGATTTACCTATGTCGGCAGACAGCCCGAACTTGTAGTTGGCAATGAAGGATATTTCCCAGATTTGCTTTTTTATCATATTCGTCTTCGTTGCTATGTTGTTATTGAATTGAAAGTGGTAGATTTCAAGCCTGAATTTGCAGGTAAGCTGAACTTTTATGTAGCAGCATGCAATAAGTTGCTTCGCCAACCAGAAGATAACCCTACCATTGGCCTTCTGCTTTGTAAGTCAAAAGATCAAACTAAAGTTGAATGGGCTTTTGATAGCATACAGAATCCTATGGGTGTGGCTACTTACGAAGGAATTAAAATAAAAGACAAACTTCCTTCTGTAGAAGATCTGAAAAAACGCCTTGACATGGTGGAGCAGGAGCTCAGAGAATATAAAGAGAATGAGGAGGCTTCTAATAAAGAAGATACTGACGATTCTAATCAGAAAACAGAATAGCTGTAATATCCTTGTGCCTTCTATGTTTTAGATAATTTATATTTGTACCAATATAATATAAACTACTGATTATCAGTATAGTTTATTTTCGAGGAGGTGAAGTAAGATAGATAGACAAACAATAGATAAATAAAGAAAAATCCGTGTAGCTCAAGTAGTTACACGGATTTTTCTTTTTCCTGACTTCGTTACTCAAAAAAAATGTATTTTGTACCCCAATTCGGGATAAAATAGCGATTAGTTGCATGTGAAGACAGATACGCGAGTTCTCTTCCCATGCCATCAGACATGGGCTGTATATAAAGAATCGAAAGAGATTATTCTGTCTTTAGAACAATGAAAGTTGCTTCGTGTCTTCGATGCAGTA
>Ga0129313_1001480_pt1 | contig 14754 bp, 10 predicted proteins | sample O1105metagenome_FD_94436 | JGI IMG/M metagenome (GOLD analysis project Ga0129313, IMG submission 94436) | Orangutan group fecal microbial communities from fecal samples from Wisconsin, USA - O1105 metagenome | ecosystem: Host-associated > Mammals > Digestive system > Large intestine > Fecal... | reverse complement strand
AGAGTCCCTTGCTGATCCGGTCCAGACGATTCGCACCCATATTCTGACCTGCATAGGTTGCCATGGTGTTTCCCATTGCCTCCAGCGGACAGGAAATCAGGGCATACACCTTATTAGCTGCGGCAACACCGGCTACCGCAATCTCTCCGAACGAGTTTACCGCGGTCTGAAGGACAATGGAGCCGATTGCGGTAATGGAATACTGCAATCCCATCGGAATCCCGACGATCGTTAATGTCTTCAGATATGCTGCAGATGGTTTCCAGTCCTCTTTCTCTGTCTTTAAGATAGTGAATTTCCGAATCATATAAATCAAGCTGACAATTCCGGATACAGCCTGTGCAATAATGGTTGCGATTGCCGCACCTTCAACTCCCATACCGATGCCGGGAATAAACAGGAAATCTAATCCTATATTTAATACCGAAGAAATGATCAGGAATACAACCGGCGACTTACTGTCACCCAGAGCTCTGAAAACACCGGATACCATATTATAAAGAACGGTAAACGGAATTCCTGCAAATATAATAACAATATACCAGTAAGCATACTCAAACGCTTCCTCCGGTGTATTCATCCAGACCAGCATCTTCCGGCATAAAATCACCGTAGCAATAGTCAGGATTACCGACAATACAATACAGTACCATACACTGTTTGTCACATAGCGGCGTAATCCCTTCTCATCCTTTGCTCCGAATGCCTGTGCTACCGGGATTGCAAATCCACTGCAGATTCCGATACAGAATCCGATTACCAGGAAGGACAAAGAGCCGGTAACACCGACACCCGCCAGCTGATTTAATCCCAGATATTTCCCGACGATCATCGTGTCTACCATATTATAAAACTGCTGAAACAACGTTCCCAGAAAGACCGGAAGCCAGAATTCCATAATACAACGGAATGGTTTTCCAACTGTCAGATCCTTCATCCCGGACTTCTTTTCTGTCATTTTCTTTTCCTGTACGTTAGCCATGCCCTTTACCTCCTCATTTTGCTTTTCTATACTATTCTTTTTCATCCGAAGATTCTTGTAATTTTTTGCTTCATATTGTAACTTCTATCTCTGAAATCATTCTGATTATAGCAAAAAGTGTATAGCACAAAAAGAGAAGATAATGACCTGATAATAGGTCGATTTTGACTTTTAACAAAAAAGCCACCCATCCACAGATTCCCTCATTGGGAACTCAATGGACAGATGGCAATTCAGTCTTTCTATTTCACTATCATCCGAATATCAATTAATATAATGGATAACGATCTGTAATATCCTTTACCAGTGCAATTGCCTTCTCATTGTCAGAATCAATGACTGCTGCCTTGATCGCATCTGCGATCATGATCATATCAGACTCTACAACGCCTCTGGATGTAATGGCCGGTGTACCAAGACGGATACCGGAAGTTACAAACGGTGACTTCGGATCATTCGGTACTGTATTCTTGTTACAGGTGATATTTACAGAATCCAACAGCTTCTCAACCTCTTTACCGGTCTTTCCGAGATTCTGTAAATCTACCAGCATCAGGTGATTGTCAGTACCATCGGATACGATCTTGAAACCACGCTCCTGCAGTGCCTTGCAGAGAGTTGCCGCATTCTTAATGATCTGCTTCTGATATTCCTTATATTCCGGTGTCAGACATTCCTTCAGGCAAACAGCCTTTGCTGCAATCACATGCATCAGAGGGCCTCCCTGAATTCCAGGGAATACTGCCTTATTGAAATTGAATTTCTCATTTACTTCATTGCTTGATAAGATCATACCACCACGCGGTCCACGCAATGTCTTATGAGTTGTTGTGGTGGTTACATGTGCATATGGGATTGGGCTCATATGCAGACCGGCAGCTACCAGACCGGCAATATGTGCCATATCAACCATCAGATATGCACCTACTTCATCTGCGATTTCACGGAACCGCTTGAAGTCAATGGCTCTGGCATACGCACTGGCACCTGCTACGATTAACTTCGGCTTGCATTCCTTTGCAATGCGGAGAACCTCGTCATAATCGATAAAGCCCTCATCATTCACACCGTAAGGTACAACGTTAAAGTATTTACCGGACATATTTACCGGGCTTCCGTGTGTCAGATGTCCGCCATGTGCCAGATTCATACCCATAAAGGTATCTCCCGGCTCCATGATTGCAAAGAATGCTGCCATATTCGCCTGTGCACCGGAATGTGGCTGTACATTCACATACTCACAGCCAAATACCTGCTTTGCACGTTCAATTGCAAGATTCTCAACTACATCTACATACTCGCATCCGCCATAATACCGCTTCCCCGGATAGCCTTCTGCATATTTATTTGTTAACGGGCTTCCCATTGCCGCCATAACAGCCTTACTTACGAAGTTCTCTGAAGCAATCAGCTCGATATGACTGTTCTGTCTTCCAATCTCATCCTGAATCGCGGCTGCAATCTCAGGATCTACCTTAGTGATCTCGTCAAAACTATACATTTTCATTTCCTCCTGTCTCAAATATGCCGTTCACGGAATAAATCTTGCTCCATTACGCCAATTACGTTTATAATACCTTCTTTTGAAATATAACGCAAGTGTAGTTTTTATCCCACCTTTTCACACAGGGCGAGAAGTTTCTCCCGTATTACATCTCCCACCGGCTTTTTATTTTCTTTCAGGAAGAAATGATTTCCGTGGAACTCATACTGTGCAAATTCTCCCTCGGTATATCCCTGCCACTGACAGACTTCTTCTGCGGTCAGATCCTCGCTTGCGTAAAATGCCGTCAGATCACAGGTTACTTTCTCAGGCACCTCTGCTACCTGATATTGCAGGAGCAGTCCGTAATCCACTTTCACCGGCCGGATAAACAGATTCAGAAACCGCTTGTTTTCCAACAGCCTCGGATCCATTCCGCCAAAATTACAAAGAGCTTCTATAACTTCTTCTTCACTGGAGTCTGCATTCAGATTCCCCTGCAACGGAAGGTGTGGTGGTCTGTGCGATGCCACAAACATATGCACCGGCAGTTCCCATCCCTGCTTCCGATATGCCTTCCATACCTCGTATGCCACTACGCTTCCCATACTATATCCCAGTATCGCGTAAGGCACCTCCGGATTCCGAACTTCCCGGACCATGTCCGTCATATCCTGCACTAATTCATCAAACGTATGATAATAGCTTTCTTTTCGCCTGGTCCCATGCCCGGCATATTCAGCAGCCGTCACCTCGATCTGATCCTGCAGTTCTTCCTTCAATCCCCGAAAATAACCAGCCGTTCCTCCGGCATAGGGAAAGCATATCAGTTGTACTTTCTGCATGTTATTACTACTCCCTCTCATTGGTTGCGTCTCTTTCGCCAGATTGGTATTCCCGCTGCCAGAACCAGAAGCGACAACAGGGTTATCCATGCACCCAGACGTATACCCGGTGTCTCATACCGCAACTCTATCTCGTTATATCCTGCTTTAATCGGAATTGCCATGTACATCCGGTTTCCTTCCAGAATCTCTACCGGCTCTCCATTAATCGTTGCACTCCAGCCGGTACTATACGGAATTGCAATACAGAGAATCCGATCTCCGGATGGCTCTGTATGTGCCGTTACCACATTACCATCAATTGTAATATCCTCTACCGGATCTGCTGCAAGTGCACTCACCCGGTCCACATACTGATACATCGGCTGACAGATCACTTCCATATCATCGAACGAATAAAATCCTGCCTGCGTAAACTGGATCGTAATTCCATCCTTTGCCTGCTCGGAATAACCGAGATTTATCAGTAAATCCTTAGCCCCTCTGTAATACTGATGAGCATCTGATAATAACTCACACGATTTCTCTACTCCCGGCACAGATACAATAATGTTACTGGTGCGATTCGTATTTTGCAGAAAATGATTCCCATTATATTTCGCTTTCTGATATCTGGAGCTGTTTTCATTCAGTCCATAAGTCCGTTCTTCCCGGGACGTTAAATTCGAATAATGAATATTTTTCCATAAAAGATACGTCTCTGATTTTCTCCATCCGCGACAGGAAACCCATACGGATGAATTGTCCTTCTTTACGATCAAGCCATTCTCTGTTACTTCAATCCACTCCGGATCTATATTCTCCTTAATCTGCTCAAGCAATTCTTCCTTTGTTTCAACTGTTTTACCGGTGTACTCAAGCTCTGTCTGCGGATATCCATCCAATGTCTCATTCAGTACAATTCCCTGCAGCATTGCCTGTTCCTTCCGATTCACTTCCAGCTTGTCATACACATCTCTGGTAATATAGGAATCATACGTATACATGATTGGCAGATAATACTGATTGACATATAAAAATACATTGTCTTCCGTTCCATTTAAATAAGTCTTCAACTGCTTCTGCTCTCCGATATAGCCATATGGCACCTGTGCTACATCCGACTCTGCAACCGTCACATATTTCACACCTGCCAGTTCATTCAATACCGTACGCTGGTCATAATCCAGAATCTGAAACGGAATGCTCTGCTGGGAGTTGCCAAGCTCACTGGAATAATCGACCATCCGCTCACCGGTAAAGCTGAAATAAGAGCTGATTCCATTATAATCGGAACGCAGGCCATAATTCTTATATCGCTGCTTCATCGTATAGCTCGGGAATATAACATCCAGTCGAAATACAGATGTATCTGAATTATTCTCCATCATTACGATGGAAGAATTATCAGACTCTGCTTCTACACTTCCGGCATCTACAAACTCTCCAATATAATTCTGTCCGGCCGGTGCATACAAGGACCATGCCATCAGTGAAACATCTAGAAATACAACCAGCAACACAACTGCCCGCATTCTATATGGGTGTCTGGTCATCTCTGAACCACCGGCGGTAAAAATCAGTCCAAGTACCATAAATAACAGATACGAATATTCCATCTTCTCGCCTGCCAACAGATAAAGTCCGATCTCAAATATAGTAACTATGACAATCATTATCCGCAGCCGCTTCCGCTTCTGCTCCTGCAGTGCAAATAATCCAGGCACCATAAGCACGACTGCCAACGCTACGATCATGGAAAATACAAACGTCCAACGATTCGTCTTTCCTACAAATCCATTAAACAACAATACCAGCACCGGAATGCAGAATACAATCCAGCCGGTCAGAATTCCTATCTTCACCTGTCTGACTGCCTGATTCTTCTGTATAAATAACATCCCTATGCACAAGAGTGCAATTCCGGAAAATCCCAATATTCCATGCAGTCCGATACGATTCGTTGTCAGGAATCCTGTCAGTAGCTGATAATAATAATTCCAATTAAAATGCAGATAATTCTCGAATACTGATCCAGAAACCCTGGAACTATAAAAGAATCGCAACACACTCGGAAGAAAACTGATTGCAGCTATCCCAAGTCCCCATAGGAAGATTAGATCGGTATAAAGAACGTAGCCCAGAAAATCTCTGACACTTCTTGATCTATCCATATGAAAATACCGAATACACGCATAAATCACAGTCGGCAGCAGTATCATATAAAGAAATGTAAAATTACTCATTCCGCAAAGTGCCACGGCTGCAAGAAACAGCCACGGCTTCTTTTCCTCCAAAATATGCTCAATTCCCAGAAAGAGTAATGGAAGATAGCACATTAGTTCCATAAAGAATGTATGTCTGCATGCATAGTACAGGCTATAACCACAAAACGTATATACCATACTGCCTACAAGTCCGGCATAACCATCCCAGCGGAATCTACGTATCAGCAATGAAAAGCACAGACCACACAAATATAAATAAAAGATCACCCGGAGCAACAGGAACACTTCAATCCCACTTTCCGGCACCAATGCAAATAAGAAATTAATCGGTCGGAAAGAAAATGCATCCTGGAAATCCTGTCCAAACCCAATTGACATATCCCACATCGGAAAGCGGAAGGTATGATCTACCAGAATACTTCTCGCTATCTCCCGAATCCACCTTCTGGTATACAGTAAACTTGGATAATGCTGTGACAATCCATCGGCGGCCCATAAAAAAGACTTTCCGAAATACAGAAAAGCAAACTCCGCTCCTGCAAAGAAAATTGCAAACAAAATCGTATATGACACATAATAATTCCGCGGACGGTCTATATGTCCCAGCCAGTTTTTAATTTTTTCCCGCAGTCGTTCTATCTTCATGCCTTACCTCTTATTAATTATAACAATTTTTCCAGTATCACATCTCCTACCGCTTTTTCATTTTCCTTCAAAAAGAAATGATTTCCGGGAAACTCATACTGTGTAAATTCTCCCTCTGTATATTCCTGCCATTGATGAACTTCTTCTCCGATCAGATCCTCCCTTGCATAAAGTGCTGTCAGATCACAGGTCACTTTCTCAGGAATATCTGCTATCTGATATTGCAGAAGCAATCCATAATCAACTTTCACCGGTTGAATAAATAAATCCAAAAAACGTTTATTTTCCACCAGTCTCGGATCAAGCCCGCCAAAATTGTAAAGTGCTTCTATCACTTCCTCTTCGCTGGAATCTGCATTCAAATTTCCCTGCAATGGAAGATGTGGTGGTCTATGGGATGCCACAAACATGTGAACCGGAAGTTCCCATTCCTGTTTCTGAAATGCCTTCCATATCTCATATGCCACAACACTCCCCATACTGTATCCAAATATTGCGTAAGGAATCTCTGGATTCCGCACTTTACGGACTGTAGTTGTCATATCCTGCACTAATTCCTCAAATGTATGGTAGTAGCTCTCTTTTCGTCTGGTACCATGTCCGGCATATTCAACTGCTGTGACCTCTATCTTATTCTGTAATTTTTCTCCCAGTTCCCGAAAAAAACTAGCAGATCCACCTGCATACGGAAAACATATCAATTGAATTTTTTGCATTTTCCACCATCCCTTTTCATCACGCATCTATACTTTTCTTTTAATACTGCTTTCTGATTCTGCATATTGTCTGCCACCATGTAGGAATTCCGATCAAAAGCAGCAACATTCCTATTGCCAAAAGCGAAATTGCTATACCAGCATAGATTCCCGGCGTATGATATACGTACATAATCTGGTGATTTCCCGGTGTCACTTCTACTGCCATATACATACCATTTGCCAGTTTTATTTCCGTTTCCTGACCATCCACATATGCAGACCAGCCTTCTGAATATGGAACCGCTGTACATACTGCCTTTGCAGAATCTGTATTAATATTTCCGGTTATACAATTGCCCTGCACACTAAGATCCGTCACTGGTGTTTCCTGTAATTTAGACACCTGTGCTGCATATTGAGTCATTGGCTGTGAAATTACCGCTATATCTTCATATGAATACTCTCCGGCTGTCGAAAATCTGATATATAATGTTTCCTGTGTCGTACAATATCCCAGATTTGCCAACATATTACGTTTTCCATAATAATATTGATTTGAAGGCGATAGCAATGAATTTCGTGTATAATTGTCCCCCATTGTAAAGGCTAAAGAGGCACTTTCAACCTCTCCTTTCTGCCTCAAGTTTCTTTCCTGTACATGTTTTTCATAAACAGACAACTGCTGGTCCTCATCCCGTGTATAAGAATCTGTCTTAGCAGTATATTCTATTCCATTTATCTTTACATACAATTCACCTGTAACATTATCCGGAATTGTCAATTTTACAGTTGTTCCATCTTTCTTAACAATAATCTTTCCATCCTGTAATTCCACATTTTCATTTGACTCTGCCGCTTGTTCAATCTGCCTTTCAACAGCCTCTTTATTCAAGATGGTTCTATAATTAAACTTTAACTGCTGCTCAGGAAGATTACTTTCACTCAATATGATTCCCTGTAACATAGCCTGCTCTTTTTCATTTGATTCCAATGATTCATATGTATCTGTTGATATATATGAATCATACGCATACATCAATGGTAATGCATAATCATTCTGATATACGTATATCTCCCTGGTCTTGCCGTCCGTATATGTCTTTTCCATTGTTCCAATCTTTGTATAACCATATGGGACATCCAACGGATTGTCTTCGGAATTGGTCGCATATTTAACTGCAGAGAGTGTATCTAATACGGTTCGCTGGCTTAGATCATAAATCATAAACGGCTGATAATTCTGTGTATTTCCCACATCCAATAATGTATTTTTTAAATTGGCCGGAATATAACTATAATAACTGGATAATCCATTTATTCCTAATCCAACCCCATAATTACGATATTTGTATTTTTCCGAATCCGGCACTACAACATCTACCCGGTACACATCATTATCAGAAATAAGTGATAATGCTTCTGCTGATGTATTATTTTTTTCGGCCCATACCTTCTGCGAATCTACAAATGTCGATATATACTCATTGCCGGAACCTGTTACATACAACTCAAATGATTTTAGCGTTGTCTCCAGACACATGAGTACGACCAGCATTATGATTGCCACTTTACGGATATTTTTAATGTTTTTTCTCTGGCTATATAGCAGATTATAGCACAATATAAATATAGCAAAGAAACATATACCACTCTGAATCTCAGAACCCAGTATCTTCTTTACTATCATATATAATATGATATACGCTCCGCCAAACAGATTTACAATACTTCGGACACCATAGTTCTCTTTTATGATCTCCGTAACAGCAACTGCTGTCCCCATTGCAAACCAAAATGAAAACAGAAAACTCCATCTTTCTGTTGAACTGCCAAAGCCATTAAACATCCATGAAAAAAACGGAACCAAAAAACAAACCAGATAAATTCCCATCTGAATTATAATCTCTTTTGCTTGCTTGTCTTTCTTTCTAAATAACCAATATAACGCTAATATTCCTATTGCAGACATACCAATAAATCCATATTGATGCAATTCAACAATATCAGAAAAGCTGGTTAACAATTCCAGATAATAGTCCTTACCATATAACCAAAGACTTTCTCCACGTTCTACCGAGCCTCTGGCACTTGACCGGATATATTGCAAAGCCGGCACAAACGATACGGCTGCTACACCAAGCCCTAATGCATATTGTATTATAAATCTGAGCAGAGTCTGTCCAAAGTCTTTCCAGGACTTGCCTTCTTTTAACAAGTACCTGACTAATGCAAACAAAAATGCCGCAATCGTAAACATGTAAAGGAAATAAAAATAGCTGATTCCGGACAATGCGATACTTGCCACAAATACCACTGATTTCTTTTCATCCAGAATCTTTGCCGTTCCGTATAAAATAAATGGCAAATACATCACCAGTTCCATAAACAACGGGTGCTTGGCCGCAAAATAAATAGCAAAACCGGAATATACATACATCAATGTCGCAATCAGTGCCGCAATGTCTGTAACTTTTTCATGTTTACTGAACAGCAAAAAGCCAATACCCGCTATATACAGGCTGATCCATGTACGGACGATAAAAAAATACTCCATTGTATTGGCATTAAAAAATACTGCCAGCCATTGCAAAGGTCGAAATGCCAATGCACTGCTCACATCAAATCCCATACCAAGCTCCAGATCCCACATCGGAATTACCAGAGAATGGTTTTCCATCAGATTCTTTAAGATCTCTTTTACCCATTCACGTAAATATAACAGATTGGAATAGTGTTGGGAAAGTCCGTCCATGCTCCATACAAATGACTTGCCATTATACCAGAATGGCAGAAAAACGGCTATAAAAAATACAGCATACAGGATTGTATACCTAACATAAACATTTTTCTGTATTTTTAGCAGTTTTTCTTTCATTTTCATGCTTTATACTCCTATAATTCTGGACAGGCTTGCTACAATATCATAACCGTCCCAATATGTTCCGACATCCAAGGTTTTTCCGAATGGCACGATCCGGTCTATTCCGGTCCAGTGATTTTTCACTATCATTTCAGCCAGCTCCTGTTTATCAATACCATAGTATGCACAGGTCTGTACCGTCTCATTGATATATTTTCCAAGCATTGCAAGGTCCTCTGCTTCATATTCAAAGAACAGTCCGAATTTTCCCCGCAGCCGGGTAATCGAGTCCGTTAAGGAAGCTAATGTATACACATACAGATAATTCTCATAACGTTTTAATTCCCGGATATTCGATAATTCTATCGCATACTTGCAAGTCATGACATACTTATCACTCACTTTGATCTCTGCCAGATCATATTTTAAGGACTCTTCATAAACCGCCTGCCAGAATCTGTTCTTCGCTTCCGTCACCTGTTTACAATTTCTCGTATCCCATATGATCAGGTGCGGTGTGGAACAGGCATTCTGATCCATAAGATAGGTATCATTATAAAAATCCTTTGCCAGTTTTTTGATTGCCTCTTCCGTATCATCCAGTATCTGTTCCGCAGAAATAATTCCAAACGAAAACCGATCTGCAAACGTAATTTCCGTACATCTTGGTTTCAGTGGAGATTTTCTGATATCTGCAATCGTTTCATTTCCTCCCCATATTACCCGTGCATCTGCCAGTCCGGATAATGCATCTGTGATTTCCTGATTGCGCTCATACGTAATGATCGCAGTATAATTTTTAATCTCCCGATAAGCCTCTTCCTCAAACATTTGATTTAAAATACGGCATACAATGTCCACCTGCTGATATTGTTTTGTCGCCGAAACACGTACAATGTTCGCATTTCCTGCCAATAACCCAAATACATAGGTAAATGCAAAATTAATCGGAATGTTGGATGGTGCTATATGAAATACGTTTCCTTTACCAAGCCGTACTCTTCCGTCCTCAAATTCTGTTTTCAGTCGTTTAATATTGCCACTCCGGCAAAAGAAGGCAAATGACAAAACATCCGGATACTGTTTCGCTTCTTTATCTTTTTGAATCCGCTTTGACAGTTCTCCTAAAAATTCACAAACCTGCTCACTATATGGTGCCAACGGCTTTTTTTCTTCCAATGGTCCACCGGCCAAATATATCACATCAATGTTTTTCATAAGTGTCACTGCACCCCCTGACTTCTGCATTTTTAATTCTTCCGATAATCTTAAAATATTTACCTTTCCGTCCGCATGGGCAATCATCTTCACCCGTAATAACCCCTTCATCTTCCGTCAAAAGAACATGTCCCGGATAACTGGTCGGTAAAACCGAAACAACCTCCATCAGACCCTTTTCACCATGTGGCTGTACCGAAAAGTCTTTCGGATTCCGGATGATAATATCTGAATAATTAGAACAATGCATATGTCCATATTCACACTCAATATAAATAGATCCCAGCTGTTCCACCATTCCATAATAATCATGGATCGCTACATTGCCCAGCCGGTCCTTCACTCTCCGATTAAATTCCAGACTGTCAACTGCCTGATTCTGCAATTTCTTCCATCCACCACCATGAAATAACACAGCATCTTCTATTGGAAGACGTACTTCTCTTTTTTCCATCTCACATACTACGTACTGCCAGATCATATACGTGAATCCAAACAATAATATGCGCTCGCCTTTATGCTTTTTAATATAAGCCTGCATTCCATCCAGATCCAGCTTCATATCATCATCCAAAGCATAAAAGATATCCCGTCCATAGATAGAGAATCCTGTAATTCCCGTTCCGCGTGCCGAATACATTCTACGATTTTTCTTTACAAGCTGTGTATCCAGAACGATCATTGGCAGTCTGGATTTTCCCATACAAGTTGAAATCAGATGCGTCAGAACCGCTGACTGTGCTTTCACATTCTTGGTATCCAAAAAAATCTTGGATACCGACTGTCCGGTCGTTCCTGACGAAGTCATAACCTTTTTGATCTCTTCCCGTGGAACACTCATTAATTCATACTCCTTAAAAAGACGTACCGGAAGTGCCGGAATATCATAGTAGGACTTAAAATCATCTATTTTAACGCCAAGATTTAAAAGCATATCATGATATTCTTTACAATTCTCATAATGATATTCCGTTAAGCTCTTCAGATTATCAGAAAGCATTTCCGATTTTTCTTCCTTGTCCATAGAATATGGATCCTGTTGCAATAGTTGCTCCAACTGCATCTTCATTTCAACTCTCCTTGTTTTATAGTAACTATCTCCAGGTACTCATCAGTCCTGTGCGTTTCTCAATTCTTCCAGCTTTGAATATAAAATCTTACCCGCATCGTTCCGCGGAATCATAGCAACCGGATAAACTACAAACGCATTACTGTTCAGTCCCGTCTTTCCTGCGACAAATTTTCTGATTTTCTCAGCATCCTCCTGCCTGTCTTTCACCAGATAAATGTACATTTTATCATCTATACCGCCACATGCACAATCATCCTGCGGATATTCCGCCCGGATCAGCCGTTCTACCTCATCCATGTTTACACGATTACCGTATATCTTAAGGAATCTCTTTTTCCGGCCGGTAATAAAGTAAAAACCGTCCTCATCCCTTTTTGCCATATCGCCGGTTACCAGGACACCATTCCGTTCATCACCATGGATCAGATCTTCTCCATGCTCTGCATATCCGAGAGTTACATTATCACCGTAATAAACCAGTTCTCCTACAATGCCCGGATCCTGAATTACAGAATCGTCTACATCAATCAGTTCAAACCGTCCACCGGGGATTGCAATTCCCATACTTCCATACTTCTCCAGTGATTTCTCCGCCGGAAGATATGCCATTCGCGCCGTTGCTTCCGTCTGCCCGTACATAACTATGAACTTGCATCCTCTCTCCTGTGCATACTCAGCGAATTGTCTATGAAGCTCCGGCAATAATTTACCGCCGGCCTGCGTCATATACCGCAAAGAAGGAAGGTTCATCTGGAAGAACCTAAGCTTCGCCAGCATCTCATAAATATACGGAACTCCTCCGAAAGAGGTTGCCTTCTGCTCCTTGAAGAACTTCCAAAACTCTTTCTGCATCAACGTCTTCTCTGTCAAAAGAATGGTTGCTCCCACATATAAATGTGTATTCACAATTGACAGGCCATACGTATAGTTCATTGGCAATGTTGTAATAGGACGCTCTGTTTCATCCAGCTCCAAATATTCAACAATTGATTTCGTATTTGCTTCTATATTCTTATAGCTTTGGCGTACCAGCTTAGGACTTCCGGTACTTCCGGATGTTGTCAGCAATAATGCCAGCTCATCATATAACGGATATCCTTTTAGTCCGGTCCGATACAACACATATCCATATGCTTCAAAAACTTTCTCATAGCCGGAAATCTTCTCTGTCTCCTCTGCCGGAGCCCAGATAAATGCCGGCTGATATGTTTCTACCAGATATTGAAACAGCCCGGAATCCAGCTTCGCCGCTAATAGTAATGGTACAATTCTATTCTCTATGAATGACGCATACCCGACCAATGATCCTATCGAATTCGTACACAGTGAAAAGACTAAGCATCGCTGAGGTATTACATCGTTCAACTTTTTCGAAAACTGAACAATTTCTCCATACGTAATCCGATTTTCATTTTCATCTATTGCCGCAACTGCGACATTGTCTTTTTCACCCAGTTCAAACATCTTAAATTTCCACCCCATACTTCTTCAGAATCTCAATTCCCTTTTCAAAAGAACTAAAATCAATAATATCATCTGTTTCCATCATGATATCAAACACATCCTCCAGGCATGCAACCAGATTCATATGTCCGACTGAATCCCATTCCGGAATCGCCTCATACTTTAATGTCTCCAATCCTTCGTCTGAGATTTCCAATCCTTCTACAAATGCCTGCTTATACTTCTCCATGTTTGTCATATTTTTTTCCTCCTGAATTATATTAATTTTATGGTATTCCATTTATTTTTTATGGTTTCTGCCAGCTGTACTGCCGTCAGTCCATATTCTTCCATGATAAACGCTCTGGCTCCTGTTGCCTTATATTCGTCTGTAATTCCCAGGAACAACTGTGGCGGCACATTGGCATATCCTGCTTTATGTTCTGCTACGGCACCGCCTAATCCGCCTACAATATTATGCTCCTCAATCGTAACCAGCAGCTTATGCTTCTTATAGCATTGCTCTAAGCATGCTCCATCCAACGGCTTTATCGTATGCATATTGATCACACTGCATGATATTCCCTGCTCTTCCAGAATTGCCGCAGCATCCATGGCTTCCTTTACCATTAACCCGGTCGCTATCAGTGCAATATCTTCACCCTCTTTGAGCGTGATTGCTTTTCCGATTTCGAAATCATAATCTTCTTTATAAATGATCGGCACATTCAAATTTCCTGTTAATCGTATATATACCGGCCCATTCATCTGTGCGGCTGCAACTGTCATTTTGACTACTTCGGTACAATCTGCCGGCGACAGAACCGTCATATTCGGAATCGCTCTCATAAATGCCAGATCCTCCGTACACCAGTGTGAAATACCGCTCTTTCCGGTGCATGCGCCTGAAGACATTCCGACTATCTTTACATTTGCTTTCAGATATCCCAGATTATGCCGGATCTGCTCGAGTCCCCGTAAAGCAATAAAAGATGCATACGTAGATGCGAAAACACAATTTCCCTCATAGGCCATACCGGCTGCTACCGTTACCATATTCTGCTCTGCAATTCCTACATCTACATATTGTAACGGATACATATCTTTATAACGTTTCAGTCCCAGGAGACTGCTTACATCCGCCGTTACAAACTGTATATCCTGCCGGTCTTTCACTACTTCCATCAAACCGACTCCACCGAATGTAGCATTCTGACCAAGACGTGACCATGCTGTTGCTCTTACCTTCATTCCTGATCCTCCTCTAATTCCTGTATTGCCTTATGGTACATTTCCTCTGT
>Ga0129313_1001478_pt1 | contig 14771 bp, 18 predicted proteins | sample O1105metagenome_FD_94436 | JGI IMG/M metagenome (GOLD analysis project Ga0129313, IMG submission 94436) | Orangutan group fecal microbial communities from fecal samples from Wisconsin, USA - O1105 metagenome | ecosystem: Host-associated > Mammals > Digestive system > Large intestine > Fecal... | reverse complement strand
GGATGGATTATTACAATAAAGAGCGATATCAATGGCAGCTTTGCAAATTATCGCCAGATGAATATTATGAATATATAACAACAGGTAATTATCCATTGAGTGGAATTATAAAAGAACAAAAGAATGTTCCCTACTACGAAAAGTAAAAAATGTCCTTGACATGGGGTACAGTTTAAAGATGTTTTTGGACTATGTTGACGGTAAAAAGCCAGAGGATGCTCTTATGCAAGAGATTGACCATGAGGTTGATACCGTAAAACATTGTGATGAATGGAGGCGGGATTATATGACTTTAGCATTAGAAATGGATAAAAAATGGAGAGAAGGCAAAGCTGAAGGTAAAATTGAAGCTATTAGAAATGCCATTAAGGATGGGTTGACCACATTAGCAGCTGTGAAGAAATCCGGCCGTTATACAGAAGAAGAAATCGCAGCCATTGCTGCACCATAACAGCATAAACAGTCATAACTGACTTGGGCATCTAGATGTTTTCTAGGTGCTTTTTTTATGGAAAATTTAAAAGAGTAGTATATGAAGGTGGTATGTAATTATGAACAGGGAAGAAATAAAAAAGGCAGCAGTTGATACTGTTGTGACCATTGCAAAAGAGGAGGCAGGAGCAGTCCTGAAACTCCTCAATACCGATGAGGTAAAGGAGCTTCTTAAAGCACAGATGGACACCGTCACAGCACCATTGGAGCAGGAGATTAAGACCACAGACAGCTTCTGGGTAAAGGCCAGAAATCGGCTGTATATCATCGTCCTTAACAAAGCAGTAGATGATATCGTGGAAGGAGTAAAAAAGAAAATAGGGTAAAAAGCAATAAAGCAGCAGGGAAAATATCCTTGCTGCTTTATTTTTTTGCCCGGAAAGTTCTAAATCCCACTCATGATGTCCTTGTACTAGTGAAAACGAGATTATTGGAGGTGCTATGAAAAAAGCCGCTCAAATGCAATGTTCATCTCCAGTAATTATCATAATAAGATTTGCTGGGAGAAGGACATTATGACCGAAAATGAAAGACATAGAATTAACGAACTGCGACTGAATGGCTATGGCTACAAGAAGCTCGCCAAGGAGCTGGGGCTTTCAGTCAACACAGTAAAATCACATCTGGCCCGTGCTAGAGTTGAAGAACCGACTGAGGAGGTTAAGGATATATGCCCTAACTGTGGAAATAAGCTCATTTATATTCCCGGACACAAAAAGAAAAGGTTCTGCTCAGATAAATGTCGTATGAGCTGGTGGAACAGCCATCTTGACAAGGTAAATCGTATTGCTAACCGCATAGTTGTATGTGCTCAGTGTAGGCAGGAGTTTACAGCCTATGGCAAGAGGGAGAGAAAATACTGCAGCAGGAAATGCTATTTCAAGGCAAGATTTGGAGGTAGTGGCAATGATTCCGTTAAATGAAAAATACACCCTGACAATCAAGGAAACATCCGGATATTTCAGCATAGGCATTAAAAAACTGTATAAGCTGGCATCTGAGAATATAGGTAATTTTGCTGTCAGGCATGGCAATAAATATCTGATTATCCGTTCTAAATTTGAAGAGTATCTGCTGAATATTGGCGAATTGCCATAATGAAGAAAAAATATGTTTTATTTGCCAAATAGTAGTTGATATTATGGTGGTTTAGAGTGATATATGTAATGGAAAGGAGGTACTCTGATGGAACAGGCACCGATGAGCGAAAGAGATTATCTTACACCTGGCGAAGCCATTGAGTATTGGGGACTAAGCCAGCGCAAGTTTTACAGTTTCTTAAAGGAAGGCCCCTATGACTTTCTGGCATTTTATAATACCAGAAGGTTGATTTTGAGGGTAAGCTTTGAGCGCTATTTATGGAGAAATCCAACAATATGGGAGGCACTGAAAAATAATGGCAAAAAGGGACAAGGTTAGGAGAGATAGCAGGGGCAGGGCGCTTCATGTGGGTGAAAGCCAGCGCAAGGATGGCAAGTATATGTTTAAATATGTGGTTGATGGCAAAACATACTTCCTTACCAGCTGGAAACTGCTGCCTTCTGACAGACAGCCCAAGGGTACAAAGCCTACATTGTCTTTGCGGGAGATGGAAAAGGAAAAAGGGCGTGACCGCAATGTCGGCTCTAATCGCAGTATGCAGGATATGACAGTACGGGAGCTGGTTGAGAGGTATTTGGCAACAAGGATTAATGTGAAGCCTAATACAATCATCAACTACAATTTTGTAAGAAACCTTATGGAAAAAGAGGAATTTTACAACAGAAAAATATCCGGGTATCAGATGCCAAGCTGTTGTTGATAAAACTCCATGATGATGGAAAGAGGGCAAGCACCATAAAGACAGTAAGGGGCGTGTTGCGACCAGCCTTTCAGCTGGCGGTGGACGATGATATTCTTGTCAAGAATCCTTTCAGCTTGGTGTATTGGTTAATGACAGTGTGACCAGGGATGCAATTTCCAGAGATCAGATGAGAAAATTCCTGAGATTCATCAAGGGTGACAAATGCTATCATAAATACTATGAAGCTATATACATTTTATTTCACACAGGTATGAGAATCTCAGAATTTTGTGGACTGACGGTGAAGGATATAGATTTTGTAGGTAAAAACATCACCGTGGATAAACAGCTGCAGCGTATAGGCATGAAGCTGGTGATAGAATCCACTAAGACAGAGGCGGGCAAGAGGGTGCTGCCTATGACTGAGGATGTGGAGGAAATGTTTAGAAGCATTGTGGAACATAGGCATAAGCCTGTGAAGGAAAGAGCCGTAGATGGTTACAGTGGATTTCTATTTATGGATAGGAATGACCTGCCGCTTGTGGCTATGCACTGGCAGCACCGCATAAATCACATGGTGAAGCGCTATAATGATATTTACAAGGAACAACTGCCAAATATAACTCCCCATGTGTGCAGGCATACCTATTGCAGCAATATGGCAAAGTCAGGTATGAATCCCAAGACACTTCAGTACCTGATGGGCCATTCGGATATAAGTGTTACTATGAACACATATACCCATCTTGGACTGGAAGATGCCAGGGATGAGGTGAGGAAGCTGGAAGAAGCCAGGAAGGCTTTAGATAGGGGAAAGGTTGTGGCAATGCCTGTGACTCAGGCCAAATTTAAAATAGTATAATGCTTACAAAAAAGCCGCCTGTGGAAAAATCTGCAGGTGGCTTTTTGCTGTCTGTTTATGGTATTATAGTGGTATAATATTTAACTACACTATGAGGTGTTAATTGCTATCTGAAATGGGTGTGATATAAATGAGCGTTGTAGTAAAAAAAATAGGTGATATGTCTGTAAAAGTAATCAGTGTAGACGATATTGTTTCAATCCGTCGGAAAATAAGTAGTAGAGATATGGAAATGGATAAAAGAGCTGTTGCAGCCGTAAATTCAGCTATAAATAGGGCGCAGGTGTGTAATAAGCCTATAGCTAAATATGATTTGGCAAGTGGAAGGGCATATTTAGAATATGCCGATGGGAGTAGGGATTATGTCAACTAAGAAGCCGATGATATTGTAGCCACCACTGGAATGAATAAATCAAGAGAAAGTTGGGGTTCATATGGAAGGTTCAGTTATTACATTAGAAAATATAACAGCTTTAGTGAAGCCTTTGACCAAGAAGTATCATGTAAAAGAGATATATTTGTTTGGTTCTTATGCAAGAGGAGAGGCAGATGAAAATAGTGACTTGGACTTTTTGGTATTTGGTGGTGAGGGATTCAAATTAACCAGTATATTAGCTTTAGGTGAGGAGTTGCGAGAAGTTCTTAAGAAAAAAGTTGATGTATTCGAAATTCGTGAGGTTAACCAAGATAGCGAATTTTACAGAACTATTATGAGAGAAAAGGTATTAGTAGCATGAAATATTCTAATCATCAAAGAGTAAAAAAATATATGAATATGCTAACAAATTAAATCAGTATATATGTGAAAACAATATCACACGCGAAGCTCTGTTAAAGGATTTTTCCCTGCAACGGCTTGTTACGACGCCACTATATAATATTGGTGAACGCGCATATAATTTATCGCTAGAATATAAAGCCGAACATGATGAGATTACATGGTCTATGATTTCTGGGTTGCGTTATCGTTTGGTTCATGATTATGAAGGTACTAACTGGCAGATGATACTAGAAGTGGTATTTGAAAATATACCCGAATTATTGGTGCAATTAGAAAAGCTGGTTAGCAAGGAATAGTCTTTTATGAAATTAATTATTTTCTATGGTGTTGCAGGGACTGATAAGACCACAAGAGTACAAAAGTAAATAGAAATCAAACTAATGCCTGCCAAGGATATAAAGTTCTGGTGGGCATTATTTTTGTGGGATAATTTATTTTTTATTTGCAGGAAAAAGTCCATGAGTGTAGAAGTATACAAAATGTGAAGTAGTTGCAAAAGGTATAAAATTATAGTTAATAAAAATATATCAAAAAATGGGGGATGGAAAATGTCTATAAAGAAAAGGATAAGGAAATATGTGAGGCAAACAATAGGAGCAGGGCTTACAGCGTTAATGTTGAGCCAGACAAGTATGTTTATATGTCCGCCCAAGGCAGAAGCTTTTGGTCTGTTGGGAGCGGTTGCTGGTGCAGCTATAGCTTATGATAGGGTATTCCATTTGAGAAGAGAACAATATGATAATGCCTATGCACAATTAGCTCAAATGAAATTTGCTGAAAGTCAAAATGGGGCTAAATGCGAAGATCCAGTATTGAATAAAATAGTTGATGAAGTGATGGAGCAAATGCTTAATGATGGATTTTATGTAATGGACGAATATACACTGCCGTTTAAATGGGGTGTTTATGAGAATGATGGATTTAACGCATCCTATACAGCTTCGAGTTTTATAGCTATTTATACAGGTTTTTTAGAAAAAACTCATAATAATAGAGATGAACTGGCAGGAGCTATAGGTCATGAAATGACACATGCTCTTAGGCATCATTCTGCAAAAGCGGCCGCAAATGATGCAGCGATGAAGACAGGACTATATTTTTAATGAAGATAAGAATCTAGATCCAGCTTTTGTATATGCTCTTTATACCATGAATCATGATAAAAATTCAGTTTTACCTTATGAATATGATGCTGATTCTGAAGGGATTTATATAATGCTAAGTGCGGGATTTAATCCAGGTGGAGCTGGGGCTATGACCACAGTAATGAGAGATATAGAGTATGAAATATATGGAGCAGAACAATCGAAGGATCATCCATATCCATCTAGACGACTAGCAAATTATGCCAAAATATTGCAGGAAATTAGTATGGGGCACGTGAAGATTGAAAATCGCGTGGATGTTTGTATAGATGGAAAAAAATTACTTACTGCAGTGCCTGCCGGAGAATATTCTGCTGAAGAGCAGGCTTGGCTTATAGCTGGTGGACTAGCCAAGGCCTTTTATGACAATAGATTATGTAGTCAGTGGTGGTTTGTGGGAGAGGATTTTTTAAGCAATACATCAGCATACTCTCCATTGAAAAATGCAATTAAGAATGAAAATCTATATCAAAAGTTAGAAACTATGGTGAAAGAAGCATATCTATTTGATTCTAAAACAGGTAATAGGGATAGGATTTATTTGCAGGAAAAGAAGCGTATCGAAAAATGGAAAAATGACAAAGAAAAGGCAGTTAAAAACGCTAAGGATTCGGTGAAGCGACGTCAGCTAAATGCGCTAGTATATCATTCTATTGGTGATTCAGAAAATGCTCTTGAGGAATCGAATCGAGCTATAGCCTGTGATCCAAATAATCTAGACAGTTATGCCATTAGAGGAATGGCACTGGCAGGTATGAAAAATCTTGATGCCGCTCTTGAGGATACTAATAAAGTGTTGGCAAGTAAGCCAGATGACGAGAATGCATTGCTTGGGCGTGCTGAAATTAACATGCAGAAGGGACAATATGATGATGTATTGGTAGATTGTAGCAGGGTAATAGAGCTAAATGAAAAAAATCCATATGCATATTTGCTAAAAAGTAAGTGCTATACAGCATTAGGTAAAACAACTGAAGCTGAAAGCAGTCAAATTATGTATAATGAGCTAATGCCAGAAAAGAAAGTCAGATTAACCATTGATGAATCGGATGAGAAAACTGAAAACGAGAAGCAAGTTACTGCAGACAATAATGCAGAAACAGAGGAAGGATAAGGTTAAGGCGAATAGCTGTAAATCTGTTTTATGGATATGATGGTGGGATATAATGTGAGATTATTATTGTAATAAGTAGTTGACTTTATTAGATCTTGAATTGGCACTCAGGTAGCGATGCTTGGGTGCTTTTTCAGTGGAGAAATGGAGGTTTTTATGGTATGATGATAGTTAATTGTTATACACAAAAGAGGTGAGCCGATGGATTTAAAGAAGTTCTATTTTAAACATATAAAGGAAAGTGAATATCATTACAAATTTAAAACGGCTATAGAGAGTAATACTCGGATCTCTAATATTTTCGGCGAAGTTGAAGACATCAAGGATGATGAGTTCGAAATATTTGATATTGAAGAGGCTATAAAAAAGTTTCGAGAATTATGTCAGCCGGGTGTTGATGTCTCAGGAGAAAATAAAATATGGTTCTATTTAGTGACGTATTATTTACATTCATCTGGATATGAGATAAAAGAGTTTCCTAGAATTTTAGCAAGACCGCCAGTTGATCCTTATGATTTTACATATAAAGAAATTAAAAATCGGATTATTACATTAGGGCAAGATGATAATGGAAGTGTACGCTATATTACAAGAACAAGGCTTGTTGCACATTTAACCTTTGAGCAGAAAGAGTGCAACATAGAAGTGACGGATTCCTTGGATCAAAAATTCATTGAAATATCTACACATCAAGCATCATTCAACAATATGTATATAGATGAGAAACTTGCTGAGATCGCAAATCTTATTGAAAATCTATTAAAACAGAATGGGAAATTTATTGAGTTAGAATATGAAAAAGTGTGTTGCGGATTTGTAAATGATTCTGATGTAAAGGAATATAGAAAGAAAATGCAGTGTTTTAGGCACGGTACTGATGAAGCCATAGCGGAGAGAAAGACATATTCAGAGGAGCAGAAGAATTTTCTTGTTGATTATGGGCTTACTATAGTAAAAGCCATTCATGAATTGGTGAAAAAAATGGAGTAGTAGCATAGGCATGAAGCTGGTGATAGAATCCACCAAGACCGAGGCTGGCAAGAGGGTGTTGCCTATGATAGAAGATGTGGAGAAAATGTTTAGAAGTATTATTGAGCATAGGCAAAAGCCTGTTAAGGAAAGAGCCATAGATGCTTACAAAAAGCCGCCTGTGGAAAATCTGCAGGTGGCTTTTTGCTGTCTGTTTATGGTATTATAGTATTATACATAAAAGCATAAGGGGGTGCATAAAACTTAACGATGCACCCCTTTGACTCTAGGGGGGTGCAAACCTCTGTGCTCTGACTTAGAAAATGCACCCCCTTTGGGGCATTGGTAGAGTATACGAATACAGGAGTTCGTATACTATTAATCTACGATTTTTTTGCACATAATGCTTCAAAATGCCTTAAAATGCCAAATATGTACAAAACCGCCCGGTTGTTCTTCTCTTTGGTAATGGGGCAGAATAGGGCATAACGGGGCATTTTAGAGCATTTCAGGAAAGGAAAATGGCATGAATAAAATTTTGTTTATCTGCCACGGCAATATTTGCCGTTCTACAATGGCGGAGTTTGTTATGAAGGATTTGGTTTGCAAGGCTGGTCGGGAGAAGGAGTTTGAAATTGCTTCTGCGGCTACCAGTCGAGAGGAGATTGGTCATGATATTCATCCTAGTACCAAGGCCATATTACAGGCCAAGGGGATTCCTTTTGCCAGCCGGCAGGCTGTGCAGATGACCAAGAACGATTATCGTTATTACGATTTAATTGTGGCTATGGATAAGGAAAATCTGTGGGGTATTAGCAGGATTATTGATTTTGACAGAGATAACAAAGTGAAACTTTTGCTATCGTATGCTGGTGAACCTGCTGGAGAGGTAGCAGATCCTTGGTATACTGGGGATTTTGAAGCAACCTACAGGGATGTTTTGGCAGGCTGCCAGGGAATCTTGGCCAGCTATCCTCCTATTGAGGAAAATTAACCCGTAAGGATGATAATCTAAAGGAGTAATTCAACTCTAGTATAGAAAAAATATGGGATGCCCGGAAAGCTAAAAGAGGATATTTGCTTTTTCTGTCGAATACATAATATAGTAAAGTGAGACTTATTCAGTGGGAGCTTTTGACTCCCACTGAATTTAGTCGAATAAATCCAGAGTCTTACGGGTACTTAACTCCCTCCTAAGAGGAGGGAGCCTTAGCACCCGTTAGCATGGGGTAAATGAAGAATTTTTTATAATCATATTCCATTACCTATAGAGGTTGGGGATATCGGGCAATTTGTTATATTAGGAGTAATATATGATTACAAAAGAATTGATAAATGAAATTAATGAACTATCCAGAAAGCAACGGTCTGTAGGTTTGACGCCAGAGGAAAAGGAACGCCAGGCAGAGCTGCGGCAGGCTTATTTAGTAGGTTTTCGAGAGAATATGAAAAATGTACTAGATAGAATAGAGATTGTAGATAAGGCTGATTAAGAGCAATTAATTTTCTGTGCTAATAGAGCACGGATATGTTTTAATATTAATACAATTGAAATTGTGTTCATTAATAAAAACGATTTGTTATACAAATTATGAAAAAATAAGTCTTATTTATAGTTTTTGTTGACAATAAAATCCAAAGACTTTATACTTGATTTATAGAGATTGTTAGGGGTAACATTGGAGTTTTTCGGGGTTATAAAGTAAGTATATTTTTATGTTTAAGGAGATGTTTTATATGTCCACTAGTGCAACAAATTTTGGTCCTGTAAAGATTACCGAAACCGTATTGCGTGATGCTCATCAGTCCCTTTTGGCAACACGTATGCGTACCGAGCAGATGCTGCCAATGCTTTCTGCCCTGGACAAAATCGGCTACAATGCTCTTGAGGCATGGGGCGGTGCAACCTATGATACCTGCCTGCGTTTCTTGAATGAGGATCCTTGGGAGCGTCTTGATACCTTGAAGGCACATCTGAATACTCCTATCCAGATGCTGCTGCGTGGCCAGAATCTGCTGGGCTACAATCATTATTCTGATGATGTGGTTCGTGCTTTCGTAAGAAAGGCTTCTGAGCATGGTGTTGGTGTATTCCGTATTTTTGATGCATTGAACGATGTTACTAATCTGCGTACAGCTATTGATGCGGCTTTAAAGGCAAAGGAGAAGCCACATGTACAGGGCTGTCTGGTATATACTGTAAGCCCATTCCATACCAATGAGACTTTCGTAGAGCTGGCTAAGCAGCTGCAGGAGATGGGTGTTCATTCCATCTGTATCAAGGACATGTCCGGTCTGCTGAAGCCTTATGTAGCTGAGGATCTGGTTCGCAAGCTGAAGACTGCTGTGGATCTGCCAATTGAGCTGCATACTCATTATACTTCCGGCTTTGGTTCCATGACCTATCTGAAGGCTATTGAGGCTGGCGTAGATATTATTGACTGCGCTCTGTCTCCATTGGCTAACGATACTTCCCAGCCATGTACTGAGACTATGGTAGCTACCTTGGAGGGTACTGAGAGAGATACCAAGTTGGATCGTCAGGCTATGGATCCTATTGCTAAGCATTTCCTGAAGGTTAAGAAGGACATTATGAAGGAATTCAACCTGCCTGGTTACTTCGATGTAAATCCAAAGGTTTTGGACTTCCAGATTCCTGGTGGTATGCTGTCCAACCTAGTAAATCAGCTGAAGGCTATGGGTGCTGCTGATAAGTATCAGGAGCTGTTGGATGAGATGCCTCGTGTACGTGAGGATTTGGGCTTCCCTCCATTGGTAACCCCATCTTCTCAGATTGTTGGTACTATGGCTACCATGAACGTAATTATGCAGGCTAACGGTCAGCCTCGTTATTCTATGGTTCCTAATGAGGTTCGTGATCTGGCCCGCGGTAAGTTTGGTAAGACTCCAAAGCCAGTTAAGCCAGAGGTATTGGCTGCTATGAAGATTAAGCCTGAGGAAATGATTACTGACTGCGCTGTTGAGGATGCTAAGGCACCTAAGATGGCTGATTTCCGTAAGGAACTGGCTGCCAAGAAGGTTGAGAAGAAGTTGGCTGGTATCAAGGCAAGCTTGGCTAGCGTTGATGCAGATATCTACGAGCAGGTTCGTGATTCTCAGATTGCCAAGGTTCTGGATGAGATTCCAGAGGAGGATGTTCTCTCCTACGCTCTGTTCCCACAGGTTGCTTTGGACTTCTTCGAGAAGAACGGTCGTCTCTAATCAGAGCAAAATATTATATGATTTACTGGATGGCGGGGATTTTCCCCGTCATCTCAGATTGTTGACAAACTAGCATAAAGCACTCCGTTCATGGTAAAATATTATTGTGATTGGAGTGTTTTTATGTATAAGAAAAAGAATCGTGCAAAACAACATCAGATGCAGTTCATAATGCTTGATGACCTTGTTCCATCAGATCATATTCTTAGATTGATTGATGATGCTATAGATTTTAGCTTTATATATGATGAGGTTGAAGGATTGTATGCCTCTGGCAGAGATGGCAGACCTGGAATTGATCCAGTTTCGCTGTTTAAAATTATATTCATTCAATATTTATTCGGTATAAGAAGTATGCGTCAAACCATAAAGGAAATTGAGGTAAATACAGCATACAGATGGTTCATAGGATATGAGCTTTTAGAACCTATACCACAGTATAAATCTGAACTGGATCAGGAAATTGATAATGACCGTAGCCAAAAGGGAAAGAAGCCCTTTGACCGTGATGGAAACAATGACAAAACCATAAAGCGTACAGTAAGCACCACCGATCCGGATAGTGGCATGTTTGTTAAAGGTGAGCATGAACGTCAATTGGCTTATGTTGCTAATACAGCCTGTGACAAGCATAATTTTGTACTTGGATTTCATCTTGGTGCTGGCAATATACATGACAGCCAGATGTTTCACGAGGTATTCAAGAAGCTGGAGACGTTTAAGGCTGAGATAAAAGCCGTAGCAGTGGACGCTGGATATAAGACACCTGGAATAATGCGAGAAATAATACAGCGAGGCATGATTCCGGTTGTTCCATATAAATGTTCCATGACCAAGAAGGGCTTCTTTAAAAAGGGTGAGTACATCTATGATGAATACTATGACTGCTATATATGTCCAGCCAACAAACTGCTACATTATTCTACTACTAATAGAGAAGGCTACCGTGAGTATAAAAGCAATCCGTTAGAATGCAGCCAATGTCAATATATTGAAAAATGTACAATGAGCCGCAACCATACAAAGGTAGTGACACGCCATATATGGTCAGAGTATATGGAATATGCTGAGGAATACCGGCATGTATTCCAATACAAGGAAATCTATAAGCCACGCAGAGAAACCATTGAGAGGGTGTTTGCAGATGCTAAGGAACGTCATGGTCTAAGGTATACCATGCTGCGTGGTCTGGAAAAGGTAAAAATGCAGGCGACGCTCACTTTTGCGTGCATGAATTTAAAGAAATTGGCAATATGGAAACACAGGAAGAGACAACCAAAGCCACCTGTACATGGGGAAAATAGTTTTTTGAAAAAATAAAATACAGACTACTTTATAAGGCAAAAATATTGCAGCGAGTGTGGATAACTCGCTGCCATATTTGTCTGCAGCCTGGGATGGCGGGGATTTTCCCCGTCATCTTTTACTTTCTGGCGGAATCGCCCTACCTATTTTCCAGGGATTGTTGTATAATCATAGTTGGATATCTTGTTTGCCTGCTTAGGCAGGGAATTTGATTTTTTTAGTTTTGTTTATGAAAAATTTATAATAAAGGATGGATGAAAATGGTTTCAGAAAAGATGCATACCTTGGGGACAAAAAAATCTACTATTCGTACAATTTTTGAATATGGTAGAAAAAGAGCAGCTGAGGTAGGGGAGGAAAATGTTTATGATTTCTCCATTGGCAATCCTAATGTGCCTGCGCCAGAGGCTGTAAAGACTGCAATTATAGATATTCTGAATACTGTTGATAGCTGTACTCTCCACGGTTATACAATTGCTCCTGGTGATCCTCAGGTTCGTCAGACCATTGCCGAAAGCATTAACCGTCGTTTTGGCACTGATTTTGCTGGCAAAAATCTCTTTATGACCAGTGGTGCAGCTGCGGCCATTACTATTTGCTTCAAGGCTCTCCATGAGGATGAGGCTGATGACGAGTTCCTTACTTTTGCCCCATATTTCCCAGAATATGGCTGTTTCGTGGAATCTGTAGGTTCTAAGCTGAAAGTGGTGCCTGCCAATACTGAAAATTTCCAGATTCAGTTTGACAAATTTGAGGAAATGCTTAGTCCAAAGACCAAGGCTGTAATTGTTAACAGTCCAAACAATCCTAGTGGCGTTGTTTATTCCGAGGAAACTATCAAAAAGCTGGCAGATATTCTGGAGGCCAAGTCTCAGGAATTTGGTCATCCTATCTTTATCATCTCCGATGAGCCATATCGTGAGCTGGTTTATGGCAACTTGCAGGTTCCTTATATTCCTAAATATTATAAAAACACACTGGTATGTTATTCCTGGAGTAAGTCTTTGTCCCTGCCTGGTGAGCGTATTGGTTATATTGCTGTGCCTGACGAGGTGGCAGATTTTGGCATGATTTATGGTGCTATTGCTGGTGCGGCCAGAGTTCTGACTCATGTTAATGCATCTTCTCTGTTCCAGCGGGTGGTGGCACGTTGTGTGGATGAGCCATCCAATATTGCTGCCTATGAGCGCAATGGTAATCTTTTGTACGATGGCCTTGTAGAAGCGGGCTTTAGCTGTCAGAAGCCACAGGGAGCTTTCTATTTGTTCCCACAGGCTTTGGAGGCAGATGATAGAGCTTTCTGTGAGCGGGCCAAGAAATACGATTTGCTGCTGGTGCCTGGCTCTGATTTTGGTTGTCCTGGTTATTTCCGAGCTGCGTATTGCATCAAGGAGGACACTATCCGCCGTTCCTTGCCAGCCTTTAAGAAGCTGGCGGCAGAATATGGTAAATAAAAATGGATTTTCATGGCTTGAATCAAAAACAGCAAAGTGTAGCAAAGGAGCTGGAACAGAATATTCTGCTTCTGGCTTCTGCTGGCACGGGTAAAACCAATACTTTGGCCTATAGAATTGAAAATATATTGGATCAAAAGCTGGCTAAGCCGGAGGAAATAGTCTGTTTGACTTTTACCAACAAGGCCTGCAATGAAATGAAGGATCGTATTAATTTCATAGCTGGAGGAGCTGCGGTGGATGTTATGGTCAAGACAATTCATGGCTTTTGCTATGAGATTCTGCGCTGGGCAGCCAGACAGGATAGTGATATTTTTGGGGACTTTGGGGTTTTTGACGAGACGGACTGTCTGGAATTGATTGCCAATCTGAAATATGTTAGTAGCGAAAAGGCAAGTGTATTTCAGAAGCTGATTAATCTGGTGAAGGAATATAGGGGAGAATATAATCTTTTCTCTCAGCATCCAGAGGAAGATTATGAGCAGGTAATATTGCGGTTGAAGGACAAAAATCCTCAACGCTTGGCAGATGCAGCCAAGGGTTTTGAAAATATTTTAATGATTTTTGATGCTCATTGTGGTGAGATTCTCAAGGAGTATGATGATATGCTGGGCGAGAATCATGCTGTAGATTTCAATGATTTAATCAATGAAGCCTATAGGCTGTTACAGCAGGATGAGGTGGCCAAAGCATGGCAGAATCGGTTCAGGTTCTGGTGTGTAGATGAGGTGCAGGATATTAGCCGGCTGGAATACAGTCTGCTGACAAGAATGTTTGGCAACAGCAATCTTCTTTTGTGTGGTGATACTTTTCAAACTATTTATGAGTGGCGAGGCTCAGATCCGGATTTTATCAATCAAATGTACATGAAGGATTATCAGCCGAAGCTAATCGTATTCAATGAGAATTATCGGTCTACGGCAAATTTGCTAAGGGCTGGTTTTGGTTATTTGAAAAACACTTTTCCGCAAAAGGTGGCTGGATTGTTTCCAGAGGATGCGGTGCCTGTGAATGGAACCCCAGGGGAGCTGGTAGTACATAAATCTCTGTGGAGTACCAAGGTGGAGGCTAGCTGGATTTATGAAAAGCTACAGCAGCTACAGCCAGAGGATTTGTCCAAGGTGTGTATTTTGACCAGAGCCAATTGGTATGCCAAGGAATTATCTAAAGCTTTTGTTCAAATTATGGAGCAAAGGCGACAGCAGTATCAGTCTGGTCAGAGGGAGCAGCAGGATTTTCCCTTGGAATTTATGTTGGTGGATGAGTTCAAATTTTTCCGTCGACAGGAAATCAAGGATGTGGTGGCGGCTTTGCGACTGCTGATTAATCCCCAGGATAGCAGCAGTATGTTGAGACTTCTGAAGCGTTTTGGCCGTCGTATTGGCCCAGCTACTATTGCCAGGATTCAGTCTGAGGAATATCAAAAGGCAGGTATCAGGATTACAGATTTGCTTCATCCTTCCACTCAGAAATATGCAGAGCCATACGAAATGCTGCTTCGCCAGCTGGAGTGTGGCCAGGTGGTGGTTTTTGATGTGGAGGCCACAGGACTGGATACGGCTAGAGATGAAATTATCCAGATTGCCGCCATTAAGGTGGATTTGCAGGGGCAGGAAATAGCTAGATTTGTCCGGTATCTTCGGG
>Ga0129313_1001475_pt1 | contig 14786 bp, 11 predicted proteins | sample O1105metagenome_FD_94436 | JGI IMG/M metagenome (GOLD analysis project Ga0129313, IMG submission 94436) | Orangutan group fecal microbial communities from fecal samples from Wisconsin, USA - O1105 metagenome | ecosystem: Host-associated > Mammals > Digestive system > Large intestine > Fecal... | reverse complement strand
TTCATTTGTTCATTCACTCTTAGTTCAACCTTTCTGATGTAAACCACCTCCAAGAGGTAGTATACCATACATTGGGACATAATCAGTTTCGTTATACTAAGACAATATCACATTTGATACATATATTAATTTAAAACACATCAAAAAGCTGTTGACATTGACTTTCCAATGTAATATACTTATTAAGCAACTTTATGATTACTATAGACAGAGCTAGAAAAATCTGGGTCTGAATTTTGAGTTGAAAACGGAGGATTACCGAATGAGAGTAAAAGTTACATTAGCATGCACTGAGTGCAAGCAGAGAAACTACAATACTATGAAGAACAAGAAGAACGATCCTGATCGTATCGAATTAAAGAAGTATTGTAAGTTCTGCAAAAAGGAAACTCTTCACAAAGAGACAAAATAAGGAGAAACAATTATGGCAAGTAAAGACCAGGCAAAGAAGAATGCAGCTAAGGCAAAGAAGGTTGGCCCTAAGGAATATCTTAAGGGTGTTAAACTTGAAATGTCTAAGGTTGTATGGCCTACAAAGAAAGAATTGGGCACTTTTACTGGAGTAGTAATCGCCACATGTGCTGTTTTCGCCCTTGGCTTTTGGCTAATCGATACAGGTGTACTAGCTGCACTGAAAGCAGTACTTAACATTACCCTAAACTAATATAGAAGAGAAGGTACAGAAAATGTCTGATATTGAAAACAGAAACACAGCTTCTCCTATACAGGGAGAGGGCATCAGAGGCGATGGCCAGGCTAAGTGGTATGTAGTACATACCTATTCGGGTCACGAAAACAAAGTAAAAGTGAATATCGAAAAAATGGTTGAGAACCGTGGTATGCAGGATTTGATCTTGGACATCATCGTACCTACAGAAGACCGTGTTGAAATTAAGGACGGCAAGCGTAAAATCAGAACAAGGAAAATGTTTCCTAGTTATGTAATAATAAAGATGATTGTTACTAACGAGTCCTGGTACCTTGTAAGAAATACACAAGGCGTAACCGGATTTGTGGGACATGGTTCTGACCCTATTCCTCTAACTGACGAAGAAGTCGCTAGAATGGGAATAGAAAAAGTTTACATCGACCTAGACGTTGAAGTCGGCGATACAGTAAGAGTTATCAGCGGACCATTTGAGGGCTTCACAGGTGAAGTTCTTGAAATCAGCCCTGAGAAACAGATACTGACCGTTAAGGTTTCAATGTTTGGTAGAGATACACCAGTGGAACTAGAATTTTCACAGGTAGATAAGCAACTATAGATAGTCATATAGGCAGCTATAGAGAAAGGAGAATGGAAAAATGGCTAAGAAAGTTGAAGGTTATATTAAACTTCAGATTGCAGCCGGTAATGCTACTCCAGCACCTCCAGTAGGTCCTGCTTTAGGTCAGAAGGGTGTTAACATTATGGATTTCTGTAAGCAGTTCAATGCTAGAACACAGGATCAGCCAGGAATGATTATTCCAGTAGTAATCACTGTTTATGCTGACAGATCATTCACATTTGTTACAAAGACTCCACCTGCAGCAGTTCTACTTAAGAAAGCAGCTGGATTAGATGCAGCATCAGGAGAACCTAACAAGAAGAAGGTTGCAACTCTGACTTATGCACAGGTTGAAGAAATCGCAAAGACTAAGATGCCTGACTTAAATGCAGCAAACCTTGAAGCAGCAACAGACATGATCAAGGGAACTGCAAGAAGTATGGGAATCGTTGTTGAAGACTAATGAGATGGGAGACGCGGATATAAGGTCCGGTCGTTAATACCACAAGGAGGTAAAAGAACATGCCTAAGAGAGGTAAAGGCTACAAGGCTGTAGCAGAAAAATTTGACAAATCACAGCTACACGAAGTAAGCGAAGCTATGAAGTTGGCTTGCGAAACTTCAAGAGCAAAGTTTGATGAAACTATCGAAGTTCACGCTAGACTTGGCGTTGACGGAAGACACGCAGACCAGCAGGTTAGAGGTGCAATCGTACTTCCACACGGAACTGGTAAGAGCGTAAAGGTATTAGTATTCGCTAAGGGACCTAAGGCTGAAGAAGCTGAAAGAGCTGGCGCAGATTACGTTGGAGCTGAAGATATGGCTCAGAAGATCCAGACAGAAAACTGGTTCGATTTCGACGTAGTAGTAGCAACTCCAGATATGATGGGTGTTGTAGGTCGTCTTGGTAAGATTCTAGGACCTAAGGGATTAATGCCTAACCCTAAATCAGGCACAGTAACTATGGATCTTGAAAAAGCACTAGCTGAAATTAAAGCTGGTAAAGTTGAGTACCGTCTTGACAAGCAGAACATCATCCATACACCTATCGGAAAGGCTTCATTCGGTCCAGAAAAGCTTGAAGAAAACTTCAATGCTCTTATGGAAGCAATCGTTAAGGCTAAGCCAGCTACTGCAAAAGGTCAGTATCTGAAGAGCGTTACTGTTGCAGCAACAATGGGACCTGGAGTTAAAGTTAACCCAGCAGTTTTAGGCTAGTCCGATAAGCACAATTTAGAAATTTAACCGTAGACAGCGGGTGCCCACAAGGCTTAATTTCCCGCCGAGGTACAATATATAGATATTGACCCTGTCTACTGGCAGGGTTATTTTATTGAGTACCATATTCGTAGAGGGATTAGCCTCTGCAGAAAGGAGACCAAGTTTTATGTCAGTTGAAGCAAAACAGCAGAAACAAGTTATTATCGACGAAATCAAGGCTAAGTTAGAAAACGCTCAGTCTGCAGTAGTTATTGACTATATGGGAATCACTGTAGAACAGGCTGATGCTATGAGAAAGAAGCTAAGAGAAGCAAACGTTGATTATACAGTATATAAGAATACTTTAATGAAGAGAGCTATTGAAGGAACAGAATTTGCTCCTCTAGCAGACGTTCTTGAAGGACCAAGCGCTATCGCTATCAGCAGCGAAGATGCTACTGCTCCTGCTAGAACACTTAACGAAATCATTAAGGACTTCAAGAAGATGGAATTTAAAGCAGGTATCGTAGAAGGAGAATTCTATGATAAGGCAGGAATCGAACAGATTGCAGACATTCCATCAAGAGATGTTCTTATTGCTAAGTTTATGGGCAGCATCCAGTCACCTGTTAGCAAGTTCGTTAGAACTTTACAGGCAGTTGCTGACGAAAAAGAAGCATAAAAATATCATTAAGGTGGCATAGACCACTAAATTTAAATCACGAAATAAAGAAATATAAAAAGGAGAAAATAAAATGGATAAGAATCAGATCATTGAAGCTATCAAAGCGATGACAGTTTTAGAATTAAACGAATTAGTTAAAGCTTGCGAAGAAGAATTTGGCGTATCAGCAGCAGCTCCAGTAGCAGTTGCAGGTGCAGCTGCAGGTGGTGCAGCAGAAGAAGAACAGAGCGAATTCACAGTAGTTCTTGCTTCAGCTGGTGGCGAAAAGATTAAGGTTATCAAGGCAGTTAGAGAAATCACTGGCTTAGGACTTAAGGAAGCTAAGGCTGTAGTTGACGGAGCTCCTTCAAACGTTAAGGAAGGCGTTGAAAAGGCAGAAGCTGAAGCTATCAAGGCTCAGTTAGAAGAAGTTGGAGCAACTGTAGAACTTAAGTAGTTCACGGCGGGATCCACGAATATAACTAAGATGGAAAATCAGGCTGTCATTTTTGACGGCCTTTTTCTTTTATTCTGAGTTATTTTTCTAAAACCTATTGACATATTGACGAAAATATGCTAACATACTAGACTGCCACGCAAATGTAAACTGTTAAGAAATAAGGAGTGATGAATATGCCAAAGCCTATCAAAGTAGGTAGAAAAGAACGTATGACATTCTCAAAAATCAATGAAGTGGGTACAATGCCTAATCTTATTGATATTCAGACAAAATCCTATGAATGGTTCGTAGAAGAAGGTCTGAGAGAAGTCTTCGAAGATATCTCCCCTATAAAGGATTATTCGGATAATTTAATACTGGAATTCCTGGATTACTCACTTAGTGATACACCAAAGTACGAGCAGGAAGAATGTAAGGAGAGAGACGTAACATACGAAGCTCCTTTAAGAGTTAAGGTTAGACTCGTTAACAAGGAAACAGGCGAAGTTAAGGAACAGGAAGTCTTCATGGGTAATTTCCCTCTGATGACAGAAAAGGGAACATTTATCTATAACGGAGCAGAAAGAGTTATCGTAACTCAGCTGGTTCGTTCTCCAGGACCTTACTACGGCGTAGAAACTGATAAATCAAATAATAAGCTTTATTCTACACAGATAATTCCAAACAGAGGAGCTTGGCTGGAATACGAGACAGACTCCAACGAAATTATCTCTGTTAGAGTAGATAGAACCAGAAAGCAACCGCTTACTACTCTTTTAAGAGCATTAGGAATCGGAAGCAATGCTGAAATTATCGAAATCTTTGGCGAGGATCCAAGACTAATGAAGACATTAGAAAAGGACCCTACTACAGACGAAGAAAGCGGACTTAAGGAAATCTATAAGAAACTGAGACCAGGCGAACCACCTACAGTGGACAGCGCAAGATCTCTGTTAAATTCCCTATTTTTTGATGCAAAGAGATACGATCTTGCAAAAGTAGGTAGATATAAGTACAATCAGAAGCTAGGTTTGTACAACAGATTAGTAGACACTGTTGCTGCAGAAGATGTAATTGACCCTAACACAGGAGAAATTCTTGTAGAAGCAGGTGGAGCAATTAATGCAGAACTAGCTAGACAGATTGAAAATGCGGGCGTGGAATATGTTATGGCTCATGGTAAGGACGATGAAAGCGTAGTTACTAAGGTAATTGGTAACAGATTCGTTGACCTTGACCAGTATGTTGAATTTGACACTTCAGATCTAAAAGTGGCAAAGAGAGTATTCTATCCAGTTTTGATGGAAATCCTTCAGAACTGTGAGAATGCTGACGAAGTGAGACAGCAGCTGGTTGCCAGAAAGAACGACCTTTCACCTAAGCACATTATCATGGAAGATATTATTGCATCAGTAAGTTATATTCTGAACCTGAACTACGGTCTTGGAAGCACTGATGATATCGACCATTTAGGAAATAGAAGATTAAGAACTGTTGGAGAACTGCTTCAGAACCAGTTCAGAATTGGTCTGGCAAGAATGGAAAGAGTAGTTAAGGAAAGAATGACTATTCAGGATATGGAAATGACAACTCCACAGACTCTTATGAATATTAGACCTGTAACTGCAGCTATTAAGGAATTCTTCGGAAGTTCACAGCTGTCACAGTTCATGGACCAGAACAACCCACTTTCAGAATTGACACACAAGAGAAGACTTTCTGCTCTTGGACCTGGTGGTCTGTCAAGAGAAAGAGCTGGATTCGAAGTTAGAGACGTACACCATTCTCACTATGGTAGAATGTGCCCTATCGAGACTCCAGAAGGTCCTAACATCGGTCTAATCGGTTCACTTACTACTTATGGTGTAGTTGATGAGTATGGATTTATTGAGACTCCATATAGACTTGTAGACAAGGAAACAGGCATTGTTACAGACAATGTTAGATATATTACAGCTGACGAGGAAGAACTTCTAATTGTTGCACAGGCCAACGAACCACTTGACGAGGAAGGTCGTTTTGTTAACGCTAAGGTTGCAGCTAGAGGTGTGGGCGGAGAAATCGCCATGTTCCCAAGAGAAGTTGTAGACATGATGGATATTTCACCTAAGCAGGTAGTATCCGTTGCGACAGCTATGATTCCGTTCCTGGAAAACGACGACGCCAACCGTGCCCTAATGGGTTCCAACATGCAGCGTCAGGCAGTACCTCTACTTGTTACTGAGGCACCTTATGTAGGTACAGGTATGGAATATAAGGCAGCAAGAGACTCTGGAGTAGTTATTCTAGCAAAACATGCAGGTACTGTAGAGTTTGTTGATGCTGAAAAGATTGTTATCAGAAGAGATGACAATAATGAAACAGATGAATACTCATTATTAAAGTTCAAAAGATCCAACCAGGGTACATGCATCAACCAGAGACCTATTGTTAACCATGGTGAGCATATCGAAGAAGGCGAAGTTATTGCAGATGGTCCTTCAACAGACCTTGGAGAAATCGCTCTTGGTAAGAACTTGCTTATCGGATTCATGACATGGGAAGGCTACAACTACGAGGATGCTATCATCCTTAATGAAAGACTTCTTATGAATGACGTTCTGACTTCACTTCACATCGTAGAATATGAGTCAGAAGCGAGAGATACTAAGCTTGGACCTGAAGAAATCACAAGAGATATCCCTAACGTTGGTGAAGATGCACTTAGAGACCTTGATGAAGAAGGTATCATCAGAATCGGTGCAGAAGTAAGCTCCACTGACATCCTGGTAGGTAAAGTTACTCCTAAGGGAGAAAATGACCTGAGCGCTGAAGAAAAGCTTCTGAGAGCCATCTTTGGTGAAAAGGCTAGAGAAGTTAGAGATACATCCTTAAGAGTACCTCATGGAGAAACAGGTATTGTCGTTGATGTAAAAATCTTCACAAGAGAAAACGGCGACGAACTTCCTCCTGGAGTAAATAAGCTAGTAAGATGTTACATAGCTACTAAGAGAAAGATGAATGTTGGAGACAAGATGGCCGGAAGACACGGTAACAAGGGTGTTGTTTCCAGAATTCTTCCTGAAGAAGATATGCCGTTCATGGAAAACGGTGAACCACTTCAGGTAATGCTGAACCCTCTAGGTGTACCTTCCCGAATGAACGTTGGACAGGTATTAGAGGTTCACTTAGGATTAGCTGCTAAGAAGAAGGGTTGGTACATTGCAACTCCAGTATTCGATGGAGCTAACGAAAAGGATATTCGCGAAATGTTAGTAGACTGCGGATATTCAGAAACAGGTAAATTAAGACTTAGAGACGGTAGAACCGGAGAATGGTTTGATAACCCTGTAACAGTAGGTTACATGTACATGCTGAAACTTCACCATCTAGTAGATGATAAGATTCACGCAAGAAGTACAGGTCCTTACTCACTGGTAACTCAGCAGCCTCTTGGAGGTAAGGCTCAGTTCGGTGGACAGCGTTTCGGAGAAATGGAAGTTTGGGCACTGGAAGCGTACGGTGCAGCATACACATTACAGGAAATCTTAACTGTTAAGTCCGACGATATCGTTGGAAGAGTTCAGACATATGAAGCAATCGTTAAGGGCGAAAACATTCCTGAACCTGGAATCCCTGAATCATTCAAGGTACTGATTAAGGAAATGCAGAGCTTGGGTCTCGATGTACGCGTACTGTCAGAAGACAACGAAGAAATTGAGATTAGGGAATCTTCTTACGAAGAATCAACCGGAATCGATGAGATTATGTCAGCAAACACTGAGACAGAAAGTGAAGATGAACTATTTGCCACTGGATTTACTGAAGAAAAACCGGAAGATGGCGAAGATGGTAACCCAATTACTGAGCTATAAGAAAGGGGAGGAAAACTTTGACTGAGAATGTAAATAACGCAAACAATTTCGAATTAAATCATTTCGAATCTTTACAGATCAAATTGGCTTCCACAGAAAAAATTCTGGAATGGTCACACGGAGAAGTAACTAAGCCGGAAACTATTAACTACAGAACACTTAAGCCGGAAAAAGAGGGTTTATTCTGTGAACAGATCTTCGGACCTACGAAGGACTGGGAGTGCCACTGCGGTAAATATAAGAGAATCAGATATAAAGGTATCGTCTGCGACCGTTGCGGAGTAGAAGTTACAAAAGCAAAGGTAAGAAGAGAAAGAATGGGACACATTAAGCTTGCGGCTCCTGTTTCCCATATCTGGTACTTCAAGGGAATCCCATCAAGAATGGGACTTCTCCTTGATGTAACTCCAAGAAACTTAGAAAAGGTTCTTTACTTTGCAGCTTACATCGTAACTGATCCAGGTGAAACAAGCCTTGGATATAAAGAAATATTGACAGAGGTTCAGTACAGAGAAGCAAGAGAGCAGTATGGAGATACTTTCAAAGCTGCTATGGGTGCAGAGGCTGTTAGAGAACTTCTAGCACAGATTGACCTTGATGAACTTTCAGAAAATCTTCGTGAAGGACTTAAGAACGCTACAGGCCAGAAAAAAATCAGAATCGTAAGAAGACTTGAAGTTGTAGAAGCTTTACGTTCTTCTGGAAATAGACCTGAGTGGATGGTACTGGAAGTAATTCCTGTAATTCCACCTGATCTTAGACCGATGGTTCAGTTGGACGGAGGAAGATTTGCTACATCCGACCTTAATGACCTGTACAGAAGAGTTATTAACAGAAATAACAGACTTAACAGACTTCTTGAATTAGGAGCACCTGACATTATCGTAAGAAATGAAAAGAGAATGCTTCAGGAAGCTGTTGACTCATTAATCGACAACGGCAGACGTGGTAGACCGGTTACAGGACCAGGATCCAGACCACTTAAGTCATTGTCAGATATGCTTAAGGGTAAGCAGGGTAGATTTAGACAGAACCTACTAGGTAAGCGTGTTGACTACTCAGGACGTTCAGTAATCGTAGTAGGACCAGAACTGAAATTCTACCAGTGCGGTCTTCCTAAGAAGATGGCCCTTGAGCTGTTCAAGCCTTTCATCATGAAAGAATTAGTTGAACAGGGATACGCACACAACATCAAAAACGCAAAGAGAATGGTTGAAAAGGTTAGACCTGAAGTATGGGATGTATTAGAAGGTGTTATTAAAGAACATCCAGTAATGCTAAACCGTGCGCCGACTCTTCACAGACTTGGTATTCAGGCATTTGAACCCGTACTGGTTGAAGGTAAGGCTATTAAGCTTCACCCACTTGTATGTACAGCATTTAACGCTGACTTCGACGGAGACCAGATGGCGGTTCACCTACCTCTTTCCGTAGAAGCACAGGCAGAAGCAAGATTCCTGATGCTTTCAATTAACAATATCCTTGCTCCAAAGGACGGATCACCAATTACAACTCCTACACAGGACATGATTCTGGGTGCTTACTACCTGACATATCCTGGTACTCGTAAGAGGGTTGATATCGTTGATGGAAGAGAAAAGGTATCATACGAAACAGACGAATTTAACAATAAGAAGATAAGAGAAGAACTTGACGCTAAGGGCTTCGAAAGAGTTCCTGAAAAGGGAGACGGTAAGATCTTCACAGACATGGACGAAATGCTCATGGCTTACCAGGACGGTGTTTGCGACATTCACGCTAAGGTTAAGGTAAGAATGTACAAAGATGAAAACGACGAAAGAGGTCACCTTGTTGAGTCAACAGTTGGTAGATTTATCTACAACCAGGAAATTCCGCAGGATTTAGGTTTTGTTGACAGAAACGAAGACGAATACTCACTTGAAGTTGACTTCCTATGCGACAAGAAAAAGCTGGGTGCAATTATCGACAAGTGCTACAAGGTACACGGCAACACAGGAACAGTAATCCTTCTTGACTACATCAAGAGCATGGGATACCACTACTCCACAAAGGCCGCTGTAACAATCGGTGTAGAAGATATGACCATTCCGGATAATAAGTGGGATATCGTAGCTGAATCACAGAAGGAAGTAGACAAGTACGAAAAAGCATACAGAATGGGTCTGATTTCCAACTCCGAAAGATATGAAAAGGTTATCGAAATTTGGAACAAGACAACAGATGACGTTGCAGACGCTCTGATGGATTCCCTTGAACCAGACAACAACCTGAATATCATGGCAACATCCGGAGCCAGAGGTAGTAAGAACCAGATCAGACAGGTCGGCGGTATGCGTGGTCTAATGGCCAACGCTACAGGTCGTACAGTAGAAATTCCTATCAAAGCGAACTTCCGTGAAGGACTTTCAATTTTGGAATACTTCATTTCATCTAACGGTGCTAGAAAGGGTCTAGCCGATACAGCACTTCGTACAGCCGACTCAGGTTACCTGACAAGAAGACTTGTAGACGTTTCTCATAACGTAATCGTAAGAGAAATCGACTGTGGAACTGACGAAGGCGTAGAAGTTAAGGCATTTACAGATGGCGTAGAAACAATCGAACCATTGAATCAGAGAATTGCAGGAAGAACTGCTCTTACTGATGTAGTAAATCCAAAGACAGGCGAAGTTATTGTAGAAGCAGGCGAAGAAATTACTGACGCTCAGGCTGAGGCAGTAATGGATGCTGGAATTGATACAGTTGCTATTAGATCAGCAATGACTTGCCGCAGCAAGGTTGGTATCTGTGCTAAGTGTTACGGTAGAAACCTGGCAACAGGCGAAAGCGTAAACATCGGTGAAGCCGTAGGTATCATCGCAGCACAGTCAATCGGTGAACCAGGTACACAGCTGACAATGAGAACATTCCATACTGGTGGTGTAGCGGGAAGCGATATCACTCACGGTCTTCCAAGAGTAGAAGAACTTTTCGAAGCTAGAAAGCCAAAGGGTCTTGCAGAAATCTGCGAAGAGGATGGTGTTATTATCGACATCCAGCCTAGAACAGACAACAAGACTGAGGTTACAGTTAGAAACGATGAAACAGGCGATAGAGTATACGTTGTTCCTTACGGTGCAAGACTTGCTCACAAGAAGGGCGACTTCGTACCAGCTGGACACAATATTACAAGTGGTCCGCTTAACCCACATGACATTTTAAGAATTAACGGTGTCGGCGGGGTTTATCAGTACTTGCTGAAAGAAGTTCAGCGTGTATATAAGAACCAGGGTGTAGATATCAATGACAAGCACGTTGAAGTTATCGTAAGCCAGATGCTATCAAAACTTAAAATCGAGGACGCTGGAGATACTGATCTTCTTCCAGGCGGACTTTATAGTAAGTTTGAAATCGAAGATGCAAATAACGCTGCAATTGAAGCAGGTAAGGAACCTGCAATTGCTAAGCAGATGCTTCTTGGTATTACAAAGGCATCACTTGCTACTACATCATTCTTATCAGCTGCTTCTTTCCAGGAAACAACAAGAGTTCTTACAGATGCAGCAATCAAGGGTAAGAACGACAAGTTACTGGGACTTAAGGAAAACGTTATCATCGGTAAGCTAATCCCTGCTGGTACAGGAATGAAGAGATACAAGAACATCAAACTTGATTACGGTGTAAACGAAGTAATCATGCAGGAGTTCGAGGAAGCTCAGAAGGCAGAGGAAGAAGCAATTGAAGCTGTAGATGAGGTAGTTACAGATGCAGTTGAAATAGTCGAAGATGGTTTTGATACTGCTGTAGAAGCCGAAGATGATGCAGATGCATCTGAAATCGTTGAGATTGAATAAAAAATTACTTGCAATATAGGTAAATATGTGATAAACTATGCGATAGTTTCGAGTTGAATTTGACCCTAATAATTACATTAGGGTCAATTTGACTGTATAAATATTAAAAAGGAAAGGAGAAACAAATGCCTACTATTAACCAATTAGTACGTCAGGGAAGAACAAGTTCTGTTAAGAAGTCAACTGCTCCTGCTCTTGGTAAGGGTATGAACTCATTAAGAAGAGTTGCAACAAACACTAACTCACCACAGAAAAGAGGCGTATGCACTTCTGTAAAGACAGTAACACCTAAGAAGCCTAACTCAGCACTTAGAAAAGTAGCCAGAGTACGTCTTACTAACGGTATTGAAGTAACTGCATACATTCCTGGTATCGGTCACAACCTTCAGGAACACAGTGTTGTACTTATCAGAGGCGGAAGAGTAAAAGACCTTCCAGGTGTAAGATACCACATCGTTAGAGGAACTCTAGATACTGCTGGTGTTAACAACAGACTACAGGCTCGTTCCAAGTATGGTGCTAAGAGACCTAAGAAAAAATAATTAGAAAATAATTATTGAGCATGAAATTTTTCGGGAATTATAGAGCCCTTAATATATATACTTATAGATATTGAGGCGCTCGCGGCATGTTTTTTAATGTGTCGAGTACCCCGAGCAAGACTGGGGCTTATTTAATTGCAGGGTATCCCAGAGTAATCCCGCGCAGCGGGGTGAAGAGAGTGTGCAATTACAAATTTAGTTAAAGCAATTGTGCAGGTAGCTTATATAGCTATCAAGCGAGGAGGGAAGAGAAGTGCCAAGAAAAGGTAACGTACCAAAACGTGAAGTACTTCCAGATCCAGTATACGGAAGTGTTGTTGTAGCTAAGCTTATCAACAGCATCATGCTAGACGGTAAGAAGGGTGTAGCCCAGAATATCGTATACAGCGCTTTCGAACAGATTGAAAAGACAACTGGAGAAAATCCGCTGGAAGTATTCGAAAAGGCAATGAACAACATCATGCCTGTATTAGAAGTTAAAGCAAGAAGAATCGGTGGTGCAAACTACCAGGTTCCTATTGAAGTTAGACCGGAAAGAAGACAGACTTTAGGTCTTAGATGGTTAACTAAATACACAAGACTTAGAGGCGAAAAGACTATGTCTGAAAGACTTGCTAAGGAATTAATGGATGCTGCTAACAACACTGGAGCATCAGTAAAGAAGAAAGAAGATACTCATAAGATGGCTGAAGCAAATAAGGCATTTGCTCACTTCAGATGGTAGTCAGCTTTGTTCGGTAAATTTGAAATTTAAACGGAGGATAAATAATGGCTGGTAGACAGTTTTCTTTAGAGAACACTAGAAATATTGGTATCATGGCTCATATCGACGCCGGAAAAACCACTACCACTGAACGTATCCTTTTCTATACAGGAAGAACTCATAAGATCGGTGAAACTCACGATGGATCCGCTACTATGGACTGGATGGAACAGGAACAGGAACGTGGTATCACAATTACTTCCGCTGCTACTACAGCTCAGTGGAAGGGCAACAGAATCAACATTATCGATACTCCAGGACACGTTGACTTTACAGTAGAAGTAGAAAGATCACTTAGAGTTCTGGACGGTGCGGTAACTGTACTTTGTGCAAAGGGCGGTGTAGAACCACAGTCCGAAACAGTTTGGAGACAGGCTGAAAAGTATGGAGTTCCTAGAATGATTTTCGTTAACAAGATGGACATCTTAGGAGCTAACTTCTTCAGAGTTGTTGACATGGTTAAGGAAAGACTGAAAGCAAATGCGGTTCCTATCCAGCTTCCTATCGGTAAGGAAGATACATTCATCGGTATCATCGACTTAATAACTATGAAGGCTGAAATCTATAAGGACGATCTTGGTAAGGAATTCGAGATTACTGATATTCCTGAAGATATGATGGATTTAGCTGAAGAATGGAGAGAAAAGCTAATCGAAAGCGTTGCAGAATGTGACGAAGAACTTATGATGAAGTTCTTAGAAGGCGAAGAGCTTACTATCGATGAAATCAAGACAACAATCAGAAAAGAAACTATTGCATGCCGCATGATCCCTATGATGTGTGGTTCAGCATACAGAAACAAGGGTGTTCAGATGATGCTAGATGCAGTTATCGACTTCATGCCATCACCACTGGATATCCCAGCAATTAAGGGTGTAGACCCTGACACTGGCGAAGAAGACAGCAGACCTGCAGATGACAGTGCTCCATTCTCAGCACTAGCCTTCAAGATCATGACTGACCCATTCGTTGGTAAGTTAGCATTCTTCAGAGTTTACTCAGGTACTCTGGATGCCGGCTCTCACATCTACAACTCAACTAAGGGTAAGAGAGGCAGAGTTGGTCGTATCCTTCAGATGCATGCTAACAAGAGGGAAGAAATCGAAAGAGTATACTCCGGAGACATTGCAGCAGCAGTTGGTCTTAAGGATGTAACTACTGGTGATACACTTTGTGACGAAGATCACGAAATCATCCTGGAATCAATGGAATTCCCTGATCCAGTAATCGAAATCGCTATCGAGCCAAAGACTAAGGCTGGTCAGGAAAAGATGGGTATCGCACTAGCTAAGCTAGCTGAAGAAGACCCTACTTTCAAGACTTACACTAACGAAGAAACAGGCCAGACAATTATTGCCGGCATGGGAGAACTTCACCTAGAAATCATCGTAGACAGACTTCTTCGTGAATTCAAGGTTGAAGCTAACGTTGGTAAGCCTCAGGTATCATACAAAGAAACTCTTACTCAGCCAGTTGATGTTGATTACAAGCATAAGAAGCAGTCTGGTGGTTCTGGTCAGTACGGTCACGTTAAGATCAGAGTTACTCCTAGAGAACCAGGTGAAGGCTTCGAATTCATCAACTCAATCGCTGGTGGTGCAATTCCTAAGGAATACATTCCTAAGATTGAAGACGGTATCAAGGAAGCTATGACATCCGGCCCAATCGCTGGATACCAGGTAGTTGACGTTGCAGTTGAACTATATGATGGTTCATACCACGAAGTTGACTCATCTGAAATGGCCTTCAAGATTGCCGGTTCAATGGCGTTCAAGGAAGCTGCAAGAAAGGGTGCTCCGTGTCTTCTAGAACCAATCTTCAAGGTTGAAGTAACAGTTCCAGAAGAATACATGGGAGACGTTATCGGCGATATTTCATCAAGAAGAGGTAGAATCGAAGGTTCTGACATGAACAACGGAGCAGTTGCTATTAGAGCAATGGTTCCGCTATCAGAAATGTTCGGTTACGCTACTGACCTTAGATCTAAGACTCAGGGTCGTGGTAACTATGTAATGCAGATGGACCACTTCGAAAGATTGCCTGATAGCTTAATCGAAAAAATTGGAAAATAATTAATTAATATTAGATTTAACTAAGCTTTTTTAATCGGAGGAATTTAAAATGGCAAAACAGAAATTTGAAAGAACAAAACCGCATATTAATATCGGAACAATCGGTCACGTTGACCACGGTAAGACAACTCTTACAGCTGCTATCACAACTACACTGTTCAACAGATAT
>Ga0129313_1001469_pt1 | contig 14834 bp, 10 predicted proteins | sample O1105metagenome_FD_94436 | JGI IMG/M metagenome (GOLD analysis project Ga0129313, IMG submission 94436) | Orangutan group fecal microbial communities from fecal samples from Wisconsin, USA - O1105 metagenome | ecosystem: Host-associated > Mammals > Digestive system > Large intestine > Fecal... | reverse complement strand
CAGCCGGACCCGGAGAAACAGCCGGATCTTCTGGAAGGCCTGATTGCCATCCGCAAGCTCCACGCAAGAGCCATCGAAGAAACCGGACTTACCTGCGCCGATGAAATGCTCTACCCTGAGAATCACCGCTACCTCTCTGACCTGCTCAGCTATGTGGCTGTAGGTGCCCGTTCCGTAGAAGACCAGATTCACCGCCTCACAGGCAGCGGCGTCGGCATCCCATGCGGTATGAAAAACCCAATGAGCGGCGATATCTCTGTGATGCTCAATTCTATAGAAGCTGCCCAGAGCCCGCAGATGTTTGTCTACAGAGGCTGGGAAGTCAAGACACCCGGCAATCCGCTGGCCCATGCTATTCTCCGCGGTGCTGTCAATGAACACGGCAACAATATTCCGAACTACCATTTTGAGAATCTCAGCCGTCTCTACGACAGCTATGCTGAAAAAGGCCTTGAGAACATGGCCTGCATCATTGACACCAACCACTCCAACTCCGGCAAGCAGTATATGGCTCAGATCCGTATCGCCAACGAAGTCATGCACAGCAGACGTCACTCTGACGATATCAAAAAACTTGTCAAAGGCTTCATGATTGAGAGCTATCTGGAAGACGGCAACCAGAAAATCGGAGAAGGGGTATTTGGTAAATCCATTACAGACCCTTGCCTTGGCTGGGACAAAACGGAGGCGCTGATTTACAGTATTGCGGAGCAGCTGTAAATAGCGTGGCGGCAGCCCTCCATATTCATCGAAAAAAGGAAGGCAACCCGTTATTCAATACAGGCACGTTTGCACTGCCAACGTTTGGCAGCGGTACATAAGGCAGTACAAAACACTGCCTAAGTACCGGCCAACGTTGAAGCACCTGTATTCGAATAACGGGTTGCCTTCCTTTTTCTGATATGTATTGAAGCAGCCGCACGATAGTTTGCTCAGCACGATGTTTATTTTTATTCTGAAGCTGCACACGCAATGATGTAAATCAGCTTTTATATAAAATAAAACTCATCGCTCGCAGATGTACATTAAATACTTACCACTCCAGCAGTGCACCGCAAAGTCTGCCTATGTGGAAGCATTTCTGGTGCTTGAACATGGTGGACAGGCGTTGGAGGTTTAAGTCGGAGTGTTCGATTTCCCGGGCGTAGCTATGGGCGGCGTCGGCGATTTCTTCGAATGAAAGTGTGCTTTTTCCGGCGGCTTTGGCACAGGCCATGTCTTCGATGAGCATGGTGCTGATGACGGCCAGCTTGACTTTTGAGTAAGGCATGCCGTCATAAACGGCGCCTGCGAAGTATACATAGATGAAGTAATTAAGTAACTGCTCTGCTATTTTGTCCGGCATCCGGTACTGGTGCAGGGCTTCGTACTGTTTTCTGCCGCCGCCAAATAAGACCTTCTCATAATGTCTGATTTTCTTCGGCCAGTTTTCTGACAAAACCTCCAGTTGATGCAGACAGGCAAACATGGCTTTCATCACATGATAACGGCTGCCTAGCTTTTCCCAGCGGACTTTCAAATATGTGTACATTCGATCTGCTGCTCCATTTGACAGATAATGCTCATAAATGTTTTCCAGGCCAAACAGCTGACCCTCGCTGATATTTTTTTGTAAATGATGTCCCATAGACAGCATCTGCATCATCCGCACCGCAATCGGTATTTTTTCATTCTGTATGATTTTCCAGAAGACATCCCGGCCGTCCAGAAGCTGTGAATACAGCAATTCATCAAAATCCCCATAGTCTTCTGATTGGCCCTCTTTCTCATCATAAAGGAGATTCAGCCTGTCCTGAGACAGAATCATCCGTGCTGCCTCGGGACATGACAAAGACAAGGATAATTCTCTGACATTCTCATATTCTTCTTCATGCCGCGGATACTGTCTGCATGTTTTACAGAACATTTTCTCACCGGCTTCTGTATAAATATCACAGAGATTATCCTCATTTAAGAAAGCGCATCTTCTGTCATACTGCTTAAAACTTTTTCTTTTAAAATTAATGGAATTTCTCAGGCGGTTGCCGAAACCGCCGGGATAAGCCCGGTACTTCTCAAGGGTTTTTTCATCGATCACGATCTCCCATCCCGCACAGCATGTATCCGGACATTCGCCGCCGATACATGTAAAGTGCCGGTAATAATCCGGATATACATACTCCATTGTCGTCACTCCCTGTTGTCTATGATTTAATACACTCCAATTTTAGAAATGTATTCTTGCAAATATATCTTTATAAATGTTTCTTTAAAATCGCGACAGCCAAATTGGCGCTGCCGCATCCATATTGCTGTACACAGCCATTGTCTGTAGGATAAAGCCCTATTCCACACCGCACACCGTCAGACAGTCATTCTTTACTTTAAAGCGCACATTGCGCCCGGCAAAATTCACGCCATATACCCGCTCCGGATCACTCTGATAAGCCGGTCTCGGGTCCTGTGCCAGTACCCCAAGCAGTGCCTCCTGTTTGTCCTCTGAAAAAAGTGTCAGAAATTCTCCGGCACATTCCACTTTCAGCCTGTAATCCCTGAACTGTCCGCTGAAGCCGCCAAGGGCTTCCGGATGGCTATCCACATGAGGCAGATAGGGCTTGATATCATAAATCGGTGTGCCGTTCATCATATCTATCCCCGAAACAATGATCACAGGCCCATCCTCTGTATGAAGCTGGATATCCACAATTTTCACAGAAGACATCCCTACAGGATTCGGTCTGAAAGGGGAGCGTGTAGCAAAAACCCCCGCCCTTTTGTTGCCGCCAAGTCTCGGCGGACGGACTGTGGGTGACCATCTATCCCTGGGCGATTCTGAAAAGCCCCACAAAAGCCACAGCCAGGAGTAACCCTCCATTCCGCTTAAAGCCTCCGGCACACGATATTCCGGCTCAAAAATAATCTTGCCGGTCAGCTCCGGCACCAGACCGCTCTGTCTCGGCACACCAAACTTTTCACCAAAATCCGTGTAAATTCTGGCAATGACTTTTAATGTTAATTCTTTTTCCATCCTCTTGTCTCTTCAACCTTTCACCAATAGAAGTACCTGATAGTAACTCCCTGCCGGCTCCGTCTCTCTTTCTCATACTCAATCATCCAAAAAAAGCCTTAAATCTTATTCCTGCTGCTCATGCCCCGAAGGACCTGCCCAATAGCACTGCCCTTTAGCGGCTTGTACGGACGTCCCTGCAGCAAAAGCTGCTTCACCTGAATATCCCGGAGATTTCTGACATCTTTCTCATATGGATTTTCTGATAAAATCACCATATCTGCAATTTTGCCGGCCTCCAGACTGCCGCGTTCCATTTCATCAAAGGTTGTATAATAGCCGTTGTATGTGCACATTTTCAGTGCTTCCTGTATGGTCAGGGATTGTTCCGGCACGCTGTGATTGCAGGCACGGTACATCCACTCAATCGGATCCGGATCTGTGCATGGTCCATCTGAACCGGCACTCATGACAATACCGTGATCCGCAAATGTTCTGAGAGGATTCAGCAGTCTGCTTCGCTCTCCCAGTATGTCTGCCAGATATTCGTCCGGCTCCTGAGGCCAATCGATAAAAGCACTCTGTATCGGCAGCAGAATATGATACTTCTCACAAATGTCAATGCCTTCTTCTGTCGGCAGGCAGGCATGAATAATGGCATGTCTGTGGTCTTTTCTCGGATAATCATCAAGTGCTGCCTTCAATGCCCGCGTGGCCTGGTCAAAAGCCGCATCTCCTATGGCATGCATCTCAATCTGAAGGCCTGCACGATTGGCCTTTTTGCAAAATTCTGTTACCTGTGCGTCACTGTAGTACAAAACGCCTGTGCTGTCGCTGTTCTCATAAGGCACCCGCAGTGCTGCATCCTGTGAACCGAAACAGCCATCCAGCGCTGTAGCAAAGCAGCCGCCCACCCTGGACAGATGGCGTTTCTGGACTTTCTTCACATCCATGGTTTGGAAAAAGACACGCAGCTGCATGCCGTTATCAAGCCCTCTGCCGAACCATCTCTCCAGATCCACATCCAAGTCTCTGACAAAACCAACGCCGCTGACCGTGTGGATCATGCCGATACCCTTGGATGCCATATAATCAATGGCTTTCTGCATATTTTTCAGCAGCTGCGGTACGGAAATGGAATTTGTCACATAGTCTGAAATGGCAAAAAAGGCTTCCTGATTCATCTCACCGGTATCTGCATGACAGCCCCGCAGCCCTGACACTTTATCCTTCACCTGCTCATACAGTTTGGTGTTGACTACACAGGCATGTCCGTCGTACTTCACCATAAATACCGGTTTGTCTGAACAGACGCGATCCAATTCATCCCTGTTGACAAGTCTTCTCTCCTTAACTGAGTACGGAGAGGCTCCAAAACCGATCAGCATCTTCTGGTCACTTTTCTTTGCAAAATCAGCCAGCATCTCAAGGATTTCATCATTGCTTGCAGCATTCATCACATTCAGACCTGCATGGAATGTTGAAAAACTTGCAAAATGAATATGGCTGTCTGTAAAGGCCGGAACCAGTGCTTTCTTCCCAAGCCGCTCATGACGAACAGAAATATATTTTTCCGGCAATTCATCCCCAACATATAAAATTCTGCCGCCGTCTTCCACAAGATAACGCGCCGCCCGATTATCGGCATCACACGTAAGAATTGCACCTTCATAAACCTTCATATGAATCCCTCCTGTTCGCATTCATTACTGCTTTTATTCTAACACACTTTTGCTCCTTTTCGCAAAAAAGAATACATTCAAAGCAGATGACCGCAAAATACATGCCCGTAAAATTGACAGACAGAAAAGATGCCTGACAACTTTTCGTCATCAGACATCTCTTCGAACATTCATATTGAGTTAAGTTATTGTCTCTTATAATCCCATCTGAGCAAGAACGATGAAAATACCACATGTAATGAATGGGATAAGAATCTGTGTGATCGCGATATCAAAATAAGCTTCCTTATGTGTCAGCTTGCAGATACCAAGCAGCGTGATCTGGGCGCCCTGATGAGGCAGCGTATCCAGTGTACCTGCTGCGATCGCTGCGATACGATGAACATAAGGCAACTTTGCACCAAGAGCAAGATATGTATCTGTCAAAGCGTTAAATGCTACACCCATACCACCAGAAGCAGAACCGCATGCACCGGCACAAACAGCAACTGTGATCATAACGAATACCAGCGGAGACATGGACATGCCTTTTAATGTAGCAACCAGATCTGTAAAGCCCTGTGTATTCTGAACAACACCGCCAAAACCAACAACGATGGCTGTATTCAGAATAGCAACACCTGAGTCTGCAGCACCTTTATTGAAGACCTTGACCCACTCATTGATACCGCCCTTAACGAATTTGAACATCAGGATAGCTGCCAATGCAACACCTGCAAATACGGATGGAACAACGTTCCATTTCACAATGTTAAATAACACAAGAATCAGAATGATCGGCAGGAAAGCAATCACCCAGTGAGGCAGATCTTCACGGCCCTCTGTATTCAAATCTTCTGCTGACAGCTGTGTTTTTAATCTAGGATCATCAAAATAGTAACCTTTCTTTGTGAACTTGCGGGCACGATATTCAAGCCATACAAAGATTAAAATAAATTCGACAATGGACACGATCAGAGATGGAACAAAAGCAGCCGTAGACGGTGTACCAAGACTATTCATAGCGATAACGTTCTGAATAGACGGAGAACCTGGTGCTGTCATGGACCATGTCCAGCATCCTGCTGAAATTGCAGCAGGGATCAGACGTCTTGTCAAGTTGGATTCTTTGAAAAGATTCAAAGCAATCGGATAAATAACGAAGAATACAACGAAACCACTGACACCGCCAAATGTCAGGATACCGGTGATAATCATGATGATCGGAGCAACAAACTTGCCGTGGCATAAGCCGCCGATAAAACGTGCAATGGATTCAGCAGCACCTGTAAACTGGTAAACCGCACCAAACAACGCACCGACAAAGAATGTCAGGAAGTAACTCGATACATAGTTAGCGGCCGCCGGCATGAACATGTTCTGCAGGCCTTCCATAATCGGAATACCGGAACAGATCAATACGAAAATCGTAACCAACGGTGCAAGAATCAATGCGCTCAGCTGCTTAAACGCCAGCAGCGCAAAGAGAATAATGGCAATCAATAATACAAGTATACCAAAATTCATAATAGCAATCCCCCTTTTATTTGTCTGTTCTTATTCTGCTTCTGCCTGCCCTTCATCTGCAGAATAAGCTGCAATTGCCCGACGCTTTGTCCTCAAGCTTTTGGCAATTACAATAATTTATATACTAATTATTAAGCAAATAATATGCCAACTTTTTAACATGTTGTAAAATGGGGATTCTTTTTTGTTTTTAGGGTAAATTCAGCCTAGTTTTTGTGTTATTTTTTCTAATTTTGTAGAATTTATGACACATATTTTGTATTATATTGTTTATTATTTCTCCGTTTTTTCTGCTCTGTCACGACATATGCTGCAGTTTTGCTGTCTTCATCTGCTTTTTTCTGATAATTATATAACAAAGAATATGCACGCCGCCGGTTATAATCCATGTAATCGGATAAGAAATGTACAGCATCCAAAGACTTCTGTGAATCTGGAACGCAGTAAATATCCATACGATTCTGAGACCGCAGGCACCAATCAGCGAAACAATCATCGGGAGCAGAGAATAGCCGACGCCTCTGAGTGCTCCCACCATCGTGTCCATAATGCCGCACAAAAAGTAAGTCGTACAGATAACTGCCATACGATCTTTGCCAAACTGGATCACATTCGGGTCAGAAGAATAAATAGACAGCAGCGCATCTCCTGCCAACCATGCACCTACGCCAAAAACAAGCCCCACGGATATAACCAGTCCCTGGCATATAAATAATACTTTGTGGATTCTTTTTTCCTCACCGGCACCGTAATTCTGGCTGGTAAAACTCATGGCTGTCTGCTGAAATGTATTCATCGATATGTAAATGAAATTTTCAATATTCATGGATGCTGTATTGCCTGCCATGGCAGTTGATCCAAAGGAATTGATTGAAGACTGAATCAGCACATTAGACAGTGAAAAAACGACACCCTGCATACCGGCAGGCAGACCGATCTGCATGATCTGGCGCAGTTTATTTCTTCGAATTCCCAACTGGTGAAGATCTAAATGACAGCATCCCTGGCTTCTGATCAGGCATTTAAGAATCAGTGCCGCTGAAATATATTCTGCAATCACCGTTGCCAGACCGACACCTGCCACACCCAGATGGCACACAATCACAAAAAACAGGTTAAAGCAGACATTGATCACCCCCGCTGTCACCAGATAAAATAACGGCCGTTTTGTATCTCCTACCGCACGCAGAATCGAACTCCCGAAATTGTACAGCAAGGTTGCCGGCATAGCCAGGAAATAGATTTTCAGATACAGACTGGACTGATCCAGCACATCCTCAGGCGATCCCATCCAGGTCAAAAGTGTCCGTGTGACTGTGACTCCCAAAATCAACAGGAAAATACCGCTGATCACACTGAGAGTAATGGCTGTATGAACTGTTTCATTCACTTCATCATCTCTTCCGGCACCGTGAAAACGTGCCACAAGCACATTGGCCCCCACTGAAAAACCAATAAAAAGGTTAATCAGCAAATTGATCAGAGAACTGGTGGAGCCCACCGCGGCCAGGGCCGTACTTCCCACAAAGCGCCCCACAACAATAATATCCGCTGCATTAAACAGCAGCTGCAGAATACCGGACAGCATCAGTGGAATTGAAAAGCGGATAATCTTTCCAAACAGCGGTCCATGACACATATCAATTTCATAAGACTGACTCATTTATTCACACTCCTTCATCTTATTCGTAATAAGCTTCATTTGATCTGCATTTTCTTCAGCCAAATGCAGTTTTTATTTTAACGTACAAAAAGCAGCCCAAATGCTGAGCTGCTCTAGTATTATAGCCCTGTCATCCCCGAATTGCAAGACGTCCTATTTGTATTTTATTTGGAACTTTTCCGGTTAAAAAGTATTGACATTCCGATTTTAAATGTTATAATTCCAACTGTTTGAATTATAACATTTCTTTGAATTGATTGCGGAATTCAAAAAAGATTCACTGTTCATTCAATTTAGCATAAGAAAGGATTATCTCATGTCATCTTTATCTTTTCATTATCTTGCCATGGCTGTTCATTCCATGATACAGAAAAATTTTATGGAACAGGTCAAGCCATCAGGCCTGACATCCGGCCAGCCTAAAGTTCTGGATTATCTGCGGGATCATAATGGTGCCAATCAAAAAGAAATCGCTGCTGCCTGCCATATCGAACCCGGCTCTCTTACCTCCGTTCTCAACCGTATGGAAGAAAAAGGGCTGATTGAACGCCGCATACTGGACGGCAACAGAAGAACTTTTTATATTTTCATGACCAATGAAGGAAGTCGTCTAAAGGATGTCGTTGAAGAGAATTTCATCTCCATCGAAGAAAAAGCTTTTAAACATATAAGCCCTGAAGAACGGGCTGCTTTTATGCAGACGTTTTCCAAAATATACCAAAATCTAAATTACAAAGGAGAAGCAACTGATGAATAAGTTAAAACGCTATGTTGTCTTTTTGATTGGTCTGTTCATCAATTCCCTTGGTGTCAGCCTGATCACAAAAGCAAACCTCGGTACATCACCGATTTCCTCTATTCCCTATGTCCTGAGTCTGAACTTTCCACTGACTCTTGGTAATTTCACTATTATTTTCAGCATTCTGCTGATTCTTCTGCAGCTGCTGATTCTCCGTAAAAATTTCAAACCGGAATACTATCTTCAGATTCCTGTTTCCATTTTATTCGGCTATTTCATTGACTTCACTATGATTCTGCTGTCTTTTGTCCAGCCCGCATCCTACCCGTCTAAAATTATTTACCTGCTGATAGGATGTGTCATTCTGGGATTCGGCGTATACGTTGAAGTGCTGGCGGATGTCGTCATGCTCCCCGGGGAATCCTTTGTCCGGGCCATTGTTCAAACCTGGAACCGTGAATTCGGCAGTACGAAAGTCTGCTTTGATGTTTCTATGGCTGTGATTGCCGCCGCACTTTCATTTATTCTGGCCCACCGTCTGGACGGTGTCCGCGAGGGTACGGTTATCGCTGCCCTTTTAGTTGGTTTTCTTGCCAGACAGTTCGGACGTGCCCTTGCCTTCGTTAAACCGATGTTATTTCCGGAAGATGATGCATCAGACACAGATAAAGAAAAGGAAGCACAGATTGTCTGAATGTTTTCCTGCACGCACCTTTGAAAAACAGAATCCAGCGTGTCATGGACAAAAAGAATCTCACTGAAAAAGAAGCGAAAAATCTCATTCTCAAAGAGGAACGGCGCAGAGCGGATAATTATCATTATTATACACGGCAGATCTGGGGTGCTTCCGCCAACTATCATCTGTCTGTAGACACAGCACTGGGTTATGATTATGTTCTTGATATGATTATGGAAACCGCCAAGAGGATGAAATAAGCAATCCCCCTTGTCACCATAACAGAAAAACTGTATAATAAGTTCAAAAACTTTACAAGCATCGTCTTCTCAGGCGATGCTTGCTTTCATTCAATAAAAGTAAAGGAGTTCTGAACAATGAAAGAATTGCACTGGGCAGTACTTGGAACCGGCGTCATTGCCAACGAGATGGCTCAGGCCCTGCACAATATGGGCCGGACATTGTACGGTGTCTGCAATCGTACATATGACAAAGCCGTAGCTTTTGCAGAAAAATATCAGGTTAAAAAAATTTATCACTCTTATGAGGAAATGTATCAAGATGCCTCCGTTGATGTCATTTACATCACAACGCCGCACAATACCCATTATGAGTTTATCCGTGAATCCCTGCTTCACGACAAACATGTGCTGGCAGAGAAATCCATCACCCTTAACAGCCGTGAGTTGAATGCACTGAAAACATTAGCCGAAGAAAAAGGGCTTGTTCTCGCCGAGGCTATGACCATCTGGCACATGCCCCTTTACAAAAAGCTCTGGCAGATCGTCAAAAGTGGTCAGATTGGCCGCCCTCAGATAATCACCATGAATTTCGGAAGCTTCAAAGACTACGATATGACCAATCGTTTCTTCAATATGTCTCTGGCCGGCGGTGCGATGCTGGATATCGGTGTGTATGCTCTGAGTATTGTCAGAAGCTTTATGGATGAAACACCAGATCAGATTCTCAGCCAGATGAAACCGGCACCCACAGGCTGTGATGAGCAGGCCGCGGTTTTGCTGATGAATCCATCCGGTCAGATGGCGACTGTTGCCCTTTCTATGCATTCCAAACAGCCAAAACGTGCCATGATCAGCTGCGAAAAAGCTTATATTGAGATTATGGAATACCCAAGAGCTGACCGGGCCGTCATCGTTGATGCCGCAACCGGAGAGCAAACAGTCATAGAAGCAGGCGAAACTGCCTGTGCCCTTCAGTATGAACTGGAGGATATGGAGACAGCTATTCTGACAGGTGATACTTCTGTTATGAAACTTCAGGAATCTTCTGATGTCATGAACATCATGACCAGGCTCCGCACGGATTGGGGCTTATTTTATCCGGAAGAAACAAATTCATAATTTTCCTCAAGCCCCAGTGTGCAGGTATGACTCAGATGCCTGCACATTTTTTATGCTGACATTTTTATGCTAATATTTTCAAACTGCGGACAATAAGTGTCAAATATGCTATAATAAAGTTTACGATTAGAATATCGCTGCGCAGCTGAAAGGAGATTTTCATGGCAATTACACGAATGACCGTTATCAAGGCCTCTTCCGATGCCGATTATCGAAAGGGTCAGGATATATTTCTTATTGATAAACGCATCAAAAATTTTGAAACGGATATGAACACACTGACAGATACCCCCATGATCACCGCCACGGTGCTGGATGCCGATGGCACTGAGCATGAAACACAAGTATCCATTGATGAAGACGAAAGCCAGATTATCGGCAGTTTATGTTCCTGCTCTGATTTCTATCAGTCACAGGGACTCTGCTGCCACTGTGTTGCGATTCTTTTAAAATATATCTCCAGACGACACCTTCAGGCAAGTTTTCCTGCCAGAAATCAAAACCGTATCGGCCAGATGCTGATTGAATCCTATATTCAGCAATCTACCGGCAATCCTTATTCTGCAGAAACGCTGGAGAACAGAGGTATGATCGAACTTGAACCAATTCTTCATAAGCAATACAATAAATTATCCGTCGATTTCAAAATCGGCACATCCAAAAAATATGTTGTCAAAGATCTGCTGGAATTTGCCAGACTTGTCCGTGAACATGAATTATTTCAATATGGCAAAAATCTGAAGTTTTTCCACGAACCAGAAGCCTTTGCTTCCGACAGCCGCGAGCTCCTGAATTTTATTATGCAGAGAGTCGAAGAATATGAATACCACTTTCATTATGTTCAGGACAGTACCTACCGTTTCCAGACAATGAAAGCACTGCGTTTTCTGCCCCTGTCACCAACCGCTATTGATACATTTTTGGACCTGATGCTTGGGCATTCCCTTCAATTTCAGCTTGATGACCGCACACAGACGCTTCATGTGATCGACGGGGATCCATCTCTGTCCCTTGAGCTCAAATCAGATGGTACTGACAGTTACCGCCTGACAATTGAGAATTGTCTGATCATAGCCGGTGCCCAGACCTTCTGGATTTTAAAAGATAAAAAACTTTATAAATGTTCAGAAGCTTTCAAAAGAGATATGCAGCCTTATCTTGCAGAATTGAATCGCCAGAAAGTCCGTGAGATTACATTGTCAGAGAAGCAGCTTCGACCTTTTTACGGCAGTGTTTTGAAGCATCTGGAGGCACATACGGATTTTCATTCCGAAGGCATCGACCTTAGCAGCTACGAACCGCCGAAAGCGCATTTCAGCATCTATCTTGATAATCCGACTGAAAATGTCATCAGCTGTACGGCTTATGCACGCTATAATGATGAAACTTTTTCTCTGGCCACACCGATTTCCTGTGAAGATGGTTTCCGTGATGCCGCCATGGAAAATAAAATACTGACAGCTATTCAGACTTATTTTCATCCTGTTCTCCCATCTGAATCCGAAGAGCAGGAAACCCCCTCCATTGACGGCGATTTTGTGATCAGCCATGATGATCAGTCTGCTTTTCTTTTCCTTGAACAGGGGCTGCCTCATTTTTATGAGCTGGCAGAGGTTTTCATCTCCTCCAATATGAAGCGGATCCGCATTCTGTCTGCACCAAAGACTGCCGTTGGTGTATCTGTATCCAATGGTCTTCTTGAAATAGATATTCAGTCTGACAGTCTGCCTTATGAAGAACTTGCCGGCATACTGAACAGTTACAGACGCCGCCAAAAATACTATAAGTTAAAATCCGGAGAATTTCTTAAGCTTGAGAATAATTCTCTAAGCGTTTTATCTGAATTGGCGGACGGACTTCGTCTTTCTGAAAAAGATATCCAGAAAGGGAAAATTGCTGTTCCGCTCTATCGTGCTTCCTATATTGATTCTGTACTAACAAGCCACAACAGCGATATACAATCTCATCGAGACCGCTATTTCAAATCTCTGATCCGTGATATGAAATCTGTGGCTGACAGTGACTATGAAGTACCGGATGCTGTGAAGCCTATTTTGCGCGATTATCAGAAAACCGGTTATCGCTGGCTCTGCACCATTGCCCAACTGGGCTTTGGCGGTATTCTTGCTGATGATATGGGACTCGGCAAGACACTGCAGATCATCACCCTTTTGGAACATGCCCGCTTAGAAGCCCTTACAGAAACAGCTGATTCATCTGAAACTTCTAAGCTGCCAGAGCCTGAAACCACTGATACCGCAGCAGCTGTCTCTGCCGCAGTTCCGGCACATCCTGTCAGCCTGATCATCTGCCCTTCTTCACTTGTTTACAACTGGGACAGTGAAATTGAGCATTTTGCACCGGAATTAAAAACACTTTTAATTACCGGTACCGCCCAGGAACGCCAGGAATTATTGACACACTATGCGGATTACGATGTGCTGATCACTTCCTATGATATGCTGAAACGTGATATTGCCTGCTACGATGATCTCCATTTCTGTTATCAGATTATTGACGAAGCTCAGTATATCAAAAATCACCGAACCCAGGCCGCCCGCTCTGTCTGCAGCATTCATTCTGTTACGCGCTTTGCACTGACGGGTACGCCTATTGAAAACCGTCTCAGTGAACTTTGGAGTATTTTTGAATATCTGATGCCGGGCTTTTTGTATCCTTATACGTATTTTCGTTCAGAACTGGAACAGCCAATCGTAGAAAACAAAGATATGATTGCCGCCACAAGACTTCAGCAGCTTGTCCGACCTTTTATTATGCGAAGATTGAAAACTGACGTCTTAAAAGAGCTGCCTGATAAGCTGGAACATGCTGTCTATGCCCAGATGACAGATGAACAGCATAAACTCTATAATGCCAACGCTTTGAAACTGCAGAAAGATCTTGAAAGACAGAGTGACAGCATGTTTAAAACAAACAAAATCCAGGTTCTGTCTGAACTGACCAAACTCCGCCAGCTTTGCTGTGACCCATCTCTGATCTACCAGAATTATCACGGCGGATCGGCCAAACTTGATACCTGTATCCAGCTTATTCAAAATGCCATGGCTGGCGGACATAAAATCCTGCTGTTCTCCCAGTTTACATCCATGCTGGATATCATCGAACGTCGTCTGAAGTCAGAACGTATTCTGTATTACCGTTTAGACGGCAGCACTAAGAGTGAACAGCGTACACGCCTGGTCAGCTCCTTCAACGAAAACAAAGTTCCAGTATTCCTGATTTCCCTGAAAGCTGGCGGCACCGGTCTGAATCTTACCGGAGCCGACATCGTCATTCACTATGATCCATGGTGGAATGCCGCCGCCCAGAATCAGGCAACTGACCGTGCGCATCGTATCGGCCAGAAACACACCGTTACCGTTTATAAACTGATTGCGCGGCATACCATTGAAGAAAAAATACTGGAACTTCAGGAAAATAAAAAAGCACTGTCAGACCAGATACTCTCAGAAGAAGGCGTCACAGCCAGCCATCTGACCAAAGAAGATCTGCTGCAGATTCTCCAATAAAAGTGGGAAAGTGCAGTCTTACATTTTCGTGAATGGTGTTCATAACATGCCGAAGTGCGGCCCCAGAATATCTATAAAGGCCGCAAATTTCCAGTGTCTGGTTTAATATAACTTTCTGAAAATGTTTGGCGACGAGCCTGTTTGCAGAAAGTTATATTAAACCAGGCTTTTGAAAATTTGCGGCCTCTTTTATCTTTTACTTATCTCGTTCAAGGAATTTCTTGACGTAAATGCCGGTGTATGAGTTCGGGTTCTCGGCGATTTCTTCCGGTGTCCCGCAGGCGACGATTGTACCGCCCCGGGCACCGCCCTCCGGTCCGACATCAATAATGTAATCTGCGGTTTTGATGACATCCAGATTATGCTCGATGACAACAACAGTGTTGCCGCCCTCTGCCAGTCTTCTGAGGATTTCTGTCAGTTTATGGACATCTGCAAAATGAAGTCCTGTAGTCGGCTCATCCAGTATATAGATAGTGCGTCCTGTACTGCGTTTACTGAGTTCTGTGGCCAGTTTGATTCTCTGTGCCTCACCGCCGGATAATGTGGTGGATGGCTGTCCAAGCTTAATATAAGAAAGCCCCACATCGTTCAGTGTCTCCAGCTTTCTGCGGATAGACGGCACATTCTCAAAAAACTTCACTGCTTCCTCAACAGTCATATCCAATACTTCATAGATGTTCTTGCCTTT
>Ga0129313_1001462_pt1 | contig 14884 bp, 10 predicted proteins | sample O1105metagenome_FD_94436 | JGI IMG/M metagenome (GOLD analysis project Ga0129313, IMG submission 94436) | Orangutan group fecal microbial communities from fecal samples from Wisconsin, USA - O1105 metagenome | ecosystem: Host-associated > Mammals > Digestive system > Large intestine > Fecal... | reverse complement strand
CTTTTGCGTGCTCAAGTTCGGCTTTTGCCTTGCTCAGTTCGCTAACAAGGCTGGCGTGCTCGTCGCGTGCTTCCTTAAAAGCGCTGTCAAGCCTTCTGGCATAATCATTGTATCTACTCATAAAATTTCCTTTCTGTTTCATGCGCTGTTGCGCTGATTTTCTTAAAGGTCGATAATGATAACGCTTTCGCAGTCTGATAAATATTGATATAAGAGAACTGGAGTGCCTCGTGTATGTAGTGGAGACCAACAGCTTTTCCCAGACGGCAAAATGTCTGCACTTATCACAGCCCACGGTATCTGCTCATATATTGGCGTTAGAACGCAAAGTAGGCATGCAGTTGGTTGTTCGCGGCACAAAAAGTGTCCAACCATCGGATGCAGGCATGATTCTATATGCAGAGTTATAAGACGCACAAGCCGACAGACGACCTGCTTCTTACATTCGTTGAGAAAAATGCAGCGAAGGGAAATGCGTTAAGCTCGCCATGGTGACAGGTTTGAATAAGCGCTTTTGAATCTATTATGGCAAGGGCATGGAACTCTGCCGCAGCTTATTGGTAATGGAATGGAGAATGACTTCGGAAAGTTCAGCGGAGATGGCCTATACCAGCTGCTTCCGCTGAATGCTTATTATTGAATATAGCAGCGCAGAATACTGCGGTAATATTGCATCCGGTGAGACGGAACGGATCTGCCGGAAGGTAGGAGCGCACCACAAGGAAGCGCAGGGCAAGGCGAATCGCAGTCCGGCCCGCGTGGAGTATGACCACACCTACAATCGGCTGAAGCAGAGAAAGGTCCGCGGGAAGATCGGCGCGGACGAGTGGAACGCCGCCGTTGCGCAAGCGATGCAGGTACTGGAGCAGGCGGAGCGCGGAGAGCATACGGACGATGAGATGAGGGAACGGTTTAGGGAGTTTTGAATTGAAAAAGGGAGCTGCCTCTCTGATTGAGACGCAGCTCCCTTTTTATTGTTTTCAGCAGTGCAGAATAGGCCAACGCGGTGACCGGTTTTTCTTAGCCTTGAAGTAATGCGTGTGAATCTATCTGTTGGACTACCTCCTGTCTAAGGCCACGCTGGAAAGACTGATGCTGGAGGGTTTGGAGCACCAAGGTGCCAAGACGCCGATGCCGACCGTGGCGATACAGCAACAGAATACATCGGAGTTAGGAACGGAGCCAGAATATCCAAACGAATTGGAAAATATCTTCGGCAAAGATGGACTTCCTGCAATCTCAAGCGCGCTCTCTGCATTTCAGACGGGATAACGGATAACGGGAGGTATGGCTCGGTCAGACCTCCCGTTTCAAATAGTGTGTACAATTCTTGTGATGCGAACAGGGTTTGCTGATTACACCTGCGGTTGATGCACAACGCCCACGAACAGCGGCAGTCCGTCAGTCCCCGTGATGGCAAACACAAAGGAGCGGTTCAAGGTGAAGTCCACTTCCTCATCCGGCGGCGCGCCCGCACCGCACATCATCATGGCCGTATAGGCCGCAGCGGTGACCCCCTCTTCATCAATGGCAACGCGGGCGGCATGTCTGGCCTGAGAGAGATAGGCTTCCGTATCATCGGTCATGGGCGAGAAGTCTGAGATCGACGGATCAAACACATCGGTGATGCCCATCTTTTTCAGGCTTGCTGTCAGATCCATATCCGACGCAATGTCAAACTTCGGCACGGAGAGGTTGACGATGAGGTATTTGCTCTCCGCGCTTTCACCGCCGCTGAGCAGGAAATCCATCGTCTGTTCATCGGCAAGCAGTTCCTCCGGCGTCACGCCCTCGTCGGGCAGCAGGAACCACATGGCGCCGCTGTTTTCCAGATTCTTTGCCACAGCGGAAAAACGGTCGCTCCAATAGTAGGTATTCGTCCCGCTCTGGTGCATGAAGTCGCAGGTCACATCGCCGTTATTGGCGTGGAAGGTATCCGGACTGGTATTGTTCTCAGAAAACTCCCCGCTCCACTTGGCACGGAAATAGATGGTGGTCGCAAGAGCAAGGATCGTTTCCTTGTCCATTGTGAGGCCGGAAGCCTGCTCTTTCAGAAGCCCGCCGGTCTGCTGGTCGATCCAGTCCTGAAGCGCCTGGTCAAAGGCGGCAGAGCCCATTTCGCCGCGATAGGACGAGGCGTAATAATACCGCGCCAGCGCATCCATCGTTTCCTGCTGGAAGCTGATTTGATCGTTGAGCCATAGAGAGCTTGCGAGAATACTGGTTGCAGCGCCGTCGTCGCAGTAATTGGCGTTCCAAACGGCGGACGCCTCGGTGCGGAGCGCATCCAGATCGCTGCTGCCGAGCAGCGCGAGGATCTGCTCGCGGCTCTCACCGTCCGTGATCTCCGCCAGCATGGCAAGGGCCATGTAGATATTGATGGGGGAACAGGCCTTGTTCTCTCCAGTCCCATCAGTAAGCAGCTGCGGGATGACGGTGCGGAGATAGCTGTCCAACACGTCCGTATAGCCCTCCGGCTGATCCATCTGCTTTCTGCGGTCCGCCCACCATGCGTCATAGACCGTGCTGAAACCGTTGCTGTCAAAGTCCCCGTTGGCTTTGATAAACTTGCTCTCGTCAGGGTATTGTGCCATCTGCGGATACTGTGCGGCCGCCAACTGGTACTTGCCGGCATTTGCTGCCTCCGGCTGCGCACAGGCGGTCAGGGAAAATACGCTGACTGCGGCAAGCAGAAACGCTAAAATTCTTTTCATTGCTTGTTCCTCCATCCATGGGTTTTGGAAAATTCACCCTTTACAATAATATAGACGGTATTTTCCCCAAAAAGTTTCAAAAAAGCGAAGCAAAACACGAGCATCACTTTCCGTCATTAAAGCCTTGGCAATTACAAAAGCATCTACTTTGTCTGCTTTTGTTTTACGGATAGCGAATTTTTGCATGGCGGCTGTTTGAAGAGGATTGATCATAGCAACACGGTGCCCGTTTCCGCAGAGAAAACAAATTGGATTTTCGCCATAGTGAGCAATGGATTCCAGGCCAATCAGCAGAGCTGCTTTGGCAGGCTGTTCAGTTTTTCCTGCGGCAGAGTAAAACCACCAGCGCTGTTCACAAAGGGAAATGGCGTAAGGAGGATCTCCCCCTCTGACGATATGGCGGCGGAAACGTGCGAATTTTTGGCAAAGTCAATGCCGAGGTAGTTCATGTGCATATCACTCCTTGCGTTATAGCGACAACCGTGTCCTACAAGAATTTATCCTCGCCTTGCACGAAATAAAAGCTCTGCGGCTTATCCAACCAATCAACAATCGGGATAGAAACAGTGGACATATACTCCCAAATAATAGTCAAGCTATAGGTCTTATTAACAGTCAACAGTGCCTATCCCAGTCATAACAAAAAACCAGGAGAAGTATGATTTCACTGGCTTTTGCCATGTGTATATCATGCAAGGCCGGTATGACCTTGTTACTGTCGGGTGATATATTACCTTTTGCCTTATAAAATACTTGAAATTTTGGTCACTTTTTTCTCCCAAATTTCCAAAAAATGGTGGTCATGAGAAGATGCTTGTGATATAATGTAGCTATAATCCTCTTGGCTTGTTCATATCGTCTCCGAGGTGAGAAGAACCTTTCGATTCGTGCGTGCAGATCAACTTGGCACACCCCCATTATACACCATTACAATAGAAAAAGGCAAACCGCGTGAAAGTGCGGGACGCAAAGCGAGGAGACTAAGGCGATAATCGCTATGTCCGTCCAGTTACCTATGTATGCTGCCTTTCGGCAGTTCAAGGGAGCGCTTTGCATGCCATGAAAGAACACCTTTGAATCTTCGGATCGAGGGTGTTTTTTTGCGTCAGGAAAAGAATGAAGCGTCTGTACAGAAATGTTCGTGCGCATCCTCAGGGAATAGGATTACATTCGGAAAAGGATTGGATTTGTTCTGCCGTATAGGGAGTGCACCATATCATATATTTGGTTCACTTTTGAATGATTCCCAGAGAGGGGCATGGGGAATAGGAGAATCTGAAATGACAGATCATGAACTGAAAAAGCTGCGCCGCAGTGATTTACTGGAGCTGCTGGTCGCACAGGAAAAAGAAAATGAACAACTGCGCAGCCAGGTTACACAGCTACAAAAGCGTCTGGAGGACAGGACTATTTCACTGGAGAATGTCGGCTCCATTGCTGAAGCATCTCTGCAGATCAGTGGTGTGTTTCAGGCTGCTCAGGATGCGGCGGCGCGCTATATGGAGAATATCCAGCGCCTCAATGCCCAGCAGGAGGCGGCATGGAAACGGATAGAGGAATTCTGCTCCGGCCATGAGGAACTGCGGGAATTGCTGGAAAAAGAGCGTGGAAAGGACAATGAGACATGATGCGGAAGAAGCGCCAGCTTTCGGCGGAGTTCCCGACGGTCGAACAACTGGAGACAGAGCTGGCACGGGAAAAGTATCGGCGCCGCTATGGTAAAGTCTTACGCAGCACGCTATATACATTAATTACTGTGGCGGCTCTTGCGGTGCTTGTGGCTACACTGTGGCTGCCAGTGCTGCAGATATATGGTTCGTCCATGACCCCGACGCTGAGTGAAGGGGAGATCGTAGTCTCTTGGAAGGGCTCTGATTTTCACCGCGGCGACATTATTGCATTCTATTATAATAACAAGATTCTGGTGAAAAGAGTCATTGCTGGACCGGGGCAATGGGTGGATATCCGTGAGGACGGTACCGTCTATGTGGACGGTGACCAATTGGATGAGCCGTACCTGACGGAAAAGGCCATGGGTGACTGCGATATCCGGTTGCCTTATCAGGTACCTGACGGTCGTTACTTTGTGATGGGGGATCATCGATCCACTTCTGTGGACAGCCGCCATTCTGCGGTGGGATGCGTAGCCGGAGAACAGATCGTAGGGAAGATTGCTTTTCGAATCTGGCCCATGAATGAATTCGGCAGAGTTGACTGAATTATCAGAGTTGAAAAACAGATTGCGCGGCGGCACGATTGAAGATACAAATACTCCACACGGCGTCCGATCTTGAAAAGATGGATGCATGCGGCATGATTGCTTTGCAGAGTTGATGAATATTCGAAAAGGAGAGAAGCGCTATGAAAAACAGCCTGTTCCAACGGGCAGCACAGTTTTATAAGGAGCAGCGCAGGAAAAAGCTGTGGCATCGGATAGTCAGTGGTATGGCCTGCGTTGTGGTGTTCTGTACGGTTTACGCCCTGATTCTGCCGGCTATTACACTGGAAAAGGATCCTGTATGCGGCATGGTAGAGCATACGCACACGGAGGAATGCTATGCTGTGGAGACGGTTTGGCCTTCTAACGAATACCTCTGTGATGAAGCGAGCCTGTCTGGTCATACCCATAATAGAAGCTGCTATGATGAGCATGACGAGTTGGTTTGCGGTTACGCAGATGTTGTGATTCACACCCACAATAGCCTCTGCTATGACCAGAATGGAAGACTATCGTGCCCGCTGGAGGAAATTGAGGAGCACCAGCATAGCGCGGTCTGCTTCCGCACACAAAATGTTCTAACCTGTGAAGAAGCGGAAACCGGTCATATTCACAATGATCAGTGCTTTACCCGTACTCGCGGCGAGCTGATTTGCGGCCAGGAAGAGCAGACTGGGCACACCCACGGTTCTGCCTGTTATGATACAACACAGATTCTTGTCTGCGGCCTGACGGAAGACGGAGAGCACTCCCACAGTGAGAGCTGCTATGAGACCCGAGAGACCCTGACCTGCAAACAGGCGGAGTCGGCCGGGCATACCCATACAGATGCCTGCTACGCGTGGACAAAGACTCCGACCTGTGGCAAAGAAGAGAATTTGGAGGGGCATATCCATAGCAGTGATTGTTATACTGTCAAGACGGAGCAAATCTGCGGAAAGGAAGAGTTTCTTCTCCATACCCACTGTGATGCCTGCTTCGGGAGAGACGGGGAATTGATCTGCGGCAAACTTCAGGTTCTGAGCCACGAGCACAGTGACGCCTGTGTCACGAGACCGGAAGGCGGCTCGGAAGAAGTTCGGACGCTTATCTGCGGATTGGAGGAGCATACCCACACCGACCAATGCTACGTTAAGAACGAAGAGAAGGCGTACACCTGCGGATTAGCTGAACATACGCACGGCCCGGATTGCTATGATGAGACCGGGAATTTGACCTGCACTCTGCTTGAGCATGTCCACAATGAGACGTGCCTGACGCCGGCTGAGCCGGAAAAGCCGGATTATGTCTGCGGCAAGGAAGCGCATACGCACGGCGAAGGCTGCTATGATGGGAACGGCAACCTGATCTGCACTTTGCCGGAGCATACCCACAATGAGGCGTGCCTGACGCCGACTGAGCCGGAAACGCCGGACTATGTCTGCGGACGCACCGAGCATACGCATGGCGCGGACTGCTATGATGAAAACGGTAACCTGATCTGCACGCTGCGGGAGCATGTCCACAGTCAGCAGTGCCTTGCGCCGGCGGAAGGCGTTCAGCAGGAGTTGACCTACGAGGGAGCGGACTATACGGTCAGCGTCTCCTTCGGGAAGGAGGCGGCTCTGCCGGAAGGCGTGACTCTGTCGGTCAGGGAGATTCTGCAGGGCACTGAAGAATATGAGAGTTACAGCAGGCAGACGCAGGCGGCGCTGGCGGCGAAGCAGACGGAGGGCGCGGAGCGCGTGCTCTTTGCGCGGTTCTTTGACGTTCAGCTCCTGCTGAACGGTCAGGAGGTAGAGCCGAGCGCGCCTGTTACCGTAACCGTCACTTATGATAAAAAGGTGGAGGTGACCGGTAACGATGTCAGCTGCCAGACGGTGCACTTCGCCGAAGACGGCCCGGAGATCCTGAAAACGGAATCGGCGGACGATCCGGACAGCGGCGCTACCAGCTTTACCCATACACAGGACAGCTTTTCCGTGATGGTCTGCCTGGTGACGCAAACCATGGCGAATAAGACGGATATCGGCCCCGACAACCTGCCGGTGGACTATTATGTCTGCATTGACGGTGAATGGACCCGCGTGGGCGCTACCCGGACCGGCTGGTACGGCACGAAAAAGGATAACGATGAGTGGTTGAACACGAACCGCGACTACATCACGGTGGCTCAGGCCGCATCCATTCTTGGGGATTACGGCTTCTCCGAGACCGGCAATCCCGCGCGGAAGATCGCCTATCAGCAGAAGACCGGCAATCGGAGCCTGTACTCCGACACCGATTCGGTGACGCTGAGTAATTACTACGTGATCCCTCTGTCCCGGAATACGAACGGTTACAACCTCTATTATCTGCCTGCCAATGCGGACAAGATCAGCAACAAATCTCTGGAAGGACTGGATACGGCGGCCAACAGCTTCTATACCGTTACGGTCGTTGACGGCGAGGGCAATACGCGGAAGACCGAACTCGTGCTCAGCGGCGGAAGTTTTACCTATACCGTTCCTACCGACAGTGTGGGAAAGGAATGGCTCGTTGCCTATGCCGACGGAAAACACGATACTGTTCACGCTGATGAGAGCGGTAATATCGTGCTGACAGGAATCACCTCCGCCGTTCAGATATCCCCTGCACAGGACGGTGAGGACACGGTGGTCGGCCACAGCGTCACCTTCAAGGTGCTGATCGACGATACATGGCAGGAGGTCGGTTCGCTGCCGTATTACTATAGTGACAACGGCAGAGCTTACATCACCTCTAATATGGCGAAGCAGGTCCTGGGCGGCTTCGGCTATGACGCCGCAACGACAAATCCTTATCAAATCGGATACAGCTATAACGACATCTATACGATCCGCTATGCGGGCAACACCGGTTACTGCATGGATGTCAAAGGCAACAAAATTAATAACGGTCAGCCGATTCAGTTGTATGAGAGCAATAAGAGCGACGCTCAGACTTTCCGCATTTGGCGCGTGAGCGAGACGAGCCCATACTGCTTCATCACGCCGATCAAAGACAGTGGTTATTCTGTGAACGTCTGGGGCGGTGAGGTAACGAATAGTACAAAGCTTGCGCTTCACAAGATGCCAACCGGCAAAGTTGATCTCGGGGATCAGTGGCAGGTCGTGCACAACAGCGACGGCACGGTGAGTTTTTATACCGCGCTTTCGCAGAACGACGGTTATGCGATCGACCTTTCAGGCGGGACTGTCCAAAGCGGTAGCCAACTCCAGATTTATAAGAAGAACGGAACACAAAGCCAAAAATGGACGCTGGAGCAGCAGTACCGGATCTCCAACGACACGCAGATCACAAAACTTGATGACAGCACCTACAAGATCAGACTGACGGCGGAGAGCAACGGCGATATCGTCTGCTATTACATGCCCGGTGTAAAGGACGAAATCACAGTCAAGGCGGAGAAAGACCTGCCCACCAATGGCAACCAGTTCTGGTCGGTCAAGGTGGTGGATGAGAGCCAAGGCGTCTACACGGTCGCACAGCAGGAAAGCATGACGCAGTATGTGAAGGATGGCGGCTCTGCTACGGTCAAGGTGGAGAATGCCGACGGCGTGCTGTGGGCGTGCCGTAGGATGAATAACCTCGATGTGACCGTGACGGTTGACCGCAATACGCCCGGTCAGACCACCTTCCATATCGAAGGTATCAACCAGCCTATCGAGGTGACCGCCACGCGCGCCAATCCCGATTTCACGGTGCAGTATTATGCCGAGATTCCGCGGTTTGCCACGACCGGCGACAAAACTCTGAAGGTAATTGACACTTCCGGCAAGAATTTGCCGAAAAATGGCGGCACAATAAAGACAAAAAGTCTTTATCTGGAGAGTGCCGGCGGATATACAGGTCAGAACAATGGCGACGCCACGCCACTGTACCGTGTTGCCACAACTATTGAGTTGACGGAAATGTATTCCCAGCAGTCGTTCCAGTATGCAGCTGCGCCGGACCTGAACTACTTCAACAAGCTGAAAGAGAACGGCAATTATGTTTTGACGGAAATCTGGGTGCTGAAAACCGGAAAGGGAGCCGAAAGTCTGGAACGGGAGGACTGGGACATCTATCCGTATCAGAATGGAAAGACTACTTTTACCAATTTGGCAAGCCAGGTCAATGAGAACACGATCCTGATCAATGACGGGGCCGTGCTCCGTCTGGTATCCGGTTGCAGCACGAGTGAGTATCACAATGGTACGACATTCTATGATTATAATATCGCCAGTGGAAATACGAACGGCGTGTGGCAAACCAAAACTGCGGGCATCAACGCCAGTTCGAATTACGGTCAAAGCTTGAATGGGAGTCGAAAGTGGAATTCCACAAATGACGTGTTTGCATTCGGTAATGCCAACTGCGGAACGGGAATGGAGGGAGTGCTCTTTGCCGGCGGTACACTCAATAAGTTCAATAACGTCAATAACGGAGCCAATGGCGCGACGTTCGGGCTGGTTCAGGGGTTGAACGGCGACGGAACCATCAAGTATATCAAGTATAACGACTGGCTGGTGGTACCCAAACTGTTCAATGAGGGAAGTGCAAATGGTAAACAGACCTATGAAGGCAGCTCTCTGATGTTTGAACGCCAGGGCGACACCTATACGCTCAGCAGCGCCACCCTGAAGAAATCCCAAGGAGGATCTAGTACCATTACGGAGCTGCAGTATTTCTTCAACCCGTCACCTACGAACGGTAAGACTTGGGATACAATATTTACCAATAACTTCTGGCCCATGGACAAGGCGGATCAAGCAAGGACAGACGGCCTGTGGGGCGCGCACGGAAACCCGGGTAAGTTTCAGAGCGGAACATTCCCGGAAGGGGATGACGGTCGTGCCCATAACTGGTTCTTTGGTATGAATTTTGCCCTCAGCTTCAGCCTGACGGAGGATTATATCGGCCCTCTGGAGTACTATTTCTTCGGCGATGATGACCTGTGGGTGTTCCTGGACGGCAAACTGGTGTGCGACATCGGTGGTGTGCACAGCTCCATCGGCGAATACGTAAATCTGCGGGATTACCTGCCGGAAGGCAGCACCGGACGGCATACGCTGAGCTTTTTCTACACCGAGCGCGGCGCTTCCGGCTCCACCTGCTACATGAGCTTCACCCTGCCCTCGGTCTCCAGCGCTACGACGGGACGCGATATGGGACAGCTGAAGATCGGAAAGATATTGAGCGAAAGCCAGGCGGCGCTGTCTGATGTAGAGTATGAGTTTAAGGTTACGCTGACCGCTTCGGAGAACGGCCCTGAGCTGGATGGGCGTTACAGCTATACGCGCATGGACAGCAGCGGCAAGTCCACCTACGGCACGGTAGCGAGCGGCGAGACCATCAAGCTGAGACACGGCGAAACCGCGCTGATCGACGGCCTGCCTGCCGGAACCTACTACGAGGTCGAAGAGTTGACCACGGGTGGATACGAAATTTTTGCGAACAATGAAAAGGGCACAATCGCAAAGGGGGAAATTACCGACGGCACAGCAACTCCGGCGGACTTCGTCAATACCCCGCTGGCGTACGAATTGCCGGTGACCGGCAACACCGGCCCCCTCAAGTATACGTTGGAAGGGCTGTTCCTGACGGCAGGCGCACTGTTCCTGTTGTATAAGATCAAGGCCCGAGGGAAAGGAGGTAAGGCAGATCCTTGCTGAGTTTCTCAAAAAAGTTCGAAAAAACAAATATTTTTTAGAAGGAGAAAATAAGTATATGAGGTTTACGAAAAGACTGGCCAGTCTGCTGCTGGTCGCGGTCATGGCCCTGGCCCTGACCATCCCCGCTCTGGCGGCGGAGCATACCTACGAGATCTATCAGATCTTCACCGGCGACGTGTCCGGCAAGACCCTCTCCAACGTGAAGTGGGGCGAGAACGGTACCGGCACGAAGGGCAAACTAGTGGAAGATGATGTCCTGAAAGCTTTGGCGGACGTTGCCAACGGATCCGACGCCGAAAAGCTGGCGGTGATCACGAAATATGTGAATCTGGATTCGGATGCGATCACACCTGTCACAGAAGATGTGAAGAATGCTAACACAGAAATCACCGTTAAGAATGTCCCTTCCGGCTACTATCTGATCAAGGATAAGAAAGGTTCACAGGACAGCGAGGGCGGCTTCTATACGCTCTATGTGGTCAAGGTCACGGACGGTACGCTCACTTTCAAACCCAAGGGCGATGTGCCCACGGTTGATAAGGAGATCTTAGAAAAGGGCAAAAATGACACAACAACTGAGGTCAAGCACAATTCGGCGTCCATCGGCGATACCGTGAACTATCAGATCACCGGCACCCTGCCCAGCAACATCGACGCGTATCAGACCTACTACTATCAGTTCACCGATACCCTGTCCAAGGGCCTGACTTACGCGGATGGTTCCCTGAATGTCGCGATTAACGGTGTTACGGTGTCTGCCGACAAATACGAACTGAACGTCTCGACGTACGACAAAGATAAGGGAACCACCATTACCATCACGATCAATGACCTGAAGAGCATCAAGGACGTTACGATCAACGATAAAACCAAGGTGGTCGTCACCTATAGCGCCAAGCTGAATGAGAATGCGGTCATTGCCGGCGAGGGCAACCCCAACGACGTGAAGCTCACCTATTCCAACGACCCGAACCACAGCGGCGCGGGTGAAAATAACCCCAAGGGCGAGACCCCCAAAGACGAGGTTGTTACTTACACCACCGAACTGACCATCACGAAGCATGATGGTGATGGCAATATCCTCCCCGGCGCCGCGTTTACCCTGAGCGGCAAGGGCGTGAACATCGTCCTGGTGACGGAAGAAGTCTTCACTCAGGATGATACTGGTGCCTATTACAAGCTGAATGACGGCACTTATACCAAGGAAAAGCCCACTGAGGCCACGCAGGACAAATACGAGGACCCGACGGTCAAATATGCAAAGAGCACGGTATTCACTCTCAAGGGCGCTGGGCAGACCGAGACCAAGGTTGTCGGCACCGTTGATTCTGAGACCGGTAAGCTGACGTTCAGAGGTCTGGGCGCGGGCGATTATACCCTCACCGAAAGCAAGACCCCTGCCGGCTATAACACCATCACCCCCATCAACTTCACGATCACCTTTAATACTGATACTAAGGAATTCGAGTCAACTGCTCCGATTCAAGTCGAATCTGACAATACGCTGTCTACGACCATCGTCAACAAGGCCGGCGTGCAGCTCCCCGAGACCGGCGGCATCGGCACCACCATTTTCTACACCCTGGGCGCAGTCCTGGTGGTGGGCGCCGGCGTCCTGCTGGTGACCAAAAAGCGCATGGACACCGAAAAGTAAGATCATTTATCCCTGAGTAAAATCATATCCCCCGGGAGACCGCGGCCTCCCGGGGGGGACAACAGCAAGGAGAACCCTGTGATGAAGAAAAACCTGTCGACCATCATCTTAATATTGGTCTTCCTGACAGGGCTCTCCCTGCTGCTGTACCCCTCTGTCAGCGACTACTGGAACTCGTTCCACCAGTCCAGAGCGATCGCCACCTATGCCTCGGATGTGGCGGCGCTGGATGATCAGACCTATGAAAAGCTGTGGGAGGATGCCCAGGCATATAACAAACGCCTGCTTCAGCGGGAGGAGCCGCTGCGGCAGACGGAAAAGCGGATGGAGGAATACGAGCGGCTGCTGAACGTGGATGCGACCGGCGTTATGGGTTATATCGAGATCCCGGAATTGAAGGTTTCGCTGCCGGTCTACCACGGGGTGGACGAGGGCGTTTTGCAGATCGCCGTGGGGCATATCCCGGGGTCGTCGCTGCCCGTGGGAGGAAAAGGAACACACTGTGTCCTTTCCGGCCACCGCGGTTTGCCCTCCGCCAAGCTGTTTACCAATCTGGATGAACTGCGGGAGGGAGATCGCTTCATGCTCCGCGTTCTGGATGAAACGCTGACATACGAGGTGGATCAGATCCTCATTGTGGAGCCGCAGGAGGTGGACGATATCGCCATCGACCCGGAACAGGACTACTGTACGCTGGTCACCTGCACACCGTATGGCATCAATACGCACCGGCTGCTGGTCCGGGGACACCGGGTCGAGAATCAGGCGGATGCTCAGACGATTCGTGTCACGGCGGACGCCATGCAGATCGAACCGGTCATTGTTGCGCCGATCGTGGCTGCGCCCATGCTGCTGGGGCTGATGCTGTGGGTCCTTCTGCGGAACCCGAAAAAGAAACGGAAAAACACCCATTAACAGGAGGGATGTCTATATGAAACGAGTGAACAGATGGGCAAGACTGCTGTTTTGCGCGGCACTGTTCTGCGCACTGCTTCCTACGACTGCCGCAGCCCGTGGGGTGATCGACACCGACCGGTCGCTTTCCCTTACCCTGAACTATCCCTGCTCGGGGATCGAATTTCAGATCTACTATGTTGCGGAAGTGTCCGTCTACGGGGAATATACGCTGACGGGAGATTTCCGGAATGATCCTGTGACGCTGGATCAGCCGGATCAGGCTGGCTGGAGAGCTTTGGCTGCAACGCTGGATGGCTATGTGGCCCGTGACCAGCGGCAGCCGCTGGCAACGGGAATTACGGACAGCAACGGGCAGGTGGTGTTCTATGGCCTGGAGAGGGGTATGTATCTGGTGACATGGCAGAAGCATACCACTGACGGTTATACCTATACGCCGGAACCGTTCTTGGTTTGTGTGCCGGGACTGGATGAAGTGGATGAATGGATCTATGACGTGACGGCTGCACCAAAGTATGACAGAGAAAAGGAACCGGATCAGCCGGGGGACGAGACTGTGCGGCGCAGAGTCCTGAAAGTCTGGAAGGACAACGGCGACAAGACGAATCGTCCGAAGACTGTTACCGTGCTGCTGCTGCGAAACGGAGAGGTCTACGACAGGGTAATACTCAGCGAAGCAAACAATTGGAGCTATATCTGGGATGATCTGAATAAAGAGGACACCTGGCAGATCGTAGAGATCGACGTGGCGGGGGACTATACCGTGACCGTCAGCAGAGAGGGGATTACCTTCGTGGTGACCAATACTCTGTCGGAAGAGATCCCCGACGAGCCGCCTCCGAGCGATCTGCCGCCAAGAGAGCCTGATGAGGATATTCCGGATGAGACGCCCCCACAGGGGCCGGTTCTGCCGCAGACGGGTGTCCTCTGGTGGCCGGTGCCAGTGCTCGCCTGCTGTGGCATGACGTTGTTCCTGGTGGGCTGGATCAAACGGCAGAAAGAGGAACGCGATGAAGCATAGAAAGCTTGGAACATGGTTTATGATGGGAGGGCTACTGCTAATGGCGGCAGCCCTTCTGCTTACATTATACAATGTGTGGGATGAGCGTCGCGCCGCGGCTTCAGCCGAAGATGTGGCGCGGGCGCTGGAAAATGTGCTGCCGGAAACAGTGGATCCGTCAGATCCAGAGGAGCAGGAGATCCCTGCCTATATTCTGGATCCCGATAGGGGGATGCCTACGACAGAGATTGACGGCAACTCGTATATCGGCACGCTGACGATCCCGTGCTTGGGCTTGGAACTGCCGGTGATGGAAACATGGAGCTATTCCAAACTGCGGGTGGCTCCGTGCCGATACAGCGGCTCTGCCTATAAGGACGATATGATCATAGCAGCACATAACTATAGGACCCATTTTGGCAAGCTGAAGAATTTGCGGCCGGGAGATGAGGTCCAATTTACCGATACAGAGGGCAACATATTCCGCTACACGGTGGAGGAGATGGAAACGTTGGACAAGTATGCCGTGGAGGAGATGGAATCCGGCAGCTGGGGTCTGACGCTGTTCACCTGCACCTATGGGGGACAGAGCCGCATTACAGTGCGGTGTCAGAAAGTGTCGGAGTAAAATCAGATTTGAAAAGACAGAGCGAGATTTATATTTAGCTAAAACAGTGGAACTGCAAACGGGCATACCATCCGTCCTGAAAACGGATGGTATGCCTGTTT
>Ga0129313_1001460_pt1 | contig 14889 bp, 19 predicted proteins | sample O1105metagenome_FD_94436 | JGI IMG/M metagenome (GOLD analysis project Ga0129313, IMG submission 94436) | Orangutan group fecal microbial communities from fecal samples from Wisconsin, USA - O1105 metagenome | ecosystem: Host-associated > Mammals > Digestive system > Large intestine > Fecal... | reverse complement strand
GGCGAGGCCAAGGCTCACCTGAAGGCACACGGCTATGACAGCGCCAGCAAGGTCCTCAGCAAGGACTTTGACGCCCTGCTGGACGCGCTGGAACCGAAGGAGGATGCCTGATGTTCGTTAACGGACTGCCCACCTACAGCAAGGAGGGCAAGCAGCTGAAAACCGGCCTGATCGTGGGCCGCGCCGCCAAGGACGGCCAGATCTACGCCACCCAGAGCGGAAAGGAGGTCGGCTCCGTCTCCGTACCGGCCTACGATAAGCAGGACGGCACCACCGCATGGCTCACCGTCAAGGGCTGGGGCCATTGGGCACGGCTCCTTGCTAATGTCCGCAAAGGCGATTCAGTATTCGCCGTGGGCCGCGTGGAGAGCCACGACTATGAGGGCAAGACCTATAACGATCTGGTGGCAGATTACGTCTGCGTCTCTGCCAGCACCGCTGGGCAGGCCCCCGCCCCAAATGCCTATGCCGCCCCCGCCCCCACTGATAATTTCGCCGAAATTGAGGATGACGGAGAGCTTCCTTTTTAACAGCTTTGCCGTGTGTGTCTAAAGGGTGATGACGGGCGGATGCAAGCAAGCCGCAGCACGATCACCGACGCACACAGCAGCCGCAGAAAAAAGAAGAACGCCCCCCCACACCCCCCCAAGAAGAAAAGATTATATATATTATCTCTCTTAGCTGCTGCTGCAGCAGCTAGAAGAAGCTATTAAGAAGCTATTAGGGACTTCTACGGAAGTCTTACAGGAGAAGAACATGGAGAAACAGGATACCCGGCGCTTGTTCAGCCTGATCGAAACGATCTACCCCAACGCGAAGCAGCAGTCCCGCACCGCCGCAGACTTAGAGGCATGGACACTGGTTTTGGCCCCATGGGATTACGAGGACGTGAAACAGGCGGTCATTGTCCGGGCGAGGGAAAACCGGTTTTACCCGGATGTGTATGAACTGGTTCCATTCCTTCCAAAACTGGAAAAACCCAACGCGGAGGAGGCCCCCATGCCGGAGCCGTCCGACGCCTATCTGGAAAAATTCTACGCCAAGGCAGGCGAACAGCACGAGCGCTGGCATGAGGCCGGTATCCCCACCCCCTCCGAAGCGAAGAAGCAAGGGATGACCTACGCCGAATGGTGCGCTCTGGCAGATATGCGAGGTGTTTAATGGCAAGTAATTTTCGGCTGGACGAGCTGATCCGCCGCTATCCCCCACGGGAGAAGAAGCAGAAGAAAGCCTCCAAGGTTGAGTACCAGTCCACGCAGCTTTGCTGGACATGCGCCAACGCCTGCGGCGGCTGTGAGTGGTCCGACCATCTGGAGCCGGTCCCCGGCTGGGACGCCACCCCAACAAGCCGGGTGCTGAAGGTCGGCGGCAAGGGCAAGGGCGGCACACGGGTAGCATCCTCGTTCGTGATCCACTACTGCCCCAAATTCAGGAGGGGATGATTGAAAAATGTTTGAAAATAAGCGCTTGAAAGCAGAAATAGTCCGGCTGAGTTATCGCGTGGCAGAGCTGGAAGAACGGCTTTGCCCATGCGAGCAGCATGACTGGAAACGCACTGGAATTGATTACAGCTACGATGAAGCAGGCTGCTGCTACTGCGATGCCATGTATAACTACAAGTGCGCAAGGTGCGGTAAAAAAATGCGATCCTTCCAGCCGTACCTGGAATTGGATGGTGATCTGGGAAATGATGCGGATCGTGATTGACATTTACGATGGCGAGGACACGCAGGGCACGAAGGAGGCAGTAGCCATGCTGCTGGAGCCTCTGGGCCGTGTCCGGGTGGTCAGCGTCATTACCAACGGCAAGGAGGAAAAGCGGTGATTGCATTTGAGATCCCCTATCCGGCAACAAAGCGCGGTAAAGCGGCGTGGAACAAGCGGTTTGGCCTGAACGCGTATTACGCCGGTAAGCATTGGTCGCAGCGGAAGAAGGATGCGGAAGAGTTGCACGAGCTGGCCCACTGGGCGATGCGTAAAGCAGGGATTGCAAAACGTCTGGTAAAACACCCCGTCAAGGTGACGTTTTTTTGGAATGACAATCTGGACGTTGATAATCACGGTGCGCTGGGCAAAGCCTTTGTGGACGCGATGAAGGGCTACATTTTGCCGGATGACAACCCTGAGTGGTTCCGCGCTGTGGAACACAAATTTTGGAGCGGAGATACGATCCGCGTGGAAATTGAGGAGGAAAAATGATGGATGCTGTGGAGTTTTTGGACAAGATTGACCGTTTCAGCCAAATTGGATCTACCGGAGAAAAAATGCGCTACACCGATTATAGGGCAGCAGGAGATAACGTAGGGGCGGTGAAGTTTGTCGAGCGGTGGGCCGCCGAGCACCACGCCAAAACCAGGCAGAGCGTTTTTCTGGAACAGTTTCCAAATGCGCCAATATATCAAGCGCCCGCCCCAAAGCTGGTGCTATGTGGAGGAGGCCTGACCATGGCTGAATACTTTGAGCGGGAAGCGGCATTGGGGTGAAAGTATGACGGATAAAGGAAAAGAAATCCTTAATAAAGCGTACCAACAGGGATGGCTAAGCGGATTTGATTTCTCTTTACTCATTCAAGATATGACTATATCCGAAAACGGGTATGTCATTGATACTGGTAATTGGGAAAATGTCAATGCCGAGGTTGCCCTGCGATTAGCGGAACGGATAAAGAAACATCCGATTCTTTGGAAGCTTTTCTATACGGTTGCATGACGGGAGGGGCTGACCATGAAGATTTACAAAAATCCGTGGGTGACGCGAGAAAGCTACTTCGTGAAAACAAGCGCGGCAAAGTCGGCAAAGATGGAGGCGGCGAAAAGTGCAGGGTATTCCGTCGATTTCTGGAATGGCAAATGGATTGTGCGAAAAGCGGAATATTACAACAAATCACTTGCAGAAATGCCGGTTGTAATAGAAAATCGCACAAATATTCAGGCAATTATAGATCGAGCAATTTTATCGGCAGTCCTTGACCTTGTGGGTGAAGTGAAGATGAACGGAGGGAATGAAAATGTATAAACCGTTAGCAGACAGCACCCTACTTAGGATGCCCAAAAAGGAGATTATTGAGCTGCTTCGCACCGCAGAGCATAATGCGAAAGTATCTCAGGAATGGGTGGCCCAGCAAGCTGAGAACCTCAAGGACTGGAAACCGGTGGTGCATGGGCGGTGGATGCCATTTCACAGCGAGATTGCGGGAGATATTCAGTATTGCTCCGCCTGCGAGATAGGGTTTGAAGCCAAAACAGACTACTGCCCCCACTGCGGGGCCAAGATGGACGGAGGTGCTGACCATGAGGCTGATTGATGCCGATAAACTGGTTGATATGCTATATGACAACGAGTTCGCTGCGCTTTGCCCGTTGGATGAAGTAAGCGGAGTGATTGATGCTTGCCCCACCGTGGACGCCGTGCCGGTAGTGCGGTGTGAGAACTGCAAGCATTTGCGCGTGTGGAACCGAAAAGATATATACGCATTTTGCCCCAAAACAAACATCGTGTTTTTGCCGTTTGAGAAGGACACAAGGACATTCTTTTGCAGTCTCGGCGAGAGAAAGGACGGCGGGGATGATTGACCGCCAGCCGCCCCACGCAACAAAAGGAGGTAAGCTATGGAGGATCGGGACAAAAAACTGCTGAAAGCCTATGCAGCGCACAACATGAACGTGAGAGAGACCGGTGACGCGGTTTACCTGCACTATAACTCCATCCGCTACCGCTTCCGGCTCATCCAGCGGGAAACCGGACTGGACCCACGGAATTTTTACGATCTGGAAAAGCTGTTAGCCATGATAGATCGGTAGATCAAAGGGGAGGGGCACTTCACAAAGGAGGCCCAATATGAAATACCGATACACCGTCCAGCAGCTCCAAAAAATGGAGCAGTGCCGCTATCTCACCGACCGGGAACGGCGCGTGTTCAATCTGGTTTGCCGCCGGGGCTGGGCGATCGAGGATGCGGCGGCAGAGCTGTACCTATCCCGTTCCTCCGTAAATTCCTGCCTGCGCTCCATCCGGGATAAAGCAGGCATATCCCGCCCAAACAAAAGACGTCCTTAAGCCATGACAAGCGGTGTCCTGTGGTACGGTAACCATAGAGCACCGCTTGTTTTGCGCGCGGAAACAGGGGGTGTATTTTTGGAGAAGGAGGAATCTCTCTATGGCTGAATTTGCAAGCAAGGGCGTCGCAGGCACCGCTCTCGGCACCGGCATTGCCGGTCTGTCTCTGGGCGTCCTGAACTCTCTGGGCGGTCTCGGCGGCATGCCGCTGGGCAATCGCGCCATCCCCTTTGCCGCTGGTATGGCGGCGGAGGCCGGATGCAGCGAGAACCACACGGTAAACCGCTACGAGCTGTCCATGGTGCAGGAAAACGCCAAGCTCCGCAGCGACATTGCCCTGCGGGATGCCAACACCTACCAGGACCAGAAGATGCTGGAGATGTACAAGTACATCGACGGCAAGCTGGGCGAGGTGCAGGGTGTGCTGGCTTCTCAGGCGGTCAACAATCAGGCCACCAAGGACAGCTTCCAGCTGTTGCAGGAGCGCGTGGACTGCTGCAAGAACGAGCTGTGCGGGGCCATTTCCCGGGAGCGGGACGAGCGGAAGTGCGCTGACAACACCATTGTCACCTACACCAACGCCACCTTTTATCCCAAAATGGTCGCGGACATCACCACCGGCACCGGCACCACGCCCCAGTCCACCTATAACCCCCTCCCCGTCTCCACCTGCGGCTGCGGCTGCTAAGAGGCGAAGAGGGAAGAAGAGAGGGGCATAGCGCCCCTCTCTCCCGTCATTGGAGGAATCTATGGTAACATTGGAACAGATCAAGCAGGGCGCTGCCCGCTATGTGGACGAGGAATTTACCGGCAAACTCACCGGCTGGCAGAAATGGGCCGTTGGAGCCGGGGCCGCTATGGCCCTTGGCAATCTGGACGCCAGCCTTTCCGCCCTCCGGGAGCATCCCGCCATGAAGGCCCTCGGCGTCTTTGACGAGGCGGGGAACGTAGACCTTGACAAGATCTACACCTGCCTGAAAACCGAAGCCGCCAAAGGCCCCGTCACCACCAATATCCCCCTGATTGGGAACGTCACGCTGAATGAAACGGATGTGGACAAGCTCTACACCCTGATCAAGCAGAGTTAGGAGGCTCTTATGCACGAGATCAAACACTTGGCAGAGCAGATCCGGGAGGAACTGGACGATGCCGAGAAGTACGCCCGTGAGGCTGCCAAGCACACCGAGGACAGCCCGGAGGACGCCAGCACCTACGCCGACCTCAGCCGTCAGGAGCTGGGCCACGCCAATAAGCTCCACGAAATGGCCGTTCGCCATATCGAAAAGGCGAAGGACGCCGGTCACCATCCCACGGAGGCCATGCAGGCCGTCTGGGACTGGGAGCATGAGCGGATGCTGGACCGCGCCGCCCATGTGAAAACGCTCCTGTCCATGATGTGAAAAAGCAGAAAGAGACACCCTCGCCGTCTGGCGAGGGTGTTTTCTTATTTGTAGGGGTTCTTGGCGTTGGTGGTGCAGATAATGTCCCACAGATCCGCCCGGTTTTCCTGACCGGCAAGGGCGGCGCTGGCTTCCGCCTTGTTGACTTTTCCGTTTCCGTCCGCGTCGGCCTTGTCTTTCAGGGAGAAATACTCCTTGGGGGAAAGACCGGAATTATGCGCCTGCTTCACCTTCTCGTAGGCTTTCCCGCTCATTTTCTCGCTGCCGTACTTCTGGTACAGGGCCAGAAATTCCCCGGTGGACACGCCGATGTCCCGCTTGGACGTTTTGGCGTTCTCAATCCACTTGGCGCTAGGCTCATACTTGGGGTCCACCTGCTGACGGGCCGTCTCACGCGCATATTTATACACGTTCTGGATGTAATCCGCCTTTTCCGCATTGCTCATGGATTTGTAGGCGGGCAGCTTCACTGCCGCCTCCACCAGTTCCTTCCGCGTCTGGCCCATGGCCTTGGCGTACCGGGTGTATTCCTCGCCGGTCAGGGTCCGGGTCTCGCCCTCCACCGTATAGGACTTCTCCGCCGCCGCCGGATAAACGGCGCTGTCTCCGGTGGCCTTCGCCAGCCGCCGGATCTCCTGCGTGGCAGGGCTGTTGTCCTGCGCCTTCAGGAAGCCGGGGGAGAGAAAAGACTGAAATACCCGCTCCGGCGCGGAGCCGTTGGAGACCTCGTTGCCCCACATATCCACGAGAGGCTGAAGCTGATTCCGTACACCCGGCACCTTCTTTGCCGCCCCCTGCAAGAAATAGTTCACGTCAGAGGATACCTGACCGGAGCCCTTTTCCACATAGCTTTTGCGCACCGTATCATCAAATACGGACGCAACCTTGCTTCCGATGGTGGGGATATACTGTCCGGCATAGCTGCTGGCCGCCCGGTCGAGCAGATAGCCAACCTTGTTGTCGGCGTAGCTCCAATAGGAGATCAGGTCATTCAGGGAGGACAGCATGGAGGTCTCCAGCACAACGTCCTGCATCCCCAGCAGAGAATCCACCAGCGCGTCAAAGGTGCTGCCGCCCTTCCGAACGGATTCCATAATGGCCGCTCCCGCAAACAGGGGCATTGCCGCCGGGGTCATCCAGTCCAGCGTGTAGGACTTGTCCCCGATCTGAATAGCATAATCCTGCCCGCCCATGGACTTTTCAAATTCTTCTTCCTTGTCATCGTCACCAGCCCGAACGTGAAGGGTAGCCCCCAAAAAACCCTCCGCCGCCAGATAAGCGCCCAGCGCCAGAATCCCGCTTCCGGTAAGACCGGATGCAATGGAATCCACGGCGTCCGCCGCCGTGCATTTCCCGGATTTCACGTCAAACATGGCTTCTTTGATGCCCTTGCCCAGTCCGATGGGGCTGTAATCAAGGCCCGTGGTCAGGATGTTGGCCGGGGTTTTTCGGAAGGGGAGAAGCGCATCGGTGACAAAACTTATACCGCGCTCAACAATATTGTCACTCGCATCATACCGGCCTCGCTTGGACAGCGCCTCGGAAAGCGCCGTGGTGTTGCGGTAGGTGGCCCGCTGGGCTTCCTCAATGGCGTAGGCTCGTGCCGCCTCCACGTCTGCGGCTCTGGTGCCTGCGTGGGCCTCTGCCGCCGTCACGCCCTTGGCTTGCAGCGCCTGGGCGAAGCTGTCCACGTAGGCCGCACGGTTAAAGATCACGTCCTCATAGTCAAGGGCGCGGCTGTTCAAATCTCCGATGCTCTGCACGGCACGGGAGAGAACGTCCTCCCCCTTGAACATTTTCCGCTTGCTCTGGATCTCACGCTCAATGCCTGCCGCCGTGGCGTCGGAATACTTCCCGCTGCCCATGGCCGCGTTCTGGTCCGTCTCATACTGGCCCTTGGCAAAGGCTTTCAGGTCCTTGTCAACATTCACGGCCTTTGTCCGCTGGCTCTGATCCTTGATGACCGCCCGCTCGATTGCGGTTCCGATGCCGTCCTTGATCTTCCGCGCACCCATCTGAATGGCATTGCCCATGATGTTGCGGATGTGGGTGGTTGGGTTGGTCAGCATGGAGGTGTACCGCCAGAAATTGGCCTTCTCCCGGAACGTGCTGGGGATCTGGTCCGCAATGGAGGTGGTGATGGCGTCCCATGCCGCCGCCCGCTCCGCGTCCGTCTCTGCCATCAGGTAGTTGGTGGCCAGCTCGTCGGAGAGGGTGAAGCCCGTCACCTTGTCGATGTAGTCCACCCGTGCGCCTTCCACGTCTCCGCTGTCGGCGGTGCTCTGCCGGGGCATCCGGTTCTGCCGTGCCGCCCGGTCATTCATCCGGTCCACCAGCCGCCGCAGGGTCAATAGCCGCCCCTCCGGCGTCAACCGGTTCATCAGGTTCATGGCCTGCACCATCTGTGCGCTGTCATGGGCCGCATCCGCAATGGCCGTTGCCAGCTCAAAGGCGGCTTTGTGGTCTCCCTCCGATACCGCCAGATTGTAGGCGCTGATGGCCTCGGCGGTGTCCGCCTTGGTGATCCGCTGCCCCAGTTCCGCCTTGGCAATGAAGCTGTTTGCCACCTCGCGCCAGCCGTCCCGTGCGATCTTGGCCTGCGCCTGCTGCACGGCACTTCGGTCCGTCACCACGTCATAGTCGAACGCGCCGCCTGCAATGGCGTTTTCATACACGGTTGCCATTTCCGGGGAGGTGAGGGGGCTGTTCAGAATGGTGGAGACCGTTTTCTCCACATTCCGCCCGGTGTCAGGGTTCACAACGGGGACCTCAGAGGGTGCCCGCCGCTGGTCATTCTGCACCCGCTCCGCGCTGTTGGGGTTGACCGGGTGGAACTCCTCGCTCTTGGCCTGCATGGTGTCAAAGGGCGTGTTCACCGTCCCGGCGTCCGCGTTGCCGAGACCGTCAAAGCCATCAACCCCATCCAGCCCGTGCCCTCTGGTCTGCGTCTCTCCCGCGCCCAGAATGCTCTGCTTGGCGGTGAGATACCCGCTGTTGGGGCCAACCTGTTCGCCGGTCATGGTGGTGTAGCCGTGGGAGAGCATATCGTCCAGAATCAGCTCCACCCGCTTGGCTGCCGCCACGTTTTCCTGGCCGTGGTCCGTTACAATGCGTTTTGCCGCGTCAATGATGCTGTCACGGGTAAGGCCGGTCTCATCCATGGCCTGACGCAGGTGGGGCGAGGTCTGCGCCGCCTGCTGGACCGCGTTGCCCTCCATGGTCCGCTCATAACGGCGGCTCATGGGCTGCTGGAGGGAGAGGTCCGCATCCGCAATCAGGGCATTGGCCGCTTCCTGATAATAGCGGTGCAGCTCCGGGTGGTCAAACTGGAAGGCATTCACGTCTCTGCCGCCCACCGTCTCCATCCGCCGCCGGTCGATGTGCTGCTCCGGATCAATCTGGAACACCTTGCCGGTGGCATCCATGCCCACGGTTCCGGCTTCATTGGCCTGATATATGGCGTTTTGCTGGGCCTCCGTCATGGTATTCAGGTCCGCCCGCTTCTTCCCAAATAAAACCTCAGAGAGAATGTCCCGGCTTTCGCCGTTCTTGACATTTTCCGCCTTCTGTGCTATGTTAGAATCAAGATTGGGAGAACTTTGCGGCAGTTCGCTTCGGGCGTTAATCACGGGGGCGGTATTCTCTGGAATACCTGCTATCGTGTCCTGTGTCGAGCGGGTTTTCCCTTTTCTTATATACAGGGTATCTGTTTGCAATACATGCTTTCCATCGGAAACGCCCTGAATGGTGATGTATTTATCTCCGATTTGCTTCTCAAATACCAGCGCCGTTCGGCCCTTGGAATCCGTTTCCGGGGAAACGGTAACGCGGTCTGGCGCAGAGATCACCTCTGGAATCCGGGCAATATCATCTGGTGTTACCGGAACTTGCCCACGCGCCGCCTCTGCCATGGGGTCCCCGTGGTCTTTCATGATATGGCGCACATCGTTGCCATTCATCATGGCTCCCATCCCGCGAATGTCTACGCCGGTATCAGCCAAAACCTTTTGAGCGACACGATCGGGAACCTTGCCAAGATACGCACGGTCCACATTCTGTTTGTTGGAGAGTGCGTTGCGTACAAAGCTCACCGCATCCTGAAGGGTGGATATGACCTTGTTCTTCTTCCCGCTGGAAAGGTTCACCCGTTCTTGCTCAGAATAAGAGTTCAGACCGTTTTCGTTAACCGCCGTCTCCACATTGGGGGCGGCGTTTTGCGTGCCCTCTGCGGCGTTTGCGGGGGTGGGGGTATAAGTACCCTCCTGCACCTCCGGGCGTGCCTCCTGCGTGGGCTGTGCGTCCGCCTGACCGCTTCCACGCTGTCGGATGACGTCAACACCTGCGCCGATGCCGCCCATGGCAGCGCCCACCGCCGCGTCATACAGCGCCTCGCTGAGATCGAACCGGGCAGAGGGGTCATAGGTGGCCCGCTGCAAAAAGGGCTGGGCAAAATCTTCCAGAAATTCTTCTCCGCCCTCGGAGATCATGGAGAGGGCCAATTTACCCGCTGGCCGCTTGGCAAGATCGCTCATGACCTGAACGGCTGTGTTTTCGCCAAATTTTGCGATCAGTTTACTGGCTGCCTTCTCCGCGAGACCGCGGCCAAACGCCTTCTGAAACAGCTTAGAAGCGTTGGAGATTTGCTCTGTACCAAGGCTTAGAGCGCCGCTGCCCAGTCCGTAGGCAAGCTGCTGGCCATAGGTGGCCCCGGTCTGTCTGGCCCGCTGGGCGCTGCTTCCGGCGGAACGGGCCGTCATCAGGGCAAGACCTGCTCCGGGGATCACGGCGCTGGCCGCAACATCCCCCGCCATCTGTACGCCCTGCACGCCCAGATCCACGGCGAACTGACCCACCGGCCCCAGCCCTTCCTTGGCCTGTGCCACATCCGCAGCGGAGCTTTGGGACAGACGGTCGGCCTTCTGATACGCCTTGTCCGCCACTGCCTTGTCGGACCGCTCCACCGCCTTGGTGTAGCCCTCATGAGCCGCGATGCGGCGTTTTGCGGCAGAGAGGTAGCTCTGCACCTGCTTCACGTCCGCCGCCGTCATGGCCTTGCCGTTGGCCCACTTCACATCCCGCAGCATCTTTTCATACCGCTTCACCGCGTCATGGTCGCTTTGCAGGGAAGCCCCAACGTTCTGGTTGGCAATGCGGGTGTTCAGATACCCAGCCCCCTCTGCCAGCAAGCCGCCAAGGTTCGTAAAGGCGGAGCCGGTGGACTTCGCCGCGCCGGAGACCACCTTCCCCACGCGCCCGTTGTCCAGAGAGGGGGGCGTGGTGCCGCCGGTCTGCACGTCTGCCAGAAGGCGGCTGTTGGGCCGACTATTTCCGGTGCTGGCGTTCTCCATAGGCCGGGTGGAGACAGAAGGCGTAACGGCCTTCGTCTCCTTGGCCTTGGCGGGATGGGTCCCACTCTTCCGCTCAACCGGCGTACCGTCTAAGTGCATCAGACCCCGCCCGGATGTCGGAGCGCTCTGACCGCCGGTCACAGACTGACCGGTTTTGATATACACCAGCTTACCCATACTGTCACCCCTTATAAACAATGCCGTAAGGCTTCAAAACTTCTGCGTTGATTCGACGCTGCTGCTCTGCCGTCAGCTTAGACCAGTTGTTATCCAGCCACCGGCCCACCTTTTCGGTGTTGCCGTTCTTCAGGTCCGTGTTCAGGCCGGACGCCCATGCAGCGAGATTTCCGACGTTTTCATACTTGCCGCTGCCGCCGCTGCCCCCCTGATACTTCGCCCACGCCTGATCAGCCGTCAGGCCGCCTGCGGCCTTCTTGGAGTTGGTACCCCACTTGCCATCCTGAGGCACGCCGTAGTGATTCTGGAGCTGCTTCACCTGCTCGTTGGTGAGCTTGCCGTTGGAATAGCTGCCCTTCTTTCCCCCGGTGCTGCCGCTGCTGGAGGAACCGCCCGCCGTCAGCTTACCGGTGCCGTACAGGGAATCATAGGCCCCCTGCCCGTAGTAGTAATCGAAGGCGGAGATCACATCATCCGTCACGATGCCGTTTTTCAGGGCGGACTGCACCTGACTGGCGGTCAGCGTCGGCTTTACAACGGTGCTGCCGCCGGAGCTGCCGGAACTGAAACCACCGGTCTGCCCGCCGTACTTGGCGTAGAGATTCTGCTGCCGGACGTATTCCTCATACAGGGCGTTTGCCAGCTCCGCGTCTCCCGTTGCCTCCGCCTTGGCAATGGCGTTCCGGTACTCCGTGTCAAGCTGGCTCCGCTGGAGGTCGATCGCCGCCGTCTTTTCTGCCTGCTCCCGGTCGATCTGGGAGAGGTTCTGCTGGAGCACAACGTCCTGTGCCAGCGCCGCCTGCCCGGTGGTGCCGGTGTTCAGGCCGTTTGCCACTGCCATCTCCTGAAACGCGCCCCGGCTCAGGGCGTTCTGGTTGGCCGCGCTGTTCCGGGCAATGTCATACACCGGCGCGATCTGCGCACGGCTGGCATCCAGTGTGGCGGTGTTCTGCTCGTAGGCGGATTTCAGCGCCGCCAGCTCCGCCGCCACCTTCTTGGCGTACAGCTCCTTCAGATAGTCACTTCCGTCCCCGATGTCAAAGCTCGTGCCGGTCTGCGCCGTGAAATTGCTGGCCGGGGTGCTGCCTGCGTTGATGTCTGTGACCCGCTGCTGCTGGCTGTATGCCGGTGTCCCGGCCTGTGCGCCGCCGTTCTCCGCCAGATAGTCACCAAAGGACTGCACCTTGCCGTTGACCTGTGCGGAGGGGGAGGTGTCCGTGCCCATGAGATAGCGGTAGTAGGCCAGTTCCGCGCTTTCCGGGCTGTTGTCCAGTCCCAGCCGCCGCCGCAGATCGTTCACGGCGGACAAAGCCCCGCTGTCCGTGACGAGCCCGTTCTTGTCGATGGTGTAGCCGTAGCCCGCACGAATGGCGTTTGCCGCCTGATTCGCCTGATCTCCGGTGATCTCACCCCGCTGAAGCCGGCTGCGGATGTCCTGGATCTTGGAGCGGTCCAGTGCGGACAGCATCTCGTTGTCCGTCCACGCGCCGCTCTTGCCGTAGCTGCCGTTCCCGGCGTTGATGTCCTGATGCGGCACATAATCCGCCACGCCCTTGACGGCCCTTCTCGCGTAGCCGTCATCGTCATAAAACACGGTGTAGCCGTTGGAAATTGCATACTTGCCCGCTAAATCCATGCGGCGGCTCATGTCCGCCCCTCCGGTCATCTTCTTCCAGTAGTCGGACATATCCGTGGGCTGCAAATTGGCTGCCCCGTAAATTCCCGGCGTGGTATATCCGCCGGTGCCGTAGCCGGGGCCTTTTACATAAGGCGTCCCGCCAGAGGCGGCCTGAGAGCCGCCGCCGGAGAAGCTGTCATCTCTCCGGCTGCCGCCCTTGTCATAGGTCTGGCTGTACGTCTTGTCGGAGCCGATCATGTTGGGCTCCCTGCCGCCGTACTTATCGTCAATCTTGTTCTGGCGCTCCTGGGTCAGCCGGTCCCGCTCGGAGGCCGACAGGTCCGTTCTCTGAAGCTCCTTGGAGTAGTCTTTGTTTTTATCGTAGTAGCCTGCCATACTTGGCCCTCCTTATCCGTCCCAGTCTGCTTTGGTCTCCCGCACGTCGATGTGCGTGAAGCCCTTCTGACTGTACACGCCCACGCCGCCCCAGTCGGGCATCAGTTCTCTTGCGTAGGCCGCCACCGCCGCCGGTGTCTTCCCCCGCACGGAAATATCCGCCGCCGTACCGTAGCAATGCTGGCTGTGCTCCGCACCGTTCGCCTGCTTGTTATACTGGGGCGTCCGGTAGGCACTGTGAATCACCACCGGAACGCCGAAGTGACTGCGGATGCTCTGCAAAACCATCACCAGCCGGGGTGCTACCAGCACGGCATCGGAGCCGTCCTTGCAGGCAAATTCTCTTACTTTGAAATGGGCGGACAGCTTCTTGTTGCCGTCCTTCGCCTTGGAATAGGCGTTGATCTCGACCATAGGTTTTTCTCCTTCCGGTTCGTATGCGTCCCCGCTTTTCTTTTCCCACACGAGGAAGAACGGGATCACCCGCCCGTCCCCGGTAAAGCCCTTGCCTGTCGAATCCATGAAGCAGGTAGACCCGCCGCCGTCCATCATAATGGCGTTGTCCCAGCCGGACGCGGCCAGCAGGTCCCGGAGCTGTTCCGGCGTCCGCCGGGCCTTGCTCACATAGTAGGCGAACCGCCCGTTCTTGGTGCCGATGGCCGTTCGTGGCGCACGGTAGCGCATATCCATTCCGCAGGTGACGGGGTAGATCTTCTTCCCGCCGATGATGAGGTGGACGCACTCCATATAATTCCGGTCCCCGTTGGGCACGGTTTTCACGCCGAAGTCCGCCGGGGTGCTCCAGCTGATGGCCCACGCCCGGTAATTGGGGACCTTGTAAACCTTACCGTCTGCCTTCAAATGGCAGGCCGGGGTCTGGTTCCGCAGGAAAATGGAGCCATTGCAGATAGCGTCCCCGCCCGCCTCCGCCAGCATCTTCTTCAGGTTGGCCGTGGTGGAGCGGAGACGCTTCCGGTTGAAATAAATCTTGATGAATTGTAGGTCGGAGAGCGGGACGGTGCCCGCTCTCGTGCTCATGTGTGAGCCTCCGAATTCTGTTTCCCCTGATCGCTGGCCTGACGGATGGCATCCAGCATATTCTTGATGAAGGCGGGGTAAGGGACCCCCATAATGGCGGTATTTTCCAGAATAGACAGCCCTTCGTTTGCGATGAAAAACATACAAATAGCGTCACGGGCAAAGTCGCTGGATGTGGCCTGATCCAGTAATGCCCCCATCCATACCAGCGCCAGCATGACGCACTTTTTCGCCAGCCCCTTGAACCCGGCGTCGGAACTCAGCGCCCCGGTGCCGCTCTTGCTGGACTTATGCCAGATGGCTGCTACCATCCAGCCGGTGGCGTAGTCCAGCACCATGAAACAGATCAGCACTTTCAGCGCCATATCCCAGCCCCCCAGAGCCTGGGCGATGGCGGAGCCAGCCGCAGCCAGCACCGCCAACACCGTGTTTTTGATGTGTAAAGCGTTCATGGTGTACCTCCTTTCGGTGGTCACACCCGCACGGCCTTCTCAGGATGACCGCCCTCGTCCCACGTAATATCGTAGGTGCCCTCCGGGGTATCCACCCGCACGGTCTGACCGGCCTTCGTAACATCGTACCGCATGTAATCATGCAGGTGCTTCACGTCGGCGGGTTCCTTCTCCGCAGGGATGAAGCCCTCGGCCATCTCCGCCTCGGTCCAGTTGGCAACGCCGCCGTCAGGATTCAGGTGGAAGTTGGCCCCCGCCTCCTTCAGCTCCTTGTTGATGGCCTCGATGGTCTTGCCGCTCTTGCAGCCCTCGTTGATGATCTCGGCAAACTTCTTTTCCATGGTGTTTCTCCTTTCAATTTTTACGGCTTACTCAGCCGCTTTTTCAGTGGGATGCAGACGCTC